>QWCK01001951.1_pt1 | contig 27690 bp, 31 predicted proteins | sample 1972571 | NCBI WGS metagenome assembly QWCK01 (sample SAMN09866710, study PRJNA288562) | Human gut metagenome isolate term2_stool, whole genome shotgun sequencing... | isolation source: gut | host: Homo sapiens | place: USA: California | reverse complement strand
TCGTCAATTTAGTGCTGAAGGTATCTTGAATGGGCGAAACATGTGTATATATCGAATGGCATGACACTTTTCAGCCTGCAAAATGAGCTATAGGCCTGTTTTCTTTCAGATGACCAATCTCCGTAAAGGTGGCATAATAATCGTCAATCGTACCTTTATATCCGTGCGCCTTAGCCAACTGGTAGGCATCCACCAACGCCACAGGGATATTCGCTTTTATCACCGCACCGTCAAAGCGAGTGTTGTCCTTTACCAGTATCACCGAACCTTCGGCAATCGCAACGTTCAGCCTTTTGCCGTCTGCATAGTTTGGGTCAGGTGTATTCACTTTCACTTCCGCCCGCAGCTCACCAGGGGGCAAGCCATGACCGTCCATAAAGCAGCGCACCTTGTTGCCGTCCACCGAGCATCGCTCGCAAACGCCAGCCGTGCGCCCAACCGTGTATCGGCTCGCCATGACGATAAAATCTATTCTGAAATCCTCATCGCCTAATTGGTACGGTTTATCACCAGCCAGCAGTTCCACCACCAGCTCGAAGTCTTCCTTGTAGTTAATTCTTACTATTCCCTTTGCGGTGGAGGTCTTTTCCTCGCTGCCGCACGTTCCGTTGCATCCACACATTTCGTTTGAGTTCATATTCTTGAGTTTTTTAGTTTACAAGTTTTTAGTTCACGAGTTTACAAGTTGATAGCTTGTCTATTCACTCCCCTCCCTTTCGGGGAGGGGCAGGGGGAGAGGCTGTTTTGTTTCTTCACAGCCTTATAGTTCCGTCGTCCGTGTCAATCTCCACACCGTAGAATTTCATCTGTGGCAACGCAATGATACCAGCAATCTCTACATTCGTCTCTTCCGCAATCGATGCTATGAGGTTGTCCAAGTTGGTAGCGAGGAATTGCGAGAAATCTTTACCGCCAATCTTCACGAACGTATTGCAAATTCTTGCTCTTATGCTGCCACCTGCGCCCTCAATACTACCGCCGAACCGTTTGCCAATGTCCAGTCCACGCACCTTTTCACTGATGAGTGCTATTGATGCGCCCGTGTCCACCAAGAAGTAATACTCTCTGCCATTCACCGTGCCTGGCACGATGATGCGCTTGTCTGAAACTGATTTGATTGTCTCCATATCTATTTCTTTTTATAGCTTACTTTATCGTTACGTAACAATATTCCCAATATACACCCGATTGGCGTTCATCCCATGTGCCATTACCCTCTGGACGTGTGATACCAAACTTACATTCAAAGCAGGCTAATTCAGCTCCTCTACACGGTAGCATTTCCTTTGTGTAAAAGCCAAATTCGTCAAGAAAATTCATATCTTTAACGCCAGCCATTCTTTTATACTTTAACGTGCCAGACACAGAAACTATCTGACTTTGTATGTTGTATAAGATAACCGTGTTACCGATGTATCTCATCTTATCGTATTGCGCTTTTGTTGCCTCTTCGAAATTTCTCGGGTTGTCTTTTTCAAACTTTCTAAAGCTGGGTAAATCAAGATACAGCTCTTCTTTTACGTCCGTCAATACAAGCAAAGTACCGCATTTCAGTAAATCAAGGAAAAGTACGTTATGTCCATTCAGTTTACCATTGTAGCAAAACTCCTTATAGTTTTCGTTGGTAATAATGGTTGGTTCAGTCAGTCGAAGTCTTGATACTAACATACCGTTATTTATCCTCCCTTTCTCGTCCACAAAAAACGTTTGCTCACCCTTGTTGTTCTGCACCTTAAAGTTGTCAGCCGTGGCGGTGAACTTCTTTTCCTTGATGTCCAAGCCAGTAGCTAACAGCGCTTCCACCGTGCCGTCATACGCACACCATGGCGTGACCGTGTTTCCCTCTTCGAGCTTTGGGCGGCAAAGATACAATGTAGCAGGCTTCGTACCATAGATGTTCATCGTCACACTGCCGTAGTTTAAGTCATCTGTCGTGAATGTTCTCACAAATCTAATCCATCCGTCGGTCGGGTTACTAAATGCTGGGTTCTCGCTAAAATTCAAACGGCTGGCATTATTTGGCTTGCGCCCAGTCGTTGGACTTTCATTTTTGAAAGCTTCAAAGCCAAAACCGACATATCCGTCAGCTTTCTTGTCAAATTCTACCTTTACCCATGCGGACAAAGTATAAGTGGTGTGCTGTTTCAACTTAATGTTGCATTTCGCACCAGTCTGTTTTTCCCAAAACAACCCGGGATATTCTGAAACACCAGCTAAGGTCTTGAACTTGATAGCATCCGCACCAGCCACGCCACCGCCTTTCATATACTCAAACCACTCTTCACTGTCTATCTTTGTGCTTGCAAGTCCAATCCCCAAATGCTTCTCGATGGCTGCCTTGCACTCATTCACATTTTTCTTTAAAGTTGTTATATTATCGTTGCAAGCATTTATCTTCTTCTGTAGGTCATTGCGCTTTGCCGTGTCATTGGTAGGAGTAACATCCAATTGCCGTTGCAAATCTTCCTTTTCAGCTGTCTTTTGCTTGATAATTTTACCATTGTCATAGGCAAGCTGTATCTTATCCTGAACCTCGGACAAGTCAAGGTCACTTCCCCAAAGCAAGTTTGGACGAGTACCGTTATTCACGGTCAGCTTGAGTTCTTTCGATGTTTGCTCAATGAGTGTGTACTGCTCATTAAGCTTTCCCACCGTACTTGAAGTTCTTTCAATGTTTCGCTCAACCGAGTTTATTCTACCGTCAACAGCTTCTATCTGACTGGTAATCGTTCCATTCACAGTGTCAATATCAAACACGACCTTTGGCTTCATTGTGATAGGCACAATACGCTGATCTACTATGTCACTGCCTTTTTTCAGCGTTACTTTGTAACTATTGTCGGGTATCTCCTTATAAGTTATTCCAATCTTTCCAAAGCCATACGCACCACTGTTATACGTGAATGTTTCAGAGTTATCCACACTTGGCTGTAGAGTGAGCATCATTCCCTCGGCTTTCAATGTGGTGAAGGTCACTTGCTCGCCAGCTGATTTCATTATCTTGTACAGCAGCCTTATGTCAATCTTTTTATCCTTTTCCTTCTTTTTCCCAGTGTTCTCCGTGTTCTTCTCATCCTCCTTTGGAAAGTACGCCACCACATTCTCTGACAGCGGTATCAACTTATAGGTAACGGCATCTTTGCCTGACTTAGCTTCGGGAAAAATAGTGTCCTGCGCAAGTGTTTCTCCTGTCTTGCTGTTCATCAGGCGAACGGTCATACTGCCGCCAGTGAAGAAGTCAGCCACGTTCAAGTCTTCTCCCAACGCCGCCTGCTGCTCATTGCCTGTAGCACCGTCTATGATGACAGCATCAAGTAGGTTAAAACCGTAGGAAGTTGGATTATCGTCATACCACGAAGTACTTTCCCCAACCGTGCGTCCATATTTCAGTCTGAACGTCTCACCTTTCTTTCCAGTGATATTGCGAATAGAAAACGCTACATGCCACACTTTCGCATCTTGACCGTTCTTTCCGTCCCTGACAACATGTATCTTCTGCATGTCAACCAACTTCTGCCTATCAGCCAACTTATCGTTGATGAGCAAATCCACGTTAAACACATCGTTCATGTCTTCTTTGTCTGGCCATAAGTTCCACTTGTCGCTGCGCACAACAACAGAGTTTTCTTTAATAGGCAGCTCGTTTTCACCCTTGGTCACAACTACCTTCACGTTTTCACTTGGCGACAGCTGCGTGAGATTTTCTCCCTGTACCTTGTAAGCATAGATAGAGATGAATTCTGGTGAAAAACTCCCGTCCGCTTTCACATTAAACTGCGAGCTGCTCATTACCAATTTGTACAACACAGAACTATTTTCAGATGCAAGCCCTTTCACATAGTCCTCGATAGACTCAAGTCCGCCATTATCACTCTGCACCTTGAAGTTGCCCGTCACCTGACTGCCGTTTGCAGCAAACCAAGTGTATCTATGCTTGGAGATGTCGTAATCGTTCACACCAACGTAATGCGCCCAATAAGACGCTTTCAAATCGGGGTCAAAACTATTATAAGCACACGACATCATGACACTCTGCCTTTCCTTGTTGTCACGATTTCCTATCTGCACAAGGTCGTCACCCACCTTCGGGATATCACCTATATCCTGTGGACTTTCATCCTTTCTTTTGTGGCGGTCTGTTTTTGAAAGTACAAGTTTCAAACACTTTTCTTCCTTACCGTCAATCGTGTGCATCACCACCTTTTTAGGTGCTTCTGTTGCCAATCGCCAATAGTAGTGATTGCCAATGGCATGTGGCTCATCCACGTTAGTCGGTTCCCCCCTCCCTTGGAGGGGCAGGGGGAGGCTATTCATCCCATTTGAACACATCATTTGGTCTTTCGGCTCGCACGTCTGCAACAGCGTCACACCGTCTTTCTCCGCACGTTGGTAACATACAAACTCGTATTCCGTTTCCTCCACCGCATCCACATGGAAAGTACCAGCAGAGTTCACAGACATTCCCCCAGCCGCCTTTGCTTTTTGTATCTCCAACTCAAAGAACGTCGCCTTGCCTGTCACCGTGAGGTTATTCGTCATGATATTTCCAGCGTTGGTGATGTCTCCACCGTTGTGGATGTTGCCGGTATTGGTTATATTTCCATTATTTTTGATGTCACCTTTATTTACAATACCTTGGAAATAGCTCACCGCCTTTGCCACGATGCCCTTGAGAAACGTAATGACCTGCTCAGCCGTGTCTGGCACGTCCTTGCGGAGGAATGCCGCACTGCCGATGTAAGACAGCAAAGAGAGAAATGCCGACCCGATGCGGTTTGCCGTGTTTGCCTGCGTGCCACGCTCGTCACGAATAGCAGCAAAGTCTTTTTCTAATTTTCGATATGTATTGTCTTTTTCCATATATCATTGTTGATGTCTGAGACAAAGTTATGATAAAGTTCGCTGTGCTAAGAATACCATTAGCTACATCCTGACCACGCCCTTTGACGTCTCCATTCCACCTGAGAACATGGCGGCAAGCGTTTCGCTCACCATTCCCTGATAAGCCTCTCCATAGAAACTTGCTTCGACATCTTTGAGCCTGTATAGACTGTAGAGAAACTTGCCCTTGAACCAATCGCGCGCCACACGATGACCACGCCCTTTGTTCCATTGCTTGCCACGCATGAACTGTAAGCCATTTTCGTCGTCCAAACCGGAGTTGCCCCGACGGTAGCCATTGCCAGTGCCTGCTGCCACATATAAGCCATACTCGAGGAAGTGATGCTGTATGGTGGTAGTGGGTCCTGGATGTAACTCTCCTCGCAACGAGTTGTGCAGTGCCCCTGTGTCGTAGACCGGCGGTGAGAACTGCATCATCTTCTCTTGCCAGTACTTCACCATATTGGCTGTCCATTCCTGCTCGTATTGCTCGAGCTGCTCTTTGGTCATATTACTTGTTCCACTCATCTTCAGAATAGGTTAGGTCGATAGGTTGCTCGTTGTTGACCATAAAATAAAGTCCAGTAGTGCCATTGAGGAACAGCCGTGGCAGCTCCGTGGAATAGATGTTGTTAACATTGAGGTACTCAAGCGAATCACCATACACCATGCTGTCACGATCGTGTATGAGTCTTGCGTGCATCTGTCTGAATATACGTCGGCACAGATCCATCTTCTCCTCTCGTTGCGCCATGTCGTCAAAGCGATAGGCGGCGAGGATAAACACGGTGTACACATCCTTTCGGAAAAAGGTAACGCCATTGCTGTAGGTGCTTTGCGTGGTGGTGTCGTCCACCAATATGAAGTTGGCTTGCTGGCGGAACTGCGCCGCCATGTCTTCCAGTCCTGCCAAGCCGCTGCAAGTGCCGGGTTTGAAGCCGTGTTGCAAGGCGAGCTTGTTGGTCTGTGCCAGACATTTGAAGTAATTGCGGACGTTGAATAGTTGAGTTTGAGACATTGGGATAAGTTTTTAAGTTGACGAGTTGACGAGTTTACAAGTTGACGAGCTGTTAGTTCAGCTATTTACTCCCCTCCTTAGGAGGGGTTTGGGGAGGCAATTTTTCTTTCCAGTTCTTCCGCCTCTCTCGCCTTTGCTTCGAGTTCGGTGAGCGCACGCCAGCAGTCGAGTGCCAGCACGGTTTTTTCCTTGGTGACATCGCCACCAGTAAGGGCACGCATCTGCGCATTGTACAAATCCATGAAGTGAACCTCTGGAGGAGGTTCGCCGTCGGCGGACTCACGTTTTCGGAAGAAGTGTGGAAATGCTGTGGACATGGTACGTTTGACGTAGCCATACCACAGCAGTGTGCCGACACGTTCGCCGGGCGTGAGCGTGAAATCCTGTACGACATCGCCACTGTCGTTCACGGCATCACCGTAGCCTGCCGCCCTGCCGTTGGTATCGTGGTACAGCCACATGGCGACATGGTCGAGCCACCGCATGTCGCCTGTGTCGATGACCATTTGATAGTATTTCTCGGCATGGAGGTATCTGTCGAAGCTCACCCCATGGAGGAGTGCATCAGCCGCATGGAGTCCACAGACGGCATCCAACCTACCATCCATGAACTCCACTTGGTCGATGAAGTCGAATTGATGTATGAACTGCTGCACCTGCCATGTGGGCAAGTAGACGGTGCGCTTAGCATCGTTTGACACACATCGCCATCCGAAGCGTGTCTTACTGATGACCCTCAAACCACAGAACCGCACGAGCATGACGCACTTGACAGCCACATTGTCGTTGTAGCGTGCCATGAGGTCGAAGACAAGGCGCAGCTGCCATTGCGAAAGCTCACGCCATGCGGTGGGTACGGTGAAGTTGAGCGTGACGCGCCGTTTGGCTTCATCCGTTGAAGAAGAAACCTGCACTGTCCTTTCTATTTTGGAAGTTCTCATGATGATTGGCTTTGAATTGTACACTCTGGTGGTAAAGGCTGAAGGTCTCGGCATCCTCGTCAAGGAGCTGCATGACCTGCCTGTACAGCGGAGACTTGAGAATGCCATTGCCTTTGTCGGCATACATGACCGTGAGACGGCATACACCTTCCACCACTGGCTCGTGCTTTGAGGACAGACTTTTGCAGCGATAGCATCTGAGCAGTTCGTCCATCTGTGCGTCGCCAATGGCGTTGCGCATGATGGCATCGGTGCCCCATATCGCTGACTGGAAGTTGTCCCAGTCGTTCGCACCCCTTGTATTGTACGAATCGACGAAGAAGAAGCGATGCGCTGTATATAAATAAGGTAAGGCATAGGTTGCCTGCACGGTGGTTCCCCACGAAAGCGACCTTAGGAGGAAAACGACCGTGGCGCGTGCCTTCATCTCTTCATCGAGCAGCTGGTGGTACAACGCATCCACACGGTGCTTGGCGGCTGGGGCTACGCCTCCAGAGCTGACGATGCCGAAGCCTGTGGGCGTGAGCACGAGGTCTATTTGGCGCAACACCGACCGAAAGGCGGTGAGACATACCAGTCGTTTGTACTCTTGCAGCAAGTAGTTGTCTGCATGGATGTCCGCAAGCATGGCGTTACCCTCTTTGCCAAGGAGCTGTGAAGCATAGCTTGTGGCGACACCTTCGATAGCTGGCTGCACTTGTTGAAATACTTCTATGTGCGCACTGGTTCCTACTGGGAGCGCACGTTCAAAATCTTGCTTGGTAATTTGCATGGGTAAGTTATTTAGTTTACGAGTTCTTTAGTTTACGAGTTGACGAGTTGACAAGTTGACGAGTTGTTGATTGATGAATTATGAATTATTCCTTTTCCCTTACTCTTGTCTCACGAACTTGGCATCCTTGTTCTCGTCGAGCGTGGTGAGCTGAATCATCGGCACGTCAACTGTATATAGTTCGTCCCAGCCATTGTAATGCAGGATGACGTGATAGGGTTTTGCCATGACATCGTGAAAGGCTTTCTCTATGGCTTGTTTGAGTGTGAACAGCTCACGCTTGTCGGACCCGGAGTTGTTCATCTGGCTTTTCCCCGGGGTGGCTCCCACGAGGTTGGGGTGTACGCCGAAGGCAAAGCAAAGCGCATTAGCCGCTTCTTGCATGTCATCGCTCCAGTTGCCTCCCTCCTTCTTCTCGCTGTCGCTGATGGTGCAGATGCGCACCATGCGGCACTCCTTGCCGTTGGGGTCAACATAATAGCCGCTGACCAAAGCCTTTCCTGCGTTCTCTACACCACAGACGAAGTCGATGATGTTCTGCTTCTCCTGCTCTTTTCTCATCTGCCGCTTTAAGGGGTCTTCAATCTGCTCATTGTCGCAGACGTTGTCCCAATAGTCCTCGTGCACCTCAATCTGTATGCGTGGTGCGGATGTATTCATGATCATGAACCGCTTGCTGATGCCGATGAGCCTGTAGATGTCGAGCCACGCATCCTTGAAGGCACTTGCCCAATAGGGGGTGGGGTAATAGTTGCGCCCGGGCGTGGGCATGCACGAAAGGATGGCAAATTTGCGCTGTCGGGTGGGCTCGCGCTTTAGTCCTGTGTCGGGGTCTGGCGCTCGCCCCATGCGCACCTCAAGGTCGCCAAGTGGGTCGCAGAAGTCGAGCATGGGTATGACCTCGATGTCCTTCTCGTTGAAGCGTCCCATGCGGAAGTCGCCAAAGAAGACATGCTCAATCTTTCCCGACTTGGTGGATAGTGCGTACTCGAAGCGACAGTACGCCGCATCCTTGTTGCGCACCTGCACGATACGACTGCCGTCTCGGGAGAGGATGACGCAAGTGACGGTGAAGAAGAAGAACTTCATGCTGGTGCTCTGCTCAAGGAAACATTCCGTGAGCGAGTTGTGCAGGCAGAAGTCGCGTATGTCTTGGTCGTGGGTGTCTTTGTAGTCCTCTCGGGTGACGAAACGCAATCCTCCCCCGTAGCACGACATGATGTTGAAGTGCTGGCATTGTGCCGTGATCATGTTGCCGAGGAGAATTTCCTTGATGCGGTAGGGAAGCATATTGTCGGCACCGAAAGGTACATATTGATAAGTCTTTCCGTCGACATCCATCTGCATGACGTTGACGGACTCGTCGTCATCGAAGAGTTCTGCCGAGTTGCCGCCATATTCTGATGAGAGCGAGTTGGTGGCGCTGCCAACACCTAACGGCACAATGCGCATTTTCTCGGTGTTTCCGCTCTTGCCTGTCTGCACGAGCTTGAATTGTTTTTTGTTCATAGGTATACTTTTTTTCCGTTGATTTCGTAGATGAATATGTCTGGCAACTGGCGTATCTGCCTGTTCACCGGATTGACAATGCGGAGGTAGCCGCCACGCCAGAACTGGTGATGGACGAGCCAGCCATTGTACTGGACGCGGTGTCCATCTGAGCGAAAGGCTTTGATGTTGAGTGTCTGCCTGCGCTGATAAGCTGAATCAATGAGGCGAAGCATCTCGGAGAAGTGAATGGGGGAAGGAGTCATATTTGGGAACTATCTACTTGTGAACTTATCAACTACATTTATGAATTATTCGAAGGTATAATCGAAGGTGTGGTCGAAGACTCTTCCAGTGCGGTCGAGTTCCACCATGTTGTGGTTGCGCTGGGCGTACTGGTAGGTGAAGGTGAAGCGTGGCATCTCCTCCGCCCTGTTTGTTTGCTCGGTCTTGGAATCGGTGATGATGACCTCACGCCCAACGTTGACGCTACCACCCCGGAGCGTTACGACACGAACGAGGGGCGAGCGCAGCACGTCGCCAAACCAGTCTGCCATATCCTCGTTTAATATGCCTGTGTCCGCCTTGAACTGTCGAGTTTCGACTATAGAGTAGTTTTTGTTTACACCGTCGATAACAGCCGACTTGCGCTTGAAGGTGGGCGACTTCTTGAGTGTTCCTGTGCAATAGAGCAGCTCATCGCAGCCAAAAGAATTGACGAAAAGTAATATGGGAGAGGCATCGGGGCAGGCGGCATCGATGATGAACGACTGGCGGCGCGCACCTGCCGTGACAACGTAGCCACGTAACGACTTGCCCGGTTGCATGTAGCCCTTGGGGCTTACATCAATAGTGGTGAAACTTGGGTTCGAGCTCATGGGCGTAACCCCGAAGCTTTGCATGCTACCGTCTGTGTAGTAAGCCGTGACGTTGGCGGCATCGTTACCCACATAGTGCAGGTATTCAAGGCGCCCCACGGCGGTGATCTTTGTGCCGATGAGCAGTGACAGGAAGTGGTTGTGGCAGAAGTCATCGCAAGAGGTGGGAACGTCAGCCTCGCAATAGACAAGGGTAAAGTCGATGGACGAGCGGTCTGTAGCCGAGCCGTCTTTGTACTCCTCCATGGTGATGTGACATTGCGCCACGAGTGGTCGCCTAACGTATGAGGTGAGCAAATTGCCAAGTTCGGAGAGCGTTATCGTGGCATTGACGGGAAAGAGCGTCTCGCTGTACACTTGCTCGTTGTTGATGCGAATGCCCACCTCAAGGCGGTCGCCACCAATACCCACCGTGAGGTTGGGAATGTTTTTGGAAAAGCATCTTGTGGGAATGCCATTTCTTATCGTGATGCCCATATATATAAGTTTTTATTGTTATGAAAGCAAAGATAAGGCAATGGCATTGCACCGTAAAATACAATGAAAAAGGCATGCTATCCTCACGAGCAGCAAACCTTTTATCACACTTTTACGACAATCGGTTAAAAGTATTAAAAATAATACCAAAAGTTGATTGAAAGTTTGTTTGATGGTATTATTTTTACTACCTTTGTATCGTCAAACAATAACAACATACAATCAATGAAAAGATATAAGGTTATAGAAGTCATCAAGATGTTAGAAGCAGACGGTTGGGAACTTATAGCAACCAAAGGTGACCACAGACAATTTAAACATCCAAACAAAAAAGGTAAAGTTACCGTGAGAGGAAAAAAAAATGAAGTATTAAATCAATTTTTATTAAACAGCATCTGGAAGCAGGCAGGGTGGAAATAACCACCCCCTGCATTTAGAATATAAAAAAGAACATAAAAATTTTACGACAATGGAGAAAATAAGAGTAGACATAGCATGGTGTGAGCAAAATTTTGGGGCTACCTTTGGAGAAAACGTACCTGGTGCAGTGGCTATTACCGCAAAGACATACGACGAGTTGATGATTGAAATTCCAGAGACGCTGCGCTTTCACATTGAGGGTATGATAAACGACGGTGATGCGGTGCCAGAGTGGTTGCGTAATGGCGAGTACGAGTTTGACTATCATCTCGACACTGCCGCACTCATACGTTCTTGTGAACGATACGCAAGCCTTGCCGCCATATCTCGGGCATCTGGTGTCAACCAGCGCCAACTGAGCCATTACGCCAATGGTGTGAAAAAACCACGACCACAACAGCGCAAGCGAATCGTGGATGGACTTCACGAAATAGGTAGAAAATTGATTGCCATTGTATAGTTATTGTTTGACAGCTAATTTGCAATGGGGGCGGAGCTTGACGGCTCCGCTTTTTTTATCCGAGTACAATAAAATTATATTGGAACCTATATTATAGATTTTTTTATAACTTTACTTTTTCTAACTTTTTCATCATTACTATACTGATTGTTTCAGATTTTTTTTTCAAGTATTCAAAAAAGTAGCATTTTCATCGAGTAAAGATTTGCTACAACAAAGAACTTATAAAATTTTGTTGTTCTTTTTTTTTGTGAATTGCTGTTTATCACCAAACTTCTTTCCAAATATATGATAAAACCTAAATTAATTTGAGTTTACACATTTTCTATGGGTGAAGACTTTCTCACCGTCTTGGTAGAATTCATGTTTTAGACACGTTAAATAAATTGCAAACATCATATCATTATTCTATCATTATATGAATGATAAGCCATGACGATTGCAGATGCATAGACGATAGCACAGATCTTTTCATGATTTTCTTCCATGTTCATATACATATCTGTCGCATCCGACAAAACTTTATTGTAGGCTTTGAAGTTCATCGTCTTTTTTTTTTGATTGTTAGACATTTCTATGTTGAAGACTTGGTAGTTTTTCAGGTACCATAATTTTTCATTTTTCGTTCATTTTATTGAGTTTATTTTATACGTTAGAAATCCGTTTATCGTCCTTTTAATTTTGAAACCACATCCTGTATATTCCTTTTCCTCTTTGTTGATATGCATGCCTACCTTAAATAATTTTTATCCGCGTGCTACACTGGTGGATCGTACTCATTCATCTCATAGAGCCTGTCAAATTTTTATTCTAATTTTGATGCTTTAATAATGTATTCTTAGGCTTTTTTCTAATGTTTATGATGTCATTCCAAAACGGTTACTTTTTCATCTCTTCCATTATTTTCATCTTTAGTTATTGATGTTTCTGTTATACTTATTCCTTCCTCGTAGTCTGTTCCATTAGTATATGTAAATCATAGTTTTTGTTTTCCATTTCTGTCAACCGAGTATAGCTAAAGTTTTTATTTTTCCTGTCTTTAGTCATTCTAAACTTCTGTATAAACCTCTGCCATTTTTTTATTATATTGTCCTCCACTCCATAGCCTCCAACATGAGATGTTTTTATCAATTGAATGTGCTTTATTTTAAGATAATGATGATCCTTATTAGCTTGAAGAGATAGTTGTTATTATCAACTATTCTTGTCATTGTTACAATTGTTCTTTTTTCCATTGCAAATTTAACGCACTTACATCCTCTGCAAGGGCACATGTAGTTTGTCTCGAAAAATTTTTAAGATAATAGGGGCAGGCTTGCCTATTTCCTATTTTCTGAAAAATTTTATCGGTCATCTCTTGCATTTTAGGACTTTCAAGTGCTGTTTTATTTTGCATGTAAAAAATAAAAATTCTAACAATTTAAAATTATTATTATGACAACAACAACTTTCACATCACGCATTAAAAGTAACAGCATTGTTAGCTCTTACAATGATAGCACACAATTGGTTGATAGTATTTATCATGTTGAAGCCTATGGTGAGGAAGACGAGTATCTTAGTTTTGAAATTATGGCAAAGTCTTTTACCGAAGCTATGAATGAAGCTGAACAAATTGCAATGCAAGAAATGATAAACATCAGCTATGTTCAGCTGACAAACATGGATTAAAAATAAAAAGATTATGAAACTGACAACGAGAAACGAAAAAGTATTAACAGAGTTTGCTAGTATGATGATTCAGAAAATGGAAGAGATGAAAGAGAAACCATGGAGGAAAAAATGGTTCAATGTTACATTAGGAAATACGCCTATGAACATTTCTGGAAGCAACTATCATGGCATTAATAACATGATGCTTGCCATGCACTATGAGATGAATGAGTACGAACTGCCTGTTTATTGCACGCTTAAACAAGCTAACAAGGTAGGCGTGCATATCAACAAAGGCGAAAAGTCAATACCAATTATATTTTGGGATTGTATTTTTTATAAAGATGGTAAACGAATTACTAATGTAGAGTACAAAGATATGCTGAGAAATGAACAGGATAACTGTGCAAAATTCTGGTATCTGAAAAACTACCAAGTATTCAACATTGAACAGACTAACTACTTTGAAAAATTTCCTGAAAAAAGACTTTCGTTCAAAAAACTTTTCTATAAACAGGTTTCCTCAGATGTGACAGGCATGTATTCGAACAAGGCAATAGATTATATGTTGAAAGAACAAAAATGGCTATGCCCTATCGTCTATACAACTCCACACGACAAGGCGTTTTATGACCTTAAATCAGATAGAATAGTTATTCCAATGAAGAAGCAATTCAAAATTAGTAATACCAAAGATGAAATCTATCAAGACGGAGAGAATTTCTATGCTACACTCATTCATGAAATGATGCACTCTACAGGTAAGGAAGATCGGTTAAATCGTACATTTGGGAAAAAGTTTGGAGATAAGCAATATGCTGTTGAAGAAATTATTGCAGAACTTGGTTCTGCAAGAGTTGGACAAATTCTTGGTTTTAGCAAAGCTTTACTCGATGAAAATGCTACATATTTGGATTCTTGGATAAAATGCCTGAAAGAGCAACCTAACTTCATTCTTAAGATTTTAATGGATGTTGAAAAAGCAAGTAAAATGATTTTGGATAAAATAGTCACCGATTAAGGTGACTATTTTTCTAAGGTTAGGACATTGCTTAATACTTTCACCAAAAATAAACTATAATTTTCTCAAACCGATGATAGTTATATTTTTATATATTGAAAATCCTTTACATATTCCGCTAAATATAAGCGAGGCAATTGCCAAGCCGTTGCAGGGCGGTGAGGGCTGAACAGTCAGGGAAGTGCGCAGGAATGCGCACGTTGAAAACATAACACGTTGGGAACGTGGGGTTTATGTTTTTTAGGTGTGGAAAAACCGCGCAAAATGCGTGTTTTTCTCTGTGGTTTGCAACATTCGGGGCGTCGAATATTGCAAAAGGCGCCCTTGCCTTTCACTCTTGGAAGCGAAAGGCAAGGGCTGTGGGGCAAAACAACCATTTGCTTGAAGCCAAGAAAATGGTTGCTTTGTTATTACGAAATTATTTTACACGATAGTCTTTTTGTTGACGAGTTTACAAGTTTACGAGTTGGCGAGTTTACAATGTTCGTCAGGCAATGACGTTGGTGATGGTGGAGCGTCCAGAGAGGATGGGATAGTTTTCTACACCGATGCACAGCGTGTCGAAAGCATCTGAGCCGTCGGTGCGGCTTTCCAGTTTGTCCTCTTCGGTCTCGGCAAGCTTTTCTCCCGACTTGTCTTTCTTTCCGTTGCGCACACCGGCAGAGGTTATGGAGATGAGCAAGTCGGGGTTGTTGTCACGGTTGATAAGTACCTGATGCTTGGCTCGCCCCCTGAACATTCGGTTGATGAGCGCGTTTTTCAGGATGTGGTTCATGGGTTTGCCAATGTACTTTGCCCGAACACTCCATTGATTTCTTCTCAGTGCGTTGATGATGATGCGGTAGAATGGTTCGGCATGCGTGCCATAGGCATTGCCTACAAAGGTAGCATCGTAATAGAATACTACTTGCCTGCGCCTGTGGTAACGATAGTAGGCGTTGAAGTCATCCATTAACTCGGGCATCTTGCGTTCGTACTTCACGAAGAACGATTTTAAGATGCGTAGCTTTCCGTCCTTTCCTTCTTGTCCCACCACCATCCAGTTGATGTTGGCATTGGCATCGAACGCAAGAATCAGCGGCAGCGATGGGTCAAGGTCGGCATCCGCGCGACAGTCATCAACAATGCCGCCCTGTTCCATGTTGCCAACGTTCAGCACCGCTTCGTTGGGAGCAGTGTAAAGATTGACGTATTCACGCATTCCGCCGTAAAAACCGTCGGTGGAAATGGCTATGCGCTGGCACATGATGGAGGTGGCGAAGGTGAGAGGCGGCAAGTCTCGCTTTGCTCGTCGAATGAAGTCCTCGCCCAGTAAGGCAAGGTTCTGAATGGAGGAATATTCCTTGTACAGCAGGCAGCGTGAGCGAAACGCATTGAGTTGCCTGTCTATTTCCTTTATCCGCCTTTCCACAGCTTCGGCATTGCCCACCGTTTGCTTGTTGAGCGTTCGCCATCTGGCATACACTAATCCCTCGATGACCTCGACCACCTCCTTATCCATGCTGTCGGCATAGTTCAAGAACCACGAGCCACGCTTGGTTACGGGCATGTCGGAAGTGATGGTCATGCCATGGTGCAGCGGAAAGTTCCTGAAGTATTGTTCATTTCCACGGTTGGCTTGGAAAGTCTCGTCTTTCAGCCTTTCGAAGTCAATGAACTTCGCTTCGTCTATAATGAGGTAGTCGAGCGACATGGAGTTGGATGTTCCAGTACGGTCTTGCGAGATGATGTTACACACTGAACCGTTGTAGAAGGAGATAGTGTTCTCCCAGTTGGCAGGAGTGAATATCGGTGATTTCCAGTGAAGGTCTTTCCATGGCTTTTTTCCCACCACATAATGCAGGTCACGCTTGAAACCCCACCGTTCGAGGTGTATGAGCATGGACGGCAGAATGTTGGTCAGGCAACGCTTGACGGATGGTGAAACAAATCCGCCCATGGACCCAGGCATCCCTTGAAAGCACGATTGCAAACGACCCGCCTGTATGGCACCTTTGCCCATTCCGCGCCCAGCGACTATCACCTCGTCACGCGTGTTCATGAGCAGGGCATACAGTTGCGGATCGTTAAAGTATTGTCTGTTTTGTTCTTCCTTATTCATCGGCAGTCACCTCCTCGTATTGAGTATCTTCCATCAAGTCCTGACGGTACTTCCGCTCAAGTTTCCTGATTTTCTCTCGCAGTCCTGCCACCTTTGTAATTCCAATGACCGTTGGGTCATCGGTGGGTACGAACTGTTGTGGCACGATTTTCTCGAACTCCAGTTCCTGTTCCTCGTCCTTGTCCGTTCGGTTGTTCTGTATGCGTGCCTTCTCTATCGACGCCACGGCACGCATGTCTCCCTTATCACGTGCCAAACTGAGGTCGTGTTCCAAGTCTTGGTTGATTTTCCACCTCATGAATTCCTTGGATGCCTGCTGCATACTTCCCAACAGCACTTGCGTCAGCCGCAGGTCATCGTATGCCTGTGAGCGTCCAATCTTGAACATCTTGATGTTGTATTCGACCACCTCGTTGTTTGTCTTACCAGGGAACTTCAACCAATAGGCATACAAGGCACGCAGTCGCTGCAATCGCTCACGAATGGCGGTTGCGACACCTTTTTGCATGAGTTCGTTTTCATCCAGTACAATGAGCTTAGAATATAGATCTATGTTGATGGGGAGAGGCATGGAGGGAGTTTTTTTAGTTTACGAGTTTACAAGTTTACGAGTTGACGACTTGATAGCCTGTAAGCAATAAATCTATTTACTTGTTAACTCGTCAACTCGTCTCCTCTTTTACTAAATATACAATTCATTTCTGACATTATCACGCAAACTTTCAAGTTTTTGCTGTGCGAACGGAGAGCCAGCTTGTGCGGCATCGATCACGTCTTGGTTCATTTCCAAGACGGTTCTGATGTAGCCTTTCATAAAGGCTTTACGAGCAGGATGCCCAACCGTATTGACATCATCTCTCATCTCCGTCTCTTCAATATCCAAAAGGACGCCAATCTGTGTCGGTGTCAACATTTTGCGGGCAAGTCTTTCTATCTCGTTCAGCTTTTCGTTCGAATACTCCATTGATTTCTACGCTTTTGTTTTTAATGATTCTGTCGAGTCCTGTGTAAATATCCAAGAAAGCACTCTGTTCAGTCGTTACCATGGTACACTCTGCTCGATCTCCGTAAGTCTGATTTTGAGAGGAGATGACCGTAACGGTATAAGATTCATTCTGCACCAACACGACCTTTGAGTGGTTCTGCGACAGATACACATGGTCAAAGCAGTTGCTCATGAGCTTGTATAGCTGTAGTGTCTTGCGTGAAGCCTTTAGGTCGGCAACGAGCGTCGCATTGTCTACAAGTCCTTTGTTTCGCAAGCGCAAGAAGCCCGAAAGAAACGCCTCGCTGGTGGAGAAGGTACTGACATACACATCGGCATGCCCGGTTTGCTGGAGAATCCACCCCAGCAAACCGAGCGTATGTAAACCAGTACCCAAGTAGTACTGTGTTCGTGCTGTACTCAAAGGCATCAACATGCTGTCGATGCACTTTCCTCTACTCATCAGCTTTCACGTTTTCTTCGGTGGGCTGGCTTGCTGGCAAGTTGATGCCTGTTGCCTGTAGCTTGTTCATTAAGTCTTCACCCATAACCTGTTCGTTGTCAACGAGCGTCTGTACACGCTGCGTCATGGAAGACAAGAGCGATTGATAAGCCTTGGTTTGTGCATCGGTAGCGTCATCCTTCAAAGCGTCTTTTTTCAAAGCCGAAAGTTTGTCAACGTTCTTGCTGATGTATGAACGTGCGTTGTTAATGTCCTTGAGTGTCTTCAAGTCATCGGATGCGCCGTCCTCTTCACTTTTTGCGCCTTCGTTCTCAAGTTTAAAACTGTCGTAGCGAGCATAGTCAGCCTTGTAGGCATAATAAGTTTCCTTCAACACCTTGAGGTTCTCCTCGAGGTCGCATGGGTTTTCGATGGACAGACATGTGTTGTACATCTCCTTGATGCGTTTCCACCGTGCAGCGTTGGCTTCCCAGATGTCACGGATGTTCTGTGGCAGCTGGTCGTGATCCTCTCGCCTGCCATTGCGGACAGGAGCAACCGTGTCATCAGTGTCATCAGTGTCAGACGTTTCGTCTTGCCCTTCATGCTTTTCTTTGTCAATGCCATTCTCTCGCAACTCACTCAGGAACTCGTCAGCCTCACGTCGCACGTCCTGACAGGTCTTGCCTTTCATTCGCAACGGCAGGAACTTCTTGAGCTCGTATTCCACAGTTTTCAAGAAACGTTTTGGATTGGTGGAAATCGTCATGTACAGCTGTCTGTTACGATTTAGCTGCAAGAGCATGAGCGCGCCTTCCATGATGTCGGCATCCTCGGTATGTGTTGGCGCATTGAGCCAAGCCACAATTTTATCTGTAAGTGTTTTATCCATTTTCTTTTAATTTGAAAAAGGAGGTAACCTTTCACGATTGCTCGCTATGATTCCTCCTTTGGTTTATTTAATTTTTATTGTATGAGTTATCCTGAACAATCTATACCTTAATGAGAACCTCCACTACTTGGATTGCTTGACACGGAAGCAGCCATCTTTCCAGTGGCACCATCGATGTCGCCATCCTTGGTATGGATTTTTCCTACATAGAAAGGCGCAGGATGCAAGTCTGTGCATACGGCTTCCACACTGGTGACGTTGGAATCGGTTGCCGTTTTTCCTGTGTCTTGCTTCAGTGCCAGCTCGGGAGTGAAATCCTCCGAGCCAATGACCCTTGCTTTTCCGTTTCGCTGGAAGAAGATGTAGATCATCTCATCGTTGTTGGCACGGTCTATGTAGCCAGTGGCTTCCTCTTCTGTTCCGGGGATGCCGAAGTGCAGCGTGCTCTTGAACGTCTTGCAGCCATCAACACCCTGACTCTCAACCTGCAGCTGACCATTGTCTTTGACTATACCCACCTTGTGGAAATACTTGTCGGCTGCTAGGGTGAAGTCACCTTTGTACGACACAGCTTCCTTGAGGTTGGCAGGAGCATCCGGTATGGACGGATAATTCACGATGTCACGCTTAGATGCGCCATACACCATGTCACGGATGCCAGGCAGCTTTTTCTGTCCCGGGCATTTTTCCAAATCCTCGTAAATCGAGGCATTCTCTTTACATTTTGCCATATTCTTTCTTTTTAAAATTCTACGTTGATTAAAGGTTGGTGGCTCTGTATTCAAGCCACCTAACCTTTTTTACACTAACTTTTTCTGTGCCACGGCAAACACCTCTGGCGACACGCTCTCGAACTGAACGCCGAAGAACATGTTTGCGATGAAGTCTACATCGTAGTGGTTCTTCAACGAACGCTCCACGATGAAGTTCTCGTCTGACGACTTCTGGTTGTACAACAGCAGCATGTTCGTCTTAGGCGTCAGCAGCATGAAGTCCATTGGCACACACGACAACGGTACAATCTCCACGTTCTCCGCTCCATCGAGCGTGCGCTTGTCGTACGACTGATTGTAAGGCAGTGCGCCATGACGTGTCTGATATGCCTCGGTGTAGTAGTGATATACCCGAGAGTTGACGAACAGCTTGAGGTTCTGTCCACGCAACACCTCAGAGATATTCTCTCCCCAATAGAAGTCTTTCAGCGCATCCTCCGCATTCTCCTTTGTGATGGAATCGGTCAGCTCGAACAGGTTACCCAGTTCCTTGGAGATGTACACCTTCTTGTTCTCATTCTCACCCTTGATGTCCTTATCGATGATGGTCTTGAAGCCATTAAAGAACGATGCCGTTTTGTCGAACACTGAACCATCGTGCTTTGCAGTGAAAGCGTTTGTGTACAAGCGTTCGCCCAACTTCTTGAGGATGTAGGCACATACTTGCACCGTATAGGGTACATTTTTCAGCCCGTCACCCTTGGTGATGTCGCTTCCCCAAATGCTTTGGTAGATGGCGTTAGGATCAATGGTTTCAATGCAGTTACCAAAGAACGTTTCCAGCACACGACCGTCAAAATTGACGTCCGCTTTATGCTCTTTGTCCTTTTTGTAGTTTCCTATTTCGAACATTCCGCTCATCTCAGTTACCGTTTCACGGTAGCGGATGCCTGTACGAACAGAACAGTGCTTGAGAAGTGCATCCATGGCGAGCATTGGTTGCACGATGAGTTCCTTTCGGTAGGTTTGGAAAGTCTTAGACAATTTTTCCGGGGTGAAATTCACATCACCCACTTTCAATGTAGTTTCTCCCATGGTTATACGTTTTTTACAGAGTTAAAGATGGCACTTGCTGTGAGTGCTGGGGCTTCATTCTTTGGGTTTTCCTCAGTTTCGTCTTGCGTTCCAGCTGACTTCTTGAGATTCTCGATTTGCTCGTCTTTCGATTTGAGTTCTTTTTTCAAGTTCTCAATCTCCTTCATCACATCTTCCACTTGCTCAGAGGAAGTCTTGTCTGATTCTGGCGAGTCCTCGTTTTTCTCTTCGTCTTTTCTCTCTTCCTCCTGCACATTGCTCAGCTTCTCGTTGAGCAGCTTTGCTTGTTCAGCTGTGAGAGAGATTACATCGTTTTTCACTTCTATCGAGTCGACACCCAAAGCCTTCTCGATAGCATCTTTCTTCAATTCACTCATATTTTGTTTATCGACGTTGTTAGATAGAAGCAGGTTCTTGAGTTCTTGCAACGTCTTTTGCCAGAAACTCTGAGTTGGATTGCCTTTGCATTCTTCGGTCATTTCCTTAGGCAAAGGCGGTATACCCACATCTGTTAGTAATTGATTGTCATATTTATATGCATTGAGCTGCGCATGGTACATGTTCGTCACACGGTCGTCATTCGCATCTTTTCTTATTTCGTCCACCAGTCCAAACTCAAGTGCTTGTTCGGCAGAGAGCCAGTTGCCTTTCTTCATCTGTGCAGCGCATTCCTCCTTGGTCTTTCCTGACCTTTCGGCATACATCTGCGCCAGCACGTCATCGAAAGTGCTTAGGTTGTTGCGCTGCTGTGTCATCTCTTTGATGAACTCATCCAGCTGCTCTTTATTCTGATTGTCATATTTCAACACCAGTGTTGACGTGTTGTGGATAAGGAAGAAGCTTCCTTTCACAATGTCTATTGACTTACAGCCGAGCATGGCTATGGTAGAGATGCTTGCATTCATTCCAAAGGCGTGCGCATGTACGTTGCCATGGTCTTTGAACAATTGGTTCAAAACAAGTCCGTCTTTCACATATCCGCCGAGTGAGCAGAATGCCACATGAACTTCCTTGTTTTTCTTTTGGTCAAGCAGGTATTTCACATATCCTGTTGACAGGCAATCCCAGCCTCCTATGGTTCCATTGATAACGATGTCGTATTCCATTTGCTTGATTGTTTTCAACAAAGGTATGGCATATTATATAAGGTGTAAAACACATGAAGCCCTATATTTCGGGAATTGGGAACTTAGTTTTCCATTGAATTTTTACTTCATTCCATTGTGCATCACTCGCTTTCTCTGGATAAAATTTTCTGACACTTGTTTCCACAAATGGTCTCTTTCCGCTGCCAACGATGATCGTTTTTCCACCAACGACATCGAATTTATACACTCCATATCCATTCTTCTCCATGTCCTGACAGGTGTAAAATTTGGCGTTTACTCCAAAAATCACCTCTTTTTCCACTATTTTTTGTACCACGGAGACCTCTGCGTGCCTTTTGATTTCTATTTCCTTCCATGGCAAAGAACGAATGACATTTGGTAAATTTAGTCCATTTTTCAATTCATCACCTATCGACGAGCAATCTACTCGCTCAACCCTCTTTATTATTTTCGTCATCCTCATATATTAATAATGTGTAAAATAAAAGCGAACGCTTGCGAACAAAAATCCTATTATAGTAGGAACGAATTTCGCAAAAAAATTGTTTATTCTCTTGATGATGCCCTTGACGTACGCATCAGTACCACTCCTTTTTCCATATAAGTCTTACGCATGCGTTGATAGCGCATCTTGATGGTGTAGTCATAATCGGTGGAGATTCCGTTGTTTTCACACCATGCCCTTACACAGTTGAGAATCGTACACCCACAACGTGTCATTTCGTTGAGCTCTATCCACATCTGCATCATGAAGTTGTCTTCTATGAGCTCGAGCAAGGCATTGCACGCCGACTTTGACATGTAGTTCCAACAAAGGGGCTTCTTGTGCTTGTTGTCGGGAATGACCACCACCACATGTTCCTCCATGGGCTTTTTGGGTATATGCCCTTTTGGGTTCAGTCCCACAAATCTCCTGATGCACGCATTTTCGACCGAGCGTGCTGGGAATACGACTGGCGAGCCGTAATGGTTGGTGAGCCATTGTCCGATGAATGGCTTGACAGGTAGGTAGAAGACAAACTTATTCATGACGTTGCATAGATTTCCCGCAAAGGTAGGAAAACATAACAATAATAACAAACTGGACTCAAACTTCATCGCTTTTTGCTGAATCATTTTTACAAACTGACGTTTATCACTCTTTCTTACTTCTTCTTTTTCTTAGTCTTTTTCTGTTCTGTTCTAAGTTTGTCAGAAAAGTTTGTTACACGTTATAAGTTGTTACAAATCTCGTAACCTGCTGATTTTCATATTGTCACATTTTTTACAAAACGAGTTGCAACTTTGTTACAGCACAAGAATTTTTGTTACATGACACTGGTGGAAGATTACTGTAACAAACTTATCTTAGTTTGTTACACTTTGTTACGCAAGTTTGTTACAACTTTTATTTCTCTTATTCTCTTTATTTTCAATTAGTTATAAAGTTTTTCAAACATCTGTTACAAAGTAACAAAGTTTTCGGACAAAAAAGCTTGGGGGATGTTGGGGGTGATTGCTCGGTGAGGAGCGAATTTGCTGAAAATTATTTACAATGTACGTCTTGTTGTTTGTGACTATTCAACTGCATGAAATAATAAGCGGCAACACTACTCACGCAGTGCTGCCGCCCCAGAAAAATGTTCAATAACGATTATAACATTCTAATATGGTGTATCATCATCAAAATCCAATGCGCTTTGCTCGGGCTCTTTTATTTCACTTTCTGCTCCTTGTTTACTTCTTACATAAATCATGTCTTTTACCTTCTTTAAGCCGGGAGCCACATCGATGCGCTGCTGTATTCGCCCAGAGGCATTGCAAAGCTCTGTCGGGTTCAGACAGTCTACCCATGGGCAATACTCACAAAATGCTTTCAACTTCTTGGTGAAGCTCTGCATGGTGAGCCTGTTGACGTTGGCATAATTCGTGTACTCGTTGAATACCACGTCACGCTCGAGATATGTGTCGAGGTGATCGCTCTCCAACGAGAAGTAACCATTTGCCCAGTCTTCAAAGTTCTCGCCCATGTCGGCTTTGTACTTCCGCTGTATGATGTTGTTCATCGGTGGCTGTGGCTTGACGTTCGTCTCCATGACGCTGAGGTAGAAGGCGCAACATTGCAGCCAAAAGTTGATGTCGTTGTTCCAGTCCTCCTCCGAGTAGTCATAGGCATAAAGCGTCTTTCCAAAGTCATCGCGAATAGAGCGAGTTTCGTAGTAATCGTTCGTCTCTGTCTTCTGGTGATACCAGTCGGAGAACACCATGAACAAAGATCGTGCCTCTGTTGATGGGTCGAAGTCGGAGGGTACGTAATTGGTGGTAAATGCTATTTTTGGACTGTCGTCAAAAGGGATGGTATAAGAATGGTTGTTCTTTGGGTTCACCGTCATGTCGGAGGTGATGTTGTCATAGAATAACCCAAGGTTGAGATATCTGTCGCAATCGTCGATGAGTAGTAAGTCGGTATGCTGGCTCACTTGGTCGAAGACATGCGGATTGTCCATCAACTTTGGGTTTCTGCCAGACAGCTTTACCGTCTTCATCAGGTATGACAGCACCTTGAAGAAGAAACTCTTTCCGCTTCTGCCGTTGCACTCATCGTTCTCTCCAATTTTGTTGTCCATTGCCATGGGCGCCCAAGCTCTCGTAAAGTCCTTGTAGCGGTGCAGCATATAACCAAAGGTGAATATCTTATTAATAAGGTTCTGCTTCTGCTCCATGATTTCGAACTGCTCAAGTCCTTCGCCCGCAATCTCGAATGGATGGTTGTTCAGATATTCTATTCTTTCCTCCTCAGGCTTTCCCTCAAACAAGTCTTCCGTTTCTTTCTTCCAGTACAATCGGCTGGTGTTGATAAGGTAGCCGAAGAAGTGGCTCTTCACGTTCAGTATCTCAATATCGAAGTATGGTGGTCTGTCCTCTTCCACGATGCGCTTTATCCTGAACATGCTTTCCGTCTTTTTGAACTTGTGGTCGATGACGTTTTCTTTCCACACAAAGTTGCTGAAGTTGTCAGACTTGCCATCTTTAATCTTGAATCCTCCATTCACCTCGATGTCGTTACTCACTTCCACCGTTGCGTTGGGGAAGAAGAAGAATTGGCTCTGTGGCGTGTAGTTGGAAAAATCGAGCGTGATGCGGTCAAGGCTTTCGAGCGATGCAGGCAGCAGCTTTGATGTTTCCAGCACCAAGTTCACCACCATTACTTCCTCATGCCTGTCGACCACCCACTTTCGCACAAACTCACGAATGTCATTGGCTTTAATCTGCTCGACGATGTTTCCGCTTATCCTGATGAACCTTGAGGTGTCTGAGTTGTCGTCACGGAGGATGTAGAAGCCATTTATCTTCAGAAAGTAGTAAAGATAAGCCGTGTTTATCTCCGCTTTCGCCTTGCCCTTGTCGTTATAGGAAACCGTCCAAAAGCGTGCAGGGTACGCCAACTTCATCAAGTTTTTGAAGTCCTTCTTCTCTGAGCGCAGCTCCATCCAGTCTCGCAAATCCTTTCGTGACTTTCCTCTGTTATCGTGGTAGTTCTTGAGCCATTCAGGCAGCCAAAGCGTACGGATGTCGATGTAGGTAAGCGCAAGTTCCTTGCCTTTCCTAATACCTGTTTCGTCGATGTCTGGAATGTTGTACAGCACCTCCACGTATTTCATGATTTCCTTGTACTCCTCGGTGGAAATATGGTACGTCTCGCTGTTGAACCACAGCGGATGAAAGCCCATGGAATGACAGCACAATGCGTCACGCTCGCCAGAACATATAAAAGCTTCAGACAGCTTCTGTTGCTTGTAGGGCTTGTCATCGTCGTGCGTGCGCTGCCATTCCCTTTCCTCTTCGGCATTGAACTTGTGGTAGGCTTCTTTCAGCTCGGAAAGTCCATTGATGAATCGTTGTGGCTTTTTCCCGGCAGGCGTGTAGGAAAAACGAAACCCCTTGTCGCAATTGAGCGGTTCGTACACTTTATAAAACTTCTCCTCAGGTACATCACCATGCGCCTCGCTTATCAAGCACTCACGCATGAAGATAGGATAATGCTCGTTGGAATGCTTTACCAAGGTCTCACGGTTCTTTACATTGGTAATCCATTTCACGGAATGCCAGTGAAGCGCATCAACGTCAGCCCGCGTGACCTTTGGTCCTAATACCTTCAGTTCTTCTTGAGAGAACTTCTCATTCAATTCAAACGATCGAGAGCCGTCTGGCTCTTCTTGTGTGGCTGCTCGCTTACGAATGTCGGGCTTGTTGAAAGTATGATTCAGTTCATCTTTTACTCCATACATCGCAGCCAGTTGCAGCAAGGCTTCGTTGAATTGGCTTTGGTGCATGCCCTTGTAGTTCATATAGACGGAAATGCCATTCTCTCCCTTACCGTCACCACCAAAATCTGTTACTTGCCAAATCTTTCCGTATCGTTGAGAGTTGAATTCTCTTAAAGATGCAGAAGGCGTACGCTCATCACGGATGGCAAAATGTTTCTTCGTATTCACACATTCTGCCGCTTGCGGATAGCAGTGCAAAATGATGTCAAGGCCACCATGCGTTGCGTTTAATATGTCTTCAGGTCTTATCATAATCGTTATTTTTTGCGAAGCTAATTTTTAATATCTGTTATGGAAAATACACCACTATCAGATATTTACAAGATTAAATTCGGGATAATTGATGGTAGGCAAACCATTTATATATACTAATCTGAAAGATGGCGTGGTTATTTCGTCAATTTCTATCTTACTTATAGCTTCGCTATCGAAATCTAACCTGTATATGGGAACAAATGCCAATCCGTTGGTGTCGAAGACTACTAACTTCCCACGGTTGCTGCAGATAAACCAATGAACTCTTCCATCTCGCTGCAGCCTTGCGTCTAACTTTTTCAACCCTAATTTGTCAATTTTAGGCTCCATTTCAAACAGTTTCATAGTGCAATTCCATTAAGTCTACATAATTTTATAATCTCACGCGAAGTCTTTGCTCCAAGCTTGTTTTTAACTCGTGTGAGCAAAGACTTTGTTGTACTTCTGTTTTTATGAAGCTGTTGAGAAATCTCGTCTAAGGTGTAGCCTGATAAATATAGTCTGGTAATATCTCTTTCGCTGACGGTCAAACCTATATGGTTTTTAGGTTTACAAATTACATTTTCATGTTTGCAGATACCCCTCAGAGGACACTGCACTTCTTCAAAGTACAGAATGCCATCCTCAATATCATTGGTCAAGAGGTCGTTTGCACCAAAATTACACCTGACAAATCTCTCCACCATTTTGAAATTGTCCCCATTGTACATTTCTGACAAAGCCGTGTAAGCCTTGGTGTAACGCTTCTGTATGATATGAGCAATATACTCATTCATCTCAACCGAAAACTTGGTTAATCTCCGTTCTTCCTCACCATTTGCGCAGTACATCACCCTGCCGTCTGGTGTGTTGTGAAATTCTACTTTTTCCATGTTTCTTCGTTTATTATTTGGTTAATAACAATTGCTTCAACCTTTGAGAAATGAAGCCTACCAGAAAATTTCGCTATTAAAGTCGAATAACCGATTCCTAAGTGATAAGCTATGTAATTGAGTAGCTTTCCTTTCTCCTCCTTGCTTAGATTAGTGTAATAATCCTGCAGGGTTACACCGTTCATTTCATTAACGTTTTGCTTGTTCATGCTATGTTTTATTACTATATTTGTTGCAAAGATAATAACACAATCTATAATCTCCAATTATAGTGGGAATTATTTTCCTACTTATGGTGGAATTAACTTTATTTCACATGGCACGCTATTTTAATACACTTGACCATGAACGCCTCCAACAGTTGATTTCTGAGGCTGGTCTTACAGAGAGAGAATTTTGCAAATTGTTTTGGGGTGATAGAACACATCAAACTTTGAAGTATTTCATTGAAAAACCTGATCCAAGAATTAGTAGTGTTGTAAAAATCGCTGAGATACTTAACTGTTCTATAGACGATGTAATGGCCGATTCAGACGAATTTAGGACAAAGAGTACTTCTAATTTTTTACAAAAAAACAAACAAATAATTAATCAAGAATTAACAGCATTAAAATGTGAAATAGAATCTAATCGAGAGCTGCTAAAAGAAAAGGACGCAAGAATTTCTGATCAAAAAGTATATATTGAGCATTTGGTTAAACTCCTCCATAATGAAGTTGAAAATGGACAGATGTCGAACAACAGCGAAGAATAACAACTTCTTTTTCTGCTTATATTTCCCCTTAAAGTGGGATTTATAACTAAAACTCTATCATGTCTCCGCAACTATAACGCTTGGAAGTCCTGTAAATAAGGAGTTTCAAGCGTTTTTCGTTTGGATATGACAGGACGCATGCAGCACGTCATCATC
>QWCK01002413.1_pt1 | contig 27694 bp, 21 predicted proteins | sample 1972571 | NCBI WGS metagenome assembly QWCK01 (sample SAMN09866710, study PRJNA288562) | Human gut metagenome isolate term2_stool, whole genome shotgun sequencing... | isolation source: gut | host: Homo sapiens | place: USA: California | reverse complement strand
CGACAAGCAAACGGTAGAAAATCAACGCTTTGAAATTAACCGCTTTTGCAAGCAACGGAATCTTTTCATTGACGATTGGATCGAAGAAACCATTAGTGGTACCAAGAACTACAGCAAACGACAGCTGGGAAACCTGCTCAAAAAGGTAGGCAAAAACGATGTGATCATTTGCAGCGAGTTATCACGGCTCGGGCGTAACCTATTCATGATTATGGAAATACTCAACATCTGTATGACTAAGGAGTGCTGCGTGTGGACCATCAAGGATAACTACCGTCTTGGTGATGATATACAGAGCAAAGTACTCGCCTTTGCCTTTGGCCTCTCTGCCGAAATTGAGCGTAACCTGATCAGCCAACGCACCAAAGAGGCACTCGCACGAAAAAGAGCGGAGTTTGCACTGTTCTATATACCTTGATTTATCACATATGCCTCTTGCAACATTTTTTGCTGTGCAAGATACATTTTCTCGCCATTTTTATTCGCCTTTCTCGCAATGATTGATTAGATTTGCAATCTAATTTATAGCAAATATGATTATATCGCCGAAAACGATTGAAAAACTGAGAACTTTGATAAATGAGGAAACTGAATATCGTTCTGGTTCTAAGCTTGTTGCTTTTTCTCAAGATGGATATACACAGAGGAGAAAATACGTGCATTGAATGGAAAGCCCGAATTAGATAGATGTATTAAGGATGTTTTTGCGCCAGTAAATTTTATTGGAAAATACTCCGAATTAGATTCTTTAATAGCAGACTTCAATCAGTACCTCTGTTTCGATGGATGGAATGTTGTACGCAAAGGCACAGTAATAACTTTTTCAAAAGTAACAAGTGTAGATATTGACAAGGAAAAGGAGCAAGAAACTATTGTAAATAATATAGAAGTTGATTTTCTAAGAGCGGAATTTGCAGATATTTCAATTGAAAGTCTCCCTATAGACAATTGTGTGTTACCCTACATAGTAGCACGTATCAACGAAATCAAAACCTGTTTATCTGCCAAAGCTACATTATCTGTAATATTCCTTTCTGGAAGTACATTGGAGGGTGTTTTGTTGGGATTAGCTCAAAATAATCCTGCAATGTATAATCAAGCTATATCTGCACCAAAAGACAACAAAACGGGAAAGATTCGACCGTTTCATGAATGGACACTTAGCAATCTTATTGACGTATCTCACGAAGTCGGTTTTTTACGAGAGGATGTTAAGAAATTCAGCCACTCCCTGCGGTATTTTAGGAATTATATACATCCCTTTCAGCAGATGTCAGAAAAATTTTTCCCCGACGAGAATACTGCAAAAATTTGCTTTCAAGTATTGAAGGCCGCATTATCTCAAATTATTCAAAACAAAAAAAGATAAGAACAATATGAATTTCACAGAGCGTATGGGCATTGCATTTCTTTTGCCTTCTCGTGTACAAAGATAGACCTAAATAGAGAAAAACGATACCGGGTTATTTGTACAGCATCGTTTGCTTCCGTTGCTCCGCCCTTTCTCCAACAAGGAACAATACAAAGGAACCACACGGCGCACCCCACAGCTGTATTAAACTGTATCCTAACGTATTTAAGTGTATTATATGATGTTGAAGATCTATTCTATTTCTTGACTGAACTCGTCATACTGCTCATATTTTCCACTACAGAAGTCAAGCCGGTACTTTATTGGATGTTCCGTATCCTTTGAAGCAATTAATTTCGTTACCAATACGCTATCCATACCATACTTATCAAGTGTCGCACTCGTTACCAATTCTCCCTCCTTTAGTTGCAAAATATCCCTCAAAAGCCACTTTCCTAGAGCTTGATTTGGATTGGACATCAGTGCTTTTCCTCCATCCTGACAAACCTTTGCAGAAAGCTCTGTGCCGTTTGGTAATTTCAATGTAAATGGGGTATCCCTATCGGGGAAGAAATTTGGGTATTTATTTCGAATGAGTTTAGGGATGGGTATATACACTTCATCGCAATGTCGCTTACGCCCCCCAGCATTCCACTGATTAAGTCCACTTTTGAGTGGGACTTCCTTACGCTTATTACGATAGCTGTATAGAGGTAGTACAATGTAGTCAATCCCCTTTAACAAAGGAGGTTGAGATAAATGTGACTCAGAAACATCTGAAATTAGTTGTTCTAACAAAGAAAAAGGGTCATCAAGTATCTCAACGGGAACAATTGTGCGCTCTTTCGGTAATAGAAACCGCATCATAAGCACCGACTTGCTGTTATTAAAAGAATATTCATAGTTCCCGTCTGTAAATGACAGGCTTCCACCACTCCCCGGCTTTACAGAGCAAATTGCTTCAATGTCTATCAGTGGATATGGATGATTAAAGATTTCTAAACGTTCCGCTTCCCTTCCGACGATGTGATAAATACTATTTGAAAGACCATATGTCCTTTGAGAGAATAAAATACGTTCATTCCGAAAATAAGCAAGTTTCTTTGCCAAAGCAACTCCTTCATACTTGTCCAATTCTGTGCGTAATGAGTTGAATTCAGCAACCTTCTCTAATTTATGGTTTTTCCCTAGAATGAAAGTTTTAATTCCAATCCCCAAGCTAGCAATACGTGCATCGTAGGCTGTACAAAGACGAGCATCATTTATAGCAGTATAGTATTTACAGAAGAGGTTTTCAACAAGTCGATAGTCTATATAAGGCACTCTGTTTTCCGAAAAAAGTCGTGATAGTTGTGCCACAATTGCAAGCATCTTCAAATAACGATCATTTGATTGCCAACTAAAGATGAAGTTCTCCCACTTTTCACTTATTCCTTGGGAATGGGAAATAGGACTTTGATTATTTGCAAGCATATTTTTCTGACTAAAGGAACAACCACTGAATTACCAGCTTGCTTATATTGAGCGCTTAGAGGCATCCCTTTGGGAAATGTGAACTCCTGGGGAAAGCCCTGAAAATTGAGGCATTCTCTCGGTGAAAGCTTACGTATGCCAGAATCAGTCAATATAAGTGGCACATTGTGTCCTCCGGTACCCATATTGGCAGTTAGTGTGGGACAAACACCACTCTTGTTTTCTCGTACGTAATGTCTTCGCCACTGATAAATGGTATCTTTTGAAGTTATCTCTCTTTTTAGTGTGTCATAGTGTGACATTGTCCATTGAGTATAATACAGATCTTGCGTTACCGTATCGTTATCAATGCAACTATGTATGGTTTTCGTCAAGGGTTCAGGTTCAGGAAAAGCGAAATTACCAAATAAGGGCACTTGTACAGGATCAAATGCCACGATGAATATTCGTTCCCGGTTTTGAGGTATATTGGCATACTTCATAGGGTTTAATACCTTGTGAAAAACTTTATACCCTATATCCTCCAATGTTCTTTGGATGACTTCAAATGTACGTCCATGGTCGTGAGAACGTAAATTCTTTACATTTTCAAGTAATAGTACTTTAGGGCGATGATTAGAGGCGATTTCTGCAATATCAAAGAAAAGCGTACCGCGTGTATCTTCAAAGCCCTTTTGGTAGCCTGCAATGGAAAAAGCTTGGCATGGGAATCCACCACATAGCACATCAAACTGATCTGGTATAGCAGATTTTGTATGTAATGATGTAATGTCTCCAAATGGAAGTTCACCAAAGTTGGTCAAATAAGTGCGTTGGGCATTTTTATCCCATTCGCTAGAAAAAACACAATTTCCTCCAACACTCTGCATGGCAAGCCGGAATCCACCAATACCTGCGAAGAGATCAATAAAGGAAAAAAAGCTATTCTTACTACTGGGAAAAGGAACATCAATAACACCCCCCTCGAGGGAATTTAGTAAAAAACCATCTGCTAAAGTGGGTTGCTCTGTTATTCCTTTGTTCATACACGGCAAAGGTAACGATTATCATTGATTTGCGCCTTAAATGTGCCGTAGGTAAATACCTTCTTTTAAGGATGTACAATGCTAAGTGACCACAAGTAGTATATCTCAAAGCTTACAATAATTGTTTGTCTTTATCGGAAAGTATCGAAGAGACTGAAGCAATGTAATCAAACAGATATGTTTAAATGAACTTTGAACACATCCACTTTTGGGTAGCAAAAACCATTGCGGAGGAATCCCCCCTTCGCGCGGGTACTAATACAATATGTCAAAGAGAGGAACGATGCAAAGGTACCACACGGCATACCCCCCAAGTGTATTAAAGTGTATCGAAGTGTATTAAACTGTATCGTAACGTATCCTAACGTATCGAAACGTATTAAACTGTATCGAAGTGTATCGAAACGTATTAAACTGTATTATAGTGTATCGTAGGATAAGTTTATCGGAACATATCGGAGTTTATCCGAATTAATCCGATTAGCTCCGATTGATTCTGATTAACTCTGATTGCTCCCGATTGATTCCGATTACCACAACTACTATGGCGGCTGAGGCTGTAATGGCGGCAGGGGAGGTATATATGTTTCGCCGGTTTGCTTCGGCCAGGGGGCGGAGGCGAGACTGTGGCGGGGGGGCGGTTAGCGTCCCCAGGAATCGCGGTCGAGGCTGCGGTAGCCGATCGCTTCGGCTATATGTTTTCCGGTTACGGAGGGGGCGTTATCCAGATCGGCTATGGTGCGTGCCACTTTGAGGATACGGTCGTAGGCACGAGCAGAAAGCCCAAAAGCGTTCATCGCGCGCTCCAATTTGTTCAATCCGTCCGCATCGGGCGTAGCAAAGAGTCGCGTTTCCTTAGCACCCATCTGCGCATTGCAATGTACACCGGGGCAGTTGCGGAACCGCTCGGTTTGCAGGCGTCGCGCCGCCACTACGCGCTGACGTATGGCGGCGCTGCTCTCCGCCGGCGCATCGTTGGAGATTTTTTCAAACGGAACCGGTGCTATTTCAATTTGTATATCCACGCGATCCATCAGCGGGCCGGAAACGCGCGAAAGGTACTTTTGCACCGTGCCGGGCGGACAGGTGCACTGTTTGGTGGGATGATTGTAGTAACCGCACGGACAAGGATTCATAGCTGCCACCAGCATAAAGGATGCCGGATAATCCACCGTCGCTTTGGCGCGGGATACGGTGATGCAGCGTTCCTCCATCGGTTGGCGCAGTAACTCCAGTACCGAGCGGTTAAATTCGGCTAATTCATCCAGAAAAAGAACGCCGTTATGCGCTAAGCTGATTTCCCCCGGTTTGGGCGTGGAGCCGCCTCCCACTAATGCAGGCATAGAAATGGAGTGATGCGGCGCACGGAAGGGCCTCTCGGTGAGCAGCATCGTATTGAGCGGCAGTTTGCCCGCAACGGAGTATATTTTGGTAGATTCCAACGATTCGCTCAGTGTGAAGGGCGGCAGAATGCCGGGCACGCGCTTAGCCATCATCGATTTACCCGATCCGGGCGAACCGATCATCAGTATATTATGTCCGCCGGCGGCAGCCACTTCCAATGCACGTTTTACGTTATCCTGCCCTTTCACTTCGCTAAAATCGTAGGGGGTGCTCTGTTGCCCTTTGGCAAATTCGGCACGCGTATCCACCTGAATTTCAGGCAGATCGATCTTCCCTTGTAAAAACTGCACTACATTATAGAGCGTATCCGCCTCGTACACATGGAGTTGGTTTACCACCCCCGCCTCGCGTCCGTTACCGCGCGGTACAATGAGACCGGTAAAACCGGCTTCGCGCGCTTTTATGGCTATGGGCAGGGCGCCCTTGACCGGTCGGAGCGTACCATCGAGGGAAAGCTCGCCAATAAGCATATAGTTTTTGATTCGCCCCGTATCCATCAAGCCGTTGGCAGCCACCAGCCCCACCGCCATAGGCAAATCGTAGGCGGTTCCCTCCTTTTTCAAATCGGCGGGGCTCAGGTTAATCACCGTATGTTTCCCCAGTACATTAAATCCGCTTCCGCCGAGGGCGGTAGTAATTCGGTCGTAGCTTTCGCGCACCGCCGTATCAGGCAGGCCCACAATGGAAAAGCCACATCCCTCCTCACTGCTCACTTCAACGGTCACAATTTGTGCATCTATGGAAACAACGGCGGCTGTATAGGTTTTTACCAACATGAGAATTGCGGATTAGACTTACTTTTTTGGTGAAGTTTTGGGTGTAGCGCTACGGCGCGGCTTATAGGGTAGCTCACGGCGAAGCGTATCGAGGAAAACCGTTTGATCCTCAGTGGTGAAGCGCATTTTGCCCCCTTTGAGCAAAATGTAGCATGGCGTTGTGGCAAAAGCATTACTGCGCATTATTCCGTACCACTCGGCAAGCGGCGGCGTAAGCGTAACTACGGGCGGAATAGAATCGCGCTTTGTGGCCTTCAGCGGCTCCGCAATCCGATCCGACGGATAGACCAAAATGGTATAGAGCTTTCGCTGCGCGAGCGTATCCCTACCGATGCGCTTGAGCGAATCGAGCACTCCCTTGGCAGGCAGGCGCCGATCGAGCAAAAGGACGGTGAGCGCGGAGTCCCGCGTGGGGTATTTGGCATCAATTGCCTGGATGGTATCGCCCAGCGGCCTATAAGAGGTTACGAGGTACCGATCCGCCTTTGGCTTAAGCAGTTCGCCCAAAAGCATCCGTTGTAACGGGAGCGAAACGGGCAACACCGTATCACCTGTACAATGCATAAAGCGTGCCATACTTCCGTAATCGCCAAAATAGCGGTTCGCCAATAGGGCAACGCCCTCCTTATCCTTATTGTTTGCAACGAAACGCGCGGCAGCCTCCTCGATAAGTTGGTACAGCGAATCGGCGGCTTGCACATTGCCCTGAGCCACCGCATCGTCGTAGGCATAGAGCAAAGTGCGCTGCGAGGCGGTAAAACGGTCGCTTACAGCCACTTCCTTGTATCCTTTAATTCGCGCGGCGGAGGGATGAGCCAGCGGCAGCCGAAGCGTGATTTTACGCGCCGGAGCGGCATCGAGCAGCACCACAAAGCTGCCATCCATCGGCATCACCGAAACGGGGCTCACGCCCACGGGATAGATTCCGAGCGTACACTTGGCTTTCCCCTTGGGTTTATCGATAAATAGGGTATCGCAACCGGGTTGGCGCAGCGTATCGGTATAGGAAACCAGCAGCTGCAGCGTGGTATCGCGCGGCGCTTCCGACCAATGCACCACCAGCGTAGCGGTAGTTTTATCCTTTCCGGCGCAGGAAGCTATAAGGAGCCCGCACCAAAGCGCCACTACCCCCGCCAGCCATGCACGCACAGAGATCTTTACAGACATCATAGCGCAAAGTTAGCTGTTCCGCGCCGAATTGCCTATGCCCAAGGCGGCTTCAGTGCGCGGAAGGGCACTTTCCCATAGAGAAAGCGCCCTTACCGAATCTGTTTTTGCTGCGTAAACGCTTATAGGTTGGGATTGAGCTTGTTCCAATCGGCAACGGGCGGAATGATGCCCATTTCGATTACGTTTTGGCGCATCGCAACCAAATGTTCGTAGCTCTTTTCCAATTCAGCCATTTCAGCCGGAGTTCCCTCTACCTTACCGATGTGAATTCCCTGCTTATCGAGGCGCGTTTCCATCGCCATCATTACATGGTTGAACTTACCGTCCTTTACGTAGCAACCAACCGGTTTGGTGAACGGCTCGCCGCCCATTGCGCCGGCAATCATTTCAATGGCTACATAGGATGGGCTCTGGAAGCTGCTTCTACCACGCAATTTGATGATGTTGGCACCGCCTTTTACCACTTTTTGACGTATTTCCTGCCATTTATCTTCCGGCAGTTTATCGGTACCGATCAGCTCGGTGAGCGGTTTTCCGTCCACGCGTGCCGTGGAGGCAAATACAGCCATCTGCTCGCCGTGCCCTCCGTAGGTGCGGCAGCCGGTTACTTGGCTCTGTTGCAGCCCGAAGTACTTCGCCAATTCGCTCTGCAAACGGATGGTATCCAGCGCAGCCAATGTGGATACGCACTGCGGCTTCAGACCGGAATGAATAAGAGTTACCAAACCGGTTATATCCGCCGGATTGAAGATGATTACCACGTGCTTGCAATCGGGGCAGTATTTTTTGACGTTATCGCCTAACTGTGCGGCTATGCCGGCGTTGCCCTTGAGCAGATCCTCGCGCGTCATTCCTTCCTTGCGCGGAGCCCCTCCGCTGGAAACAATATACTTGGCATCTTTAAACGCTTCCTCAACCTTATCGGTGAAGGTTACGTTGAGCCCTTCGAAGCCGCAGTGGCGCAGCTCTTCGGCAACCCCTTCCAACCCGGGAAGGTATACATCGTACAGACACAGATTAGGTGTCAGGCGCATCATGGCGGCAGTTTGTGCCATATTGGAGCCGATCATACCGGCAGCTCCCACAATGGTTAGTTTTTCTTCAGTTAGGTAATTCATATCTCACTCTCTTATAGATGGTTTTGTTCTATTCTTTTCTCCTCGGCGGGACTACTATTCCCCACCGGCACCGGGCATGCCCCGGACAGCGCAAAGGTAAGCAATCTGAATCAGAAATGGGTGCACCCGCGGAAGCACAATCAGCAACACGCTCAGAGGGCCGGCAGCGACTCGGGAAAAGGTATATACCTCTCGAGGGAAACTTATATACCTTTCATCCGAAACATCTATACCTTTCGCGCGAAAGGTATATAACTATCTCGAAGCACCTCCCTACGGGGTAAATCAGCCAAAGAGAGCGTGCATCGCAAGGAAGCGTTGTACCGTGGCAGCCTTCCCTTCGTAACCGTTTTTCTGCCACCGTTTTTGCATGGATGCCACTACACGCTCGGGGGATCGCTGCTCGTCCAAATGCGTTTTAGAAAAGAAGCAATCGGCGTAGCAGACCAGCTTTTCCTCCAACGACTCCGGTTCGTAGCTCCGATCCAACGGGAAGGGTAGCTTATCGTGCAGCACCTCTTGGCGGCTCAAACCGCTTGCCGTGTGACGCTCGCATACCAATGCGTGGTACGGAAGCCCCAGCCGACGGAGCAACTTGGCACCGAGGAGCCCGTGCTTGATATAAGGCTCGCAACCGTAGCAGGCTATTTCCGGCGCATCGGTGAGGAAAATGCCGAGGTCGTGCAGGATAGCTGCTTCGTACACAAAGGTTTTGTCCAAAGCAAGCTCGGGGTGGCGCCCCGCAACCTCCATCGCCAAATGCGCCACATCCATCGAGTGACGTACCAAAATGGTGTAACTTGCCGAACCAACCGGATAATATCGGGCTATGATAGCCAGCGGATCAATACCGCATGAGTGTGACATAACAAAGCTTTCGCGCTAAAAAAATCTATATTCAAATTGCTGTTTTCGAGCTTTCGTTTCCCATCTGAAAGCAGATATGCATCAATGATGAAACCTATCTTTTTGGTAAGACTCCGATATTTTGCGAGCAGAGAGAGATAAACCAAGTATTTATTCCGTCAGTAAAGAGTATTTGGTAGCGTTAACCACCCCAATGGCAATCAAATGATACAGCAAAGTTTTCATTCTGTACAAACTAACGTAAAAAGATACGAAAAGCATCGGATTGGCTGCCATCAAGTGAACGTCCTTCAATCGGTTATATTTTACCTCCCATTTGGCTGTAGCACAATGCAATACAATGCTCCACACGCGCAACTTTACTTATCGCTGTAATGCCCTGACGCGGATAACACCAGTACAAGGATTTTCTCTTCCATTATGGTGTAAAGCAACCTGTTTTTACGGTCAATACGCCGTGACCACACGCCTTCAACCCATCGGAGCGGCTCAGGCTTACCGGTTCCGCTTTTCGGATGTTCGGAAAGTTCGCCAATCAGTTTCTGTACCTTTTTGATGGCAGCTTTATCTCCGCTCTTTTTTATCGTTTTGAGATCCTCTTTTGCCTGTGGAGCCAGTACTACTGTATACTTTGCCATACGTCTTGGGGATCCGCCACCGTTGTACAGTTCCCATTCTTATATGCCTCAAAACCTTCCTTTATCGCTTCCATTTCCTTTTCTGTAGGCATATCTTTTATGCGTACCGGTGTGAGCGCAATAGGCGTTTTGCCCGCTCGAGTAATCAATACCGGTTCTTTTTCGGCAAGATCGAAGTATTTGCGCTGATTATTCCTAAACTCCGTAGCTGTGATAACGTTCATACATTCCCTCCTTTCCTTTATGTACATATTACGTACGTACAGCAAATGTACATATAAATTTCAGATGACGGATCTTTCTAAAACAAAAATCATCTATACCCGTTTCGGTAAACAAATGCCATTCATTTACCACAACACATCGTATTTCACTAACCCATAGTGTGTTAGAGTTACGGAGGAGGATACGGTTTATCGGACAATTTGCTTCGTTTTACCGGATAAAAGCAATCGGGCAGCACCCTTATACGTAAGGATACCGCCCGATAAGGCACCGCACTCCCCTACAGGGGAATGCAATGAATGCTTCGGTTGCTTAGCAAACGCCTTGAGCGACCATCGCCTTAGCTACCTTCATGAAGCCGGCAATGTTGGCACCCTTTACATAATTGATATATTTGCCTTCGCGACCATAAGTAACGCACTGTTCATGAATATCTTTCATGATTTGGTGCAGACGCTGATCCACTTCTTCGTTCGTCCAGGAGAGGTGAATAGCATTCTGTGACATTTCCAAGCCAGAGCAGCTTACACCACCGGCGTTAACTGCCTTACCCGGAGCGAAGTTAACCTTTTCGGCAACGTAGTATTCGCTGGCTTCAGCCGTGCAACCCATGTTGGAAGTTTCGGCAACAAGCGTTACGCCGTTCTTAACGAGCAACTTGGCATCTTCCAAGCCCATTTCGTTTTGTGTAGCGCAAGGCATTGCAAAGTCAACTTTCTGTTCCCAAGGCTTTTTGCCGGCAAAGAACTGTGCTTTCGGGAATTTCTTCACGTAATCGGAAACTACGTCGTTACCGCTGCTACGCAAATCGAGCATGCACTGGAACTTTTCGGGCGTATTGATGCCGTCCGGATCGTATACGTATCCATCAGGACCGGAGATGGTAACCACCTTCAGACCAATTTCGGTAGCTTTTTGAGCTACACCCCATGCTACGTTACCGAAACCGGAGATAGCCAACGTTTTACCCTTATAATCGATACCCAATTCGTGGCACATGTTCTGAACGAAATATACGGCACCGAAACCGGTTGATTCGGGACGAAGACGAGAACCGCCGAACTCGAATCCCTTACCGGTAAACGTACCTGTATGTTCGCGAGCCAACTTTTTGTACATACCGAACATATAGCCTACTTCACGGCCACCAACGCCTATATCGCCGGCAGGTATATCGGTATCCGGACCGATGTTACGCCACAATTCGGTTACAAAGCTCTGGCAGAAGCGCATGATTTCGGCATCGCTGCGTCCCTTGGGGGAGAAATCAGATCCACCCTTACCGCCGCCCATTGGCAACGTAGTAAGTGCGTTCTTGAAAGTCTGTTCGAAGCCCAAGAACTTAAGAATGGAAAGGTTTACCGATGCGTGGAAACGAATACCGCCTTTATACGGGCCAATGGCTCCGTTGAACTGAACGCGGTAACCCAAGTTTACATGTACTTTACCGTTATCGTCAGTCCAAGGCACACGGAACGTAAAAATACGGTCCGGTTCAACGATGCGTTCTACAATGGCAGCCTTTTCGAATTCGGGATGCTGGTTGTATACTTCTTCAATTGAGAGAAGCACTTCTCTCACAGCCTGGAGATACTCTTTTTCCCCGGGGTGTTTAGCCTCAAGAGAGGCCATAATTTCACTCGTCTTCATAGCGAATATTATTAGTTTGTTCTATCGCCTACAAAGGTAGGTATTATATGTTTATAAAGCTAATCGTTATGGGTTAGTCGTTTCCCTCATCGGGTTCACGCATATTGGTAAAGACGTTTTGCACGTCTTCATCCTCTTCAATCTTATCAATCAGCTTGTTAACGTCGGCGGCTTCTTCCGCAGTTACATCGCGATAATCCTTTGGAATGCGGACAAATTCGACAGATTGTATTTCGTAGCCCTCATCTTCCAAATAGCTTTGTAGCGTGGCGTTGGTAGCAAAATCGCCATAGAGCGTAATGCCGTCCTCTTCTTCCTCTATATCTTCCACGCCAAAATCGATGAGCGCCAGCTCCAGTTCTTCAAGATCCATACCTTCCTTTCGGGAAATCTTGAATGCGCATTTGTGATCAAAGAGGAACTCCAAGCTGCCGGTAGTGCCCAAACTGCCACCGTTTTTATTGAAGTAGCTACGTATGTTGGCTACCGTGCGGGTATTGTTATCCGTAGCGGTTTCCACAAATACGGCAATTCCGTGCGGTCCGTAGCCTTCATAGTTAATTTCCTTGTAATCGTCCATCCCTTTTTCTACGGCACGTTTGATGGCACGATCCACATTATCCTTCGGCATATTTTCTTTTTTTGCCGTTTGGATCAGTACGCGCAAACGCGGATTACTATCGGGATCGGTACCGCCTGCCTTGGCGGCGATGGTTATTTCCTTACCTATTTTGGTAAAGGTGCGCGCCATGTTTCCCCAGCGCTTCAGTTTTCTTGCTTTTCTATATTCAAATGCTCTTCCCATAGGGTTTTTGCCATTGATTACGTATAATGTTATTTCGTTACCTGAGCGATGCCGCAAAGCGTTCTGTCAGTGCCTTTTCGATGGAAGACATAATCTTTTCGATCTGCTTATCGGTAAGGGTGATTTTATCGTCCTGTATCCGAAAGCGCACCGCATAGCTTTTTTTGCCTTCCGGCAGGTTTTTACCCGTATAAACATCGAACAGAACCACGTTACGGAGCGATTTGCCTCCCGCCTTGCGAGCCGTGTCCACAATATCCTTAAAGCGCACTTCTTCGTCCAACAATAGTGCCAAATCGCGCGTTACCACGGGCATACGGTTTATTTCCTTTGCTTCGAGCGGATACTGCTTTGCTTCGTCAAAAAGCTGCTCAGCATCCAATTCGGCATAAAAGACGGGACAATCGATGTCGAACGCAGCCGTCACTTTAGGATGAACGATGCCTAACGTAGCGAGCAACTTACCTCCGCGCCGGCTCTTGAACATAAGGGCATCGGCGTATAGTTCCGTTTCGTCGCAAAATACTTCTTCTACAACTCCTTCCGGAATATTGTAGTGAGCAAACAGCTGTTGGATCGCACCTTTGAGCATATAGAACGATGCGTCCATAGCGGTGCGCTGCCAATTATCGGCATACATATCGCCGCAGAGCCACAGCCCCAGCATAGCGTGCTGCTTAAAACGCTCGGTTAGTGGCGCTTCGTCCTTGCTCGGCGCAGCATTCAGTGCATAAACGTTGCCCCACTCGTAAAAAGCGCAGAGCGGCTGTTTATTCTTCCGATTCAGTTCGATTGCTTCCAAACCGCCGTAGAGCAGGGTTTGACGCAACACACCCAACTCACTGCTGAGCGGATTGACTATATGCACCAGCGCATCGGCAGGATACTCTTTGGCGGTATAATACTTCTCGGCGGTGAGCGAATTGCTCAGAATTTCGCGATAACCGGCACCGGTCAGATAGTACGAAAGCCTTCGTTCCGCCGCCGCACGCTTATCCTCATCGCCGCGCACGCTCAAATTCGCTTTGATGTAGCCACTGGGCTTCACTTCGTTATATCCGTAGATGCGCAGTATTTCCTCAATTACGTCGCATTCGCGCGTTACATCGGTCCGATACGACGGCAAACAGAGTGCAAGCGCATCCCCATCCTTACGTTCTATTTGGATATCTAATGCGGCAAGAATAGTACGAACTGCCGCTTCAGGTATCTCGGTTCCGATAAAATCGTTCATTCGTTTGAGCCGAAGCACACAGTGCCGTTCGGGCAAAGAGGCTATACCTAAGTCGATCGGCTTGCCTTCTACTTGCGCGCCGCAGCAGGAGCGCAACAGATCCACGGTGCGCCGTAGCGCATTATCGCACGCTTCCGGAGCCAAACCGCGCTCAAAGCGGAATGAAGCATCCGTTGAAATTCCGTGCCGGCGCGCTGCTTTACGTATAGCGGTGGCATTAAAGTTGGCGCATTCCACAAACACGCGCGTGGTTTTGTCCGTTACTTCCGCATCGGTGCCTCCCAGCACGCCCGCCATACAGAGCACCCGTTTGGCGGTATCGCATATCATTATTTCCTTGCCGCCCGCCTTGCGTTCCACACCGTCTAACGTAGTGAAGGGCGTTCCTTCGGGAATATGGCACAGTGTAAGGCTATTTCCCTCTATTTTATCCGCATCGAATATGTGAATCGGTTGCCCCAACTCAAAAAGAACAAAGTTGGAGATATCCACAATGGCATTGATGCTCTTATGCCCTATTGCTTCGAGACTTTCGCGCAACCACTTGGGGCTCTCGCCGTTTGTCAGTCCGCAGAGCGTAATACCGGTATAGCGAAGGCACTCTTCCTTGGGCAAATCGAGCGTTACCTCTATTCCGCCCTCACGCGTTGCCGCAGGGATTGGCGGCAGAGCCGGCATTTGTGCACGGATTGTTTTTCCTTTTTTCAGCGAAAGATAGGCAGCCACATCGCGCGCCACGCCAAAGTACGATGTGGCATCTATGCGGTTGGGCGTAATATCGATGGAAATAAGCCAATCTTCCTCCAGATGGAACCATTCAGCCGCCGGCGTTCCGGGCTTGGCTTCGGCAGGCAGAACCATAATGCCGCTCTCGTCCGTTCCCACGCCGATTTCCGTTTCGCTGCAGATCATTCCCATACTCACCTCACCGCGCAGCTTACCTTTTTTGATGGTATACGCCTCGTCGCCGTGGTATAGGGTGGTACCGATGGTTGCCACGATCACTTTTTGCCCGGCTGCCACATTAGGCGCGCCGCACACTATGGGTAGCGGATCACCCTCGCCCACGTTCACTGTAGTGATATGCAGATGGTCGCTGTTGGGATGCGCTTCGCAAGTGAGCACTTCGCCCACTACAAGCCCCTTCAGCCCGCCACGTATAGGTTCAATCGCCTTTACGGCGGAAACTTCCAAGCCAATTGCTGTTAGGATGCGGCTCAGCTCATCCGGCGTCAGCTCACCTGCCTCGGGCAGATAGCATTTAAGCCTGTTGTATGAAATATCCATTTATCCTTGTTCGGAAATTTGTAGTCGCTGTGCGGCTATGCGTTCCTCTCATTATCGTTTGCCGACGGCTGCTCAGGCGCGTTTTGTTCCTTATCGGAGATGATCCGCATCGTATTAAAGGCGAACGGAATGCCCCGTTCATTAAACAGATCATAGATGCGTTTGTTCATATCCCAATAGAGTGCCCAGTAATCGCTATTTTCACACCAAGCGCGAAGCATTACGTTTACGCTCGAGCTGCCCATTTCGCGCAGCACAATCAGCGGTTCGGGCGTATCGAGCACGCGCTTATCCGCCTGAATCAGTTCGTTGAGCGCGGCGCGTACCAGATTGATATCGGTATCGTACTCTACCCCCACAACCCACTGGCACCGGCGCAGCTTCATTTCGCTCCGGTTGGTTACGGATGCCGACATCAGCACCGCGTTGGGAATATATATCTTGGAATTATCCACTGTTTTAAGCGTAGTAAAGAAGATGGCTACTGAATCCACTTCGCCCTCGCCTTCCTTTGAAACGATCCAATCGCCCACGTGGAACGGCCTCGTAAACAGAATAACCATACCGGCAGCAAGGTTTTGTAGCTGTCCACTCAGTGCGGCACCAATCGCCACGCCGGCACCTGCCAACAAGGCAGCAAAGGATACCGCCTGGAAGCCCAACACATTGACCGCAATGATGATTACAATGAGCAGGCAGAGCGTTTTGATTAGCGACGAAAGGAAGCTGATTACCGCCGGATCAGCATTGCGCCGTGCCAAACTCCGCCGGAAAAGCTTTACTATTTTACGTGTGAGAAAGATGCCGATATATGCCAATACGATGGCAATCAGCACGCGGATGCCGAAATCAATTAGCCGATCGATCCAAGTGGATACGTAGCCCGAATAATCAATCTTCCTCAGATCCTCTCCTTTAGCCGCTTTATCGGCAAACTCACGGGACAGGCTCCCGATTTGGCTCAATGTGTCTGCTATTTGCTGTTCCATTTATTCCCTCAAAATTCACCGCGCCTCCATCCAAAACGCGGCAATATCCTTAATGATGCAAAGGTAATCAATCTGTGCCATATCCATTGAGTTTCGCTCTTTTATACGTAGCGGCTCAACCGTTTGTACGTACCTTTCCGATAAATTGTTTTAATGATTTATATAAATCGTTTCAATGATTTGTACGAATACTTTAAACGATTTGTACAAATCCTTTTAAGGATTTATCGAACAGCTTGGGACAAAAGATTGAGCCGCTACGTACAAATGGTTGAGAAAGATGGATGCGGAGAGCCGCTTCCTACGCGGAGACAAAAAAAACACTCCGCTATGGGCGTTGTGCCACAGCGGAGTGTTACTCTGTTAATAGGGGGTTGGTGAGAGGAGACGTTAGCGCGCTTTGAGGATACTGTTCAGTACGCGGGCGGTATGGATCAGCTTACCGCTATCGGAAGAAAAGATCTCCACGCTCCACACATGCGTGGATCTGCCCCGATGCAGCAGACGCGCTTCGCCGCGCATCACATCGCCTTGCATAGCGCCTGCCACGTGGTAGCCGCTCACTTGCATTCCTACCTGTATTTGTCCCTCTTCCAGCAGTACGGTGGAGCCAAAGCCGGCGAGCGTTTCCGCAAATGCTAAGTTGGCGCCGCCGTGTACAATACCCATCGGTTGACAGGTGCGGCGATCCACCGGCATGGTGCCTTCCACGTATCCTTTACCGATCTGCGTGCAAACGATGCCGAGCGTATCAATCAGCGTATGGCGCACCAATAGGTTAATCGTATCGGGGGTAACGGGCAACGGCTCGTATCCGCTCCGCACATACTTACGGATCAAATGCGCCGTTCCGCTCTCTTCCGTGGGAAGGGTTACGTAGTCCGCGCACGCTTTGAGTGCTTCCGGCGCATGAGCAGTTGCCACGCCTAAGCCGGCAGATTGGATGAGCGCGGTATCCTCCACGCGATAGCCGATGGCAATTACCTCCTTCGGCAGTATATCCAGCTTCTCGGTTAGGAAGGAAAACATCTGTTTGGGCTGCAACGCAACGGTGTGACGCGTGTGGCAGTTATAGAGGGATGTAGCCCCGCCGGGGAGCAGATAACTTGAGTTGCTATCCAAATGGAGCGGTTCCACTAATGGAAGCATCGAGTCGAGCGGACCATTTCCAATCACGGCAATGCGTACACCGTGCCTTTCCTGCGCTTCAACGATGGCATCCGTATCGGCTTGCGACAATTCGCCTTGCTCGTTCAGAAGGGAACCTTCCGCAAAGAGAATGAGCAACTTATAGGGAGAAAAACGATTAGTTTGAATCATATGGGTAGGAGCCTACTAAGGATTGCTGTTAATGTGCCTCTAACCAGTTTTTACCGGTACCGATGGAAACTTCAATGGGAACGCGGAGATCGCCAAGCGCGTGCGTCATTTCGTCCTCAACGAGGTGGCGTAAATGGTCGAGTTCATCGAGGTAAGCGTCGAAGTTCAGTTCGTCGTGTACCTGCATGATCATGCGGCTCTTGAGCTGCTCGCGACGAATGCGCCGATCGATACGTACCATTGCGATTTTAATCATATCGGCAGCGGAGCCTTGTATAGGTGCATTTACGGCATTGCGCTCGGCAAAACCGCGCACAGTGGCATTACGGCTACTGATATCCGGCAAGTAACGGCGCCGCCCGAGGATGGTTTCCGCATAGCCTTTACTGCGCGCCTGCTCAATGGCACTACGGACAAATTCCGCCACTGCCGGGTAGGAACTATTATAACTATCGATGAGGTTGCGCGCCTGATCCATAGGAATGTGCAGGCGCTGGCTAAGCCCGAAGGGCGAAATACCGTATATAATACCAAAGTTTGCCGTTTTGGCGTGGGCGCGCTGCTGTGAAGTAACTTCGTCGAACGCAACGTTGTAGATGCGCGCTGCCGTGGCGCGGTGAATATCCAACCCTTCCTTAAAAGCGTGGATCAGTGCCTCGTCTCGGCTGAAATGCGCCAAAAGGCGCAACTCAATCTGAGAGTAGTCGGCACTGAGGAAGGTGCACGCATCGCTATCGGCTACAAAAGCGGCTCGGATTTCCTGACCAATATCGGTGCGGATGGGGATATTCTGCAAATTGGGATTGGAGGAGGAGAGCCGTCCCGTGGCAGCAATTGTTTGATTGAATGAGGTGTGCAGCTTGCCGTCGGGATACAAATAGCCCGGAAGTGCCTCGATATAGGTGCCGGTTAGCTTACGTATGCCGCGCCAATCAAGCAATTTGTTCACAATGGGATGGTCGTCCCGATACTTATTGAGCACCTCTTCACCGGTAGCGTACGAGCCGGTTTTGGTTTTCTTGGGACGCGCATCGATTTTGAGCTTATCGAAAAGCACTTCGCCCACCTGAGCCGGGCTGTTCAGATTAAAGCTTTCGCCGGCGATTTCGGTTATTTCCGCTTCGAGAGTGGCTAACAGTGCATTGAGCCCTTTGCCCGCTTCGTCCAAGCATTCGGTATCCAAGCGCACTCCGCGTTCCTCCATACGTTTCAAAACCTGTACCAACGGCATCTCCACATCGGTAAAGAGCTTTTGGAGGTTATCCGCCTCAAGCCGCTTTTTCAGTATGGGATAGAGGCGCAACGTTACATCGGCATCCTCCGAGGCATAATCGCTCAGCAGATCCTCCGGTACATCTTTGCGCAAGGAGAAGTTCTTTTTATCGGAAAGTGCCTTATAGGGAATGGTTTTCCATGCCAACTCGTGCAGGGCAAGAGCATCAAGATTATGGGGATTTTCGGGAGCGATGAGGTAATGCGCTATCATCGTATCAAAGAGCGGCTCCGGATACGGAATACCGTAACGCCCAAGCACTTGCGCATCGTATTTAGCATTTTGCGCCACTTTGAGGATGGCGTTATTAGTCATAAAGGGCGCCAGCGGAGCCAGCATGCTACGTGCGGCAGCTTCGTCCGGTGGCAACAGCACGAAATAGGCTTCGCCCGGAGCAACGGCAACCGAAAAGCCCACAATATGACAGGAAAGCGGATCGAGCCCGTCCGTTTCGGTATCGAAAGCAAATGTATCCACTTCGGCAAGACGCTTCCATAGCGTAGCGCACTCCGCTTCCGTTTTGAGCAATCGGTAGGTAACATTTTGCTCTTTATAGGTAGCTGCCGCCGTTTGCTCCGGTACCTCGTCCGGTGTAGCGCTCTGCGGCATATCGGCAAAAAGGGCACCGGCAGCCTGAACGGGATAGAGCCTTTGCAGTAACGATTTGAACTCCAAACGGGTTAATAAAGCGGTGAGCGCCTGTTTATCGGCTTCACGATACTTAAAAGATGTAATCTCATCCTCAAGGGGTACGTCGGTTTTGATTTCAACCAACTGCTTGGAAAGAAGAGTGATATCCCTGTTTTCCTCGAGTTTTTTCCGAGGTGCGGGCTTCAATGCGTCTATATTTTCGTAAAGAGCTTCGACAGAAGGAAATTGCTTGAGTAGTGCCGATGCCGTTTTGGGGCCAATTCCCTGACAGCCGGGTACATTATCGGCGGTATCCCCCACTAATCCGAGCCAATCGATCAACTGGTGGGGCGAAGCGATTTCGTGCTTGGCGCAAATCTCCGCTACGCCCATTTCCTTGAATCCACCGGTAGCAGGCATCAACATGGTGCAGTGCGGTGAAACCAGCTGCCCGTAATCCTTATCGGGCGTAACCATATAAACGCGGTATCCGTCCGCTTCGGCTCGTTTCGCCAAAGTGCCGATTACATCGTCTGCCTCGTAGCCCTGCATGGAAACAGCGGGGATGCGGAGCGCCTGCAACAACTCCAGTATTACGGGAACGGAATTGAGGATATCTTCAGGCGGAGCCTCGCGTTGCGCCTTATATGGCTCGTACAGCTCGTTACGGAAGGAACCGCCCGGCATATCAAATGCTACCGCTATATAATCGGGTTTCTGCTTGGTAAGAATATCAAAGAGCGAAAGCGCAAAACCAAATACGGCGCTCACGTTTTGTCCCTTGGAATTGATGCGCGGAGCACGTATAAATGCGTAGTAACTGCGAAAAATCAGCGCGTAGGCATCTAACAGATAAAGATTAGGTTTAGCCATATCGGTTAGCGCATCTTAAGCGTTGCGATGGAAAGAGCCGCCAAAATCATAGCAATAAGCCAAAAACGCACCGTAATCTTGCTCTCCGGAATTACGTGCAAAGGCTTTTGGATTAAAGCATTTATACCGCTGTTGCCCGGTTTTTGGAAATGATGGTGTAGCGGGGACATCTTAAAGATGCGCTTCCCTGTTCCGGTGCGGCGCTTCGTTATTTTAAAGTAAGCGGTTTGTGCTAAGGAAGAGAGCCCTTCCACAAAGAATAATCCGCAAAGAATAGGCAACAGAAATTCCTTACGGATCATAATAGCAAACGCCGCAATGATGCCGCCGAGGGTCAAACTACCCGTATCGCCCATAAACACTTGCGCCGGATAGCCGTTATACCAAAGGAAGCCCAGCGTGGCACCTACGAATGCAGCGGCAAAAATCACCAATTCCTCACTGGAGGGGATGAACATAATGTTCAGATAGGAAGCCATCTCAATGTGGCTGGATACGTACGCCATAATCAGTAGTACTACCCCCACCGGTGCCGAGCATCCGGCGGCGAGCCCATCCAACCCATCGGTCAGATTGACCGAATTACTGATAAAGGTAACGATCAGAATGCTGATCACGATAAAGAGCAACCAACCGGCTATCTGCTTGGCATCGCCCTTGAAAGGCAATAGGTCGGCATAATCGAAATTATTGTTCTTTACAAAGGGAATTGTCGTTTTGGTGCTTTTGACCTCTTTCTCGGCAAAATTGACTTCCGTAACATGCCCCTCCTCAAAGGTTTCGCTATTTTCCCGTATAGCAGCCTGCGGGCTGAGAAAAAGTACGGAAGCCACCACGGTACCCACAACAACTTGTCCGATTATCTTATAGCGCCCGTGTAGCCCTTCCTTGCGCTTTTTGAACACTTTGATGTAATCGTCGGCAAAGCCCAATGCTCCCATAAGAATGGTAGTTAGGAGCATCAGAATGATATATACATTATCCAACCGCGCCAAAAGAAGCGTAGGAATTACGATAGCGATAATAATAATGATTCCGCCCATCGTAGGGGTTCCTTTCTTGGAAAGCTGCCCTTCCAAATCGAGGTCCCGTATAGTTTCGCCAATCTGATGCGCGCGCAGCTTACGAATAATAGCGCCGCCCACCCAGGTAGCCAGCAGCAAAGCGAGCACAAAAGCGATTGTGGCGCGGAATGAAACGTAGTGCAACAGGCGTGCTCCCGCCACATCCCACTTATCCAATAACGATCCTAAGTAATAGAGCATAATATAAAAATCTGTCTTTTATTTATCGAGCACCATTCGTAGCTCTTCAGCATCATCAAAATGACGGCGAACGCCGTTTACTTCCTGATACGTTTCGTGACCTTTACCCGCCACCAGCACCACATCCTCGGGATGCGCCAGTGCTACAGCGGTACGAATGGCTTCTCTACGATCCGTAATGCAAATAACGTTCCTTTGCTCCGAATCGGTCAATCCGTCCTTCATTTCGGCAATTATGTCGTTAGGCTCTTCGGTACGCGGATTGTCGCTCGTAAGAATAAGTACGGTAGAACGATCAAAAGCGGCGCGAGCCATCATCGGTCGTTTGCCTTTATCTCTATTACCGCCTGCACCCACTACGGTAATAACGCGCCCCCCATCGGGCAGCAAATCGTCAATTGTATCCAGTACTTTTTCCAAAGCATCGGGCGTATGGGCAAAATCCACTATTGCCGTACAATGATCGGAAAGCAATACTTCAAAGCGGCCACGGGCATGATCCAGTGCACTGAGCGCAATCAGCAACTTACGCCGTTCCTCGGTATCTTCCCCGGCATTTAGCAGTAGGGAGGCAGTTGCATACGCCGATAGCAGATTGTAGGCATTAAAATCACCCACAAGGCGCGTCCACACCTCCTCGCCATCTATCTGAATGAGCGTGCCGGAGAGGGATCGCTCTATAATACGCGCATTGAACGTTGCCGGCGAATGGAGCGCATAGCTATATGCTTTTGCCGCGCAATTCTGTAACATTACTTCAGCATGCCTATCGTCCCGATTCACCAAGGCGAACGACTCTTGGGGCAAATTATCGAATAGCTTCTTTTTGGCAGCTATATAGGCATCCATCGTTTTGTGGTAATCGATGTGGTCACGCGTCAGATTGGTGAACAGCGCGCCGGCAAGATGAAGCCCCGCAATACGATCCTGATCGATGGCGTGCGAGGATGCCTCCATAAATACGTACCTACATCCGGCTTGCACCATTTCGTATAGAAGTTTGTTCAGCGCAATCGGATCCGGTGTAGTGAGCTGCGCCGGCGTAGCATCCGTGTTAATGCAATTTTCTATCGTACCAATCAGCCCCGCTTTGTATCCCAAGCTGAGGAACAACCGGTGCAACAGCGTAGTTGTGGTAGTTTTGCCGTTCGTTCCGGTTACCGCCACCAGTGAAAGCTTTTCCGACGGATTTCCGTAAAAAGCGGCGGCCAGATAAGCCAAAGCCAATCGCGATGAGGAGATACGGATATGTACCGCTCCGGCAGCCTCTATTTGGGCCAATTCGTCCGCCGTAGGCTGATGTTCGCTCACTATAAGCGCGGGGCGCTTCTCCAAAGCCGTATGCAAAAACTCCCATCCGTCCCGCACTGCTCCGTTTACTGCTACGAACAGCCCGCCCTCGGTTACCGTTCGCGAATCGGCTGTTAGTGAGGCGATAGCCGCTTTTTCCTCACACGAGCCGGTTACCTTTGCACCGAGCGGCGCCAATAGGGTACCTATTTCTTCTATACTTAGCGAAAATGGCGTTTTGTTATCTGTCATAACCCTTCTTCTGAATGACTAATTTTATCGGATCTACGGGGAATGCTTTCCAAAGTGAGCGTAACTACCGTGTTTGCGTCTACAGGGCTCCCCGCTGCCGGTTGCTGTGCTGTCACAAAGCCGCTACCCTGAAGATTTACTTTTAGCCCCACACGCATTAGGCTGTAGGTGGCATCGGCTGCGGACAAACCTACCACATTGGGCATTTTGCCGTTCGCCACAAAATGTTGCTTTCCGGGGCGCGATACATCCCGTAGTGCCGGCGGCAGGGGACGAACTACTTCGCTGAGCCGATTAGGCTGATATCGATTATTATGTAGCGTTACCCCTTCGGCAATTTCTTTTACTACCGGTGCCGATACGGGTCCGCCGTAAATAGATACCCTCCTCGGATGAATTACATCCACAAAGCATACATATTCAGGCGCTTCCGAAGGAAACATTCCGCAAAACGATGCCGAATAGATATACCCTCTTCCCGTGGAACCCACTTGCGCCGTACCGCTCTTGCCGCTTATGGCCACAATGTCGGATTGAGCCAAGGTTCCGGTACCGTCCGTCACCACCATACGGAGCATTTTACGCAGTGCCGCTGCCGTGGAACTTTTGCATATCGAATCACGCAATACCTTACGCTCACCGCGGAAAAGTACCGTACCATCCACCGCTACGATGCTATCCACCAAATAGGGACGCAAATAGTTTCCTCCGTTGGCTATAGCGGCATAAAAGGTAGCTAATGTAATGGGGGTAATTTGCGTTTCGTATCCGTGCGCAATCCACGGAAGGCTTAATGCGCTCCAGGTGGGATCGGAAGCATCTTTTATATGAGAAACCGCATATCCGGGGATTTCCAAGTGCAGATCGTCGCAAAACCCAAAGCTCTTTATTTTGTCGATAAAGTGCTGTGACCGGTGGCCGTATCCCTTTAGGGCTATTTTCGCCATCGCCACGTTACTGGATAGCGCAATTGCCTGTTCCACGGTGATTGAGCCTTTCAGCCGGCTACCGTGATCCGTGATGGTTCGGCGCCCGAACCGGTACGAGCCGTTCCCCACATCGATAAGATCGGAGGGAGTAACCACGCCATCTTCCAAAGCTGCCATAATGGTAGCCGCTTTGAACACGCTCCCCGGGTGGAAATAGTCGTTAAACGCGATGCAATACGATGGTTCATAATGCGCACTATCCGTGCGGCTCAAATTACTCATTGCCACAATTCTTCCGGTAGAAACCTCCATAAGAATAGCGGTTCCGCGGTCGCCCTGCGTTTCAATCATCCGCTTTTCCAGCGCTTTGTCGGTAATCCGTTGCAGATCAACGTCAATAGTAGTATAGAGCGATCCGCCACCGTGCGGTTCCTCCAGGGTTACTTCCGTCCAAACGCCTCCAATTCGTTGCTTCAGAGTGCGCCCGGGTTTGCCTACCAAAAGCGAATCGTAGCCTGCTTCCAAGCCGGAAGCACCTTTGGTGAGCAGATTGCCGTCGCCATCGCCTAACACGTTGCCCACGATGGTTCCCGCCAATTCGTCGTACGGGTGCATCCGCTTCTGCCTCACTTCCTTACGTATGCAGCGCAAAAGGCTTACGGTTGATTTACCTCCCTTGCTATTTTTATAGGTATAGAAGAGCGCGGGATGCGCTTTCAGCTGCTCAAACTCCATAAAGGAGATTTCCGTTCCGATCAGATTAAACGAGCGCGAGCCCTTTTGATCGCCTTTCTTCCAGCGAGCGAGCAATTCCTTCTTATTTAGCGTTTTGCTTTGCACAATGGAAACAAGGGCATCCGCCAATTCCTCCATTTTTTGGTTATAAGCGCCCTTTTTCTTCAGAATGTCTACGGATTCACTCTTAAAGTCGAAGTAAAGCCGATAGTAAGGTGCCGATATAGAGAGCAATTCGCCCCCCGATGCGTAAATACTACCTCTAAGCGGCGGAATGGAATCTTCCTTGGGAGGACTGAGCGTTTCGCCCACTTTCAGCCACTGCGCCCCCTCCACATACATCGTTTTGTATACAGAAAACCATATCGCCACGGTGAGAAGCACAAATACGCTCCCCATCCCCACGCGATACTTAACCAGCATTCTATGCCGTTCGCGCCGTACGCGTTGCTGCTGATCCTCCTTACTTTTTTCCTGCTCCGTCATAGTATAGTACAAAGGGCTGTTCTTCCTTCTCGGTTAGCGTGGAGTTCTGTGCTTTGAGGCGCATCATAATAGTTTCCTCACGTGTCAGCCGCGTTAAATCCGCTTCAATGAATAGTTGCCGGTTGCGCACCAACTCGAGTTCGCTCTCCAAACGGCTTATCTGCTTCGTTTGGGAGATGGTCCAGTAGCCCAACGCCACATTGCAGAAAAAGAGGAAAAAGATCCATACCACCAGCATTACCCATCGGCTGTTGATAAAGCGTTCTATCAGCCCGCCGCTGATCCAGTAGAGCAAACTGTGGTGTTTGCGCCGTGGAGCTCGTTGCACCCGTTCCGTGGAACGCGCCCGTTCCGGCTCCGGCTCTGTTGCCTCGGGCGCTTCGTCAGGCGCTTCGTCGGGCGTTTCGTCGGGTGCGGATTCTGCCGGCAACTCTGCTACAGGTTCGACTGTTTCCTCCGGTACAGCTTCACTTTGCGTCTGTTCGCCAAATGATTCGGCTACTTCCTCCGGTACAGCTTCGCTTTGCGTCAGTTCGCTGAATGATTCTTCGGTAAGTTTCATAATACTAACGATGCTCCGCTACCCGTAACTTGGCGCTACGGGCTCGATTGTTATGCGCAATTTCCTCGTCGTCGGCCACAATGGGACGATTGTTCACCGCCTGAAACAGCTTAGGTGCCGCGCCGTAGATCAGTTCATTTTCTGCCGATGTACCCGCCCCCTGACGGAACCACTGCTTAACGATCCGATCCTCCAGAGAGTGATAGGTCAAAACCGCTATACGTCCGCCCGGAACGAGCAATTCCTCCGAAGCGGCAAGTAGCGCCTTTAGCGCGCCCAGTTCGTCGTTTATGGCTATTCGGAACGCTTGAAAAATACGACTTAACTTACTGCGTCGTTGCTCCGAAGCCCGCGGCAGATAGGGCTGAAGTACAGAAACCAGTTCGTCGATGGTAGTTATGGGTGCTTTTTGCCGTGCCTGCACCAGCGATGTGGCTATACGGCGCGCATCCTTAAGCTCGCCGTAGCGAAAGAGTATATCGGCGATTTCCTGCTCCGGTGCTGCGTTGAGCAAATCGGCCGCCGTCCGACCGCCACGCGTATTCATACGCATATCCGGAAGCGCCGCTCCGTAGCGGAAACTGAACCCCCGTTCGGGCGTATCAAAATGGTGCGACGAGACGCCCAAATCCGCCAAAATGCCGTTTACTTGGGTTATTCCGTAGTAATCCGTCCAGTGGGTCAGATACCGAAAATCGGACGCAATAAAGGTGAAGCGGGCATCGTCCGGCGCATTGGCTGCCGCGTCCGGATCGCGATCCACGCCAAAGAGCCGACCTTTGTCCGACAAATGCTCCAGAATAGCACGCGAATGCCCGCCGCCACCGAATGTAACATCAATGTAGATGCCGTCCGGATCGGTCACCAGCATCTGCACCGAGCGCTCCCGAAGAACGGGTACATGGTAGCATACAGCTGCTTTGGGCGATGCGTCGGCATCCTCCCGAGACAAAGCTCCGATATCCTTTTTCATCATTTGTTGCTTCTCACTGCAAAGGTAATCAACCGTCATGCCTTTTCAAATATTACCCCCATTCCGCAGAGCTATCCCAATGCGCCACCACCCCAACGGATTCTTTTTCTATCAGAGTTATCGGAACCTATCGGAATCAATCAGGGCTTATCCGACATCCTCCGATAAATTCCGATGGGTTCTGATTGATTTCGATTAACTCCGATTGGTTCCGATACCCTAGTAGCACTATAACCACTATAGTTACTAATCACCCCTATTGGCGCAGGAATTTTCCCACACGGGGTTATTCATTATGTCAAAGAACGCTGTCCCTCGGGGAGGGGCATCGGCACTTATGGTGCTAACCATCCGCAGCTTCTTACCATCCACTGCCGCTAACGACCTGTAGATGCTAATAATCTAACCATCTGAGGTTACCCATCCGCTGATGCTAATAATCAGTCAGAGGTAACATCCGTTGGTGCTTTTGCCCCGAGACGGTAACGCTGTGCCGGAGCTCGCTTGCTCCGCGCCACTACCGCCTATTCCCTGAGGAACGATGCAAAGGTACAACACGGCACACCCCGCAGATGTATTAAAGTGTATCGAAGTGTATTAAAGTGTATCGTAACGTATCCTAACGTATCGAAGTGTATCGAAACGTATTAAACTGTATCGAAACGTATTAAACTGTATCGTAGGATAAGTTTATCGGAACTTATCGGAATTATTCCGATTGGCTCTGATTGTTTCCGATTGGCTCTGATTGTTTCCGATTGATTCGGAATACTCCGGGAACCTCTCCCCGGCAATAGTATAGATATGCGGAGTAAAGTAAGGGGGCGAACCCCTTTCAGGATTCGCCCCTCCTACGGTTTGGCTCGTTACGTGGCGTCGGGATGCCCCTTCGCCGGTGTGAGCCGATTTAGCGGATTGTGCCGATTAGAGCACGATCTTCTTTTGCAGTGCTACGCCTTCGCGGTTGGTGGCAATTACTAAGTAGTTGCCGGTTGCGAGGTCGCGTACTTCCATTACTTCAGCTTCGATGGTGCGTACCAGTGCGCCGTTCATCGTGTAGAGAGCGATCATGCGTGCTCCCGGGCAATAGATGC
>QWCK01001950.1_pt1 | contig 27712 bp, 31 predicted proteins | sample 1972571 | NCBI WGS metagenome assembly QWCK01 (sample SAMN09866710, study PRJNA288562) | Human gut metagenome isolate term2_stool, whole genome shotgun sequencing... | isolation source: gut | host: Homo sapiens | place: USA: California | reverse complement strand
TTGTCTTTGTCGCACGATAAATGCGGCGATGCGATCGCCCCAACGTTCTTCGCCGTAGGTCTTGATGATCTTCGCCAGGTCCTTTTCGCTGTAGGTGTTGACGATATCGTAGGCCCTGACCGAAGCGTCCTTATCCATGCGCATGTCCAAGGGACCGTCGAAGCGGTAACTGAAGCCCCGCTCCGCCGTGTCGAACTGATGGGAGCTGACACCGATGTCCAAGAGAATGCCGTCCACCTGCTCAATATGTAATGCCTTTAAAATAGCGGGCATGTCGACGAAATTGCCTTTCACCAAGCGAAAGTTGCCGCCGATGGTTTCCAGATGCTTTTTCGCCGCAGACAGAGCCGCGTCGTCCTGGTCGATGCCCACGAGCAGGCCGCCCTCCAGGCGCTTTAAAATTTCGCCGCTGTGGCCGCCGCCGCCCAAGGTGCCGTCCACGTAAATGCCGTCAGGTTTGAGTTGTAATCCTTCGATAACCTCGTCACATAGGACGGGTACGTGTTTGAAATCCATAGCCCCTCCTATATGCCCAGGTCGGATAGTTGTTGTGCAATTTGATCGTAGGACAGAGCGTCGTCTTCGGAATAGGCATCCCACAAGTTTTCGGACCAAATTTCCATGCGCGTTCCCACGCCGATGATCACCGTGGTGGCATCGAGCTGTGCATAATCCATGAGGTTTTGAGGAATGCGCACCCGCCCCTGTTTGTCCAGTTCGCCGTCGCAGGCACCGGAGAAAAAGTAGCGCACGAAGGCACGGGCGTCTTTGTGGGTTAAGGGCAAGCTCTTCAGCTTTTCTTCCATGCGGCGCCATTCGTCCATGGGGAATAAAAAGATGCACTGATCCAAGCCCTTGGTCATGACGTAACCGTCTTGAATGCCGTCGCGAAATTTCGCCGGCAAGACCAAGCGCCCCTTGGCATCGATATTATGTTTGACTTCTCCGAAAAACATAATGCCCCCAATTAAACCCTTTTCTACCACTTTGTCCCACTTATCTATATTTTACACTATTTAATTGGGTAATCAAGCGCAAAATAAAAAAACCACCGAAAAAAGGTGGTTTTTCTGATTTTTTATTCACTTTTCTTCGAGACGGGCTCGGTGAGCCTATAATCTCCCACTTTGACGCGCTTCGGTTGAATGATTAAGAGCAAGACGCCCAATGCGATGACGATGAGACTCATCACTTGCGCCGTACGTAAGGGGCCGATGTAAAGGCTGTCCGTGCGAAGCCCTTCGATAAAGAAGCGGCCAATGCTGTAAAGGATCATATAGATGCCCGCCATTTCGCCGGGAAAGCGGCGCCTCTTTGAAACGTAGAAATAGAGTATGAGGAAGATGCTCACATCTAAAATGGATTCGTATAAAAATGTCGGATGAACCATCTGTCCGCCCACATTAATGGCCCAAGGCACATTGGTGACGCCGCCGTGGGCTTCGCCGTTCATGAAATTTCCCCAGCGGCCGATGCCCTGTGCCAGTACCACGCCCGGTGCGAGCATGTCCAAGAGCTCGAAAAAGCTGACTTTTTTCACCAGGCAGTAAATTAAAATCACCAGTGAGCCGCCGAGAAGGCCGCCGTGAATGGCGAGTCCGCCGTTTCTGATGGCGAGTATTTCGGACAGATGGGCGCTGTAGTAGTCCCACTCAAAGAGGACGTAATAGGCGCGGGCGCCGACGATGCCTAATGGCAGGGCGAAGATGCTGGCATCCACCACCGCATCTTCCGGCACCCGTGGATTACGCTCGATGAGTCTTTCAGCAAAGAAAATACCGAGCAAGGCGCCGCAGGCGATGAGGATGCCGTACCAGCGCACCTCCAATCCGAAAAGCGTAAATGCGATCGGATTCATTTTATTCTCCTATAATGGCGATGGATTTCGATGCACCGATGCGACTGGCGCCGGCGGCGATCATGGCTTCGGCGGTTTTTGTGTCGCGAATGCCGCCGCTGGCCTTGACGCCCATGGTGTCGCCGACGGCCTCCCGCATGAGCTTCACGTCTTCCACCGTGGCGCCCGCCGTGGAAAAGCCCGTGGAGGTCTTCACGAAATCCAGCCCCGCTTCCTTGGCCAAGGCGCAGGCTTTTTTCTTTTCATCATCGGTTAAGAGGCAGGTTTCGAGAATGACCTTCACCACGGCATCTTTCGCCGCTTCTCTCACGGCCTTCATATCTTCGAGCACCATGGCCTCCTCGCCGCTTTTCAATGCGCCGATGTTTAAGACCATGTCCACTTCGTCGGCGCCGTTATCCACGGCCTCCTTCGCTTCAAAGGCCTTCACCGTCTTCGTATTGGCTCCCAAGGGAAAGCCGATGACGGTGCATACCTTTACGGGCGAATCCTTTAACCGTTCGGCGGCGAGGGAAACCCAGCAGGGTTCGAGGCAGACCGAGGCGAATTCATATTTCTTCGCTTCGTCGATGACCTTGATCACCGCCTCTTTCGTCGCGTCGGCATTGAGTATGGTGTGGTCAATGGTTTTATTCAAATTCATTTCTGTTTCCTTTCAAAAAAGCAAGGGAGGCTAAAATCAAAAGCCCGACGGCCATGACGAGGCCGATTTGCTTGACCATGCCGAAGAAAAAAGGCTCCGGCAACATTTGAATCATCAAATCTTTTTCGGGATCCATGAGCCACAGCTCGTTCGAGAAAAACAAGGTGTGGAAGGTGTACCACGCTTTTGAAAAGTTCGCGGCGATGAGAAGGGCCAATAGGGAGAAGGCCGCGATCAAAACCATGGTGGCTTTGCCAACGCTTCTTAAGCCTTCCCTTATCCCCGCACTTTTCGCCAGTAAATAAAAGCTCACTGCCGCGAGAACGACGGCGGCGAGACTCAGCCGGCGCATCAAGTGGAACAGGGCATAGACGTCCACCATGTGATCCACTTCGCTCTTCGAAAAATAAGGCATCAAGGCTCTTTCATCGCCTCGCTTTAAATAATCCCGAAGCCCGTCGGAAATTTCGTCCAATTCATTCAAAGACTTCCCCGTGACATGAGAAATGTCGTTTTGAATCATTTGCCGCCGGTAGTAGGCCTCGTTGTCGCTCACCCACTGAGTGGCGCCGCTGAACAGGAGAAAAGTCAGGCAGAGAGCCGCCACTAAAGCTAGGAGTTGCTTCATTCGTCGTCTTCGTCGTCGTTTTCCCAATTGTGAATGACTTCTTGCACGTCGTCACTTTCTTCCAATTGGTCGATGAGCTTATTCATTTTTTTCCGATCTTCCGGATCGTCCAAGACCGTGGTGGTTTGGGGCAGGTAGGTGATTTCAGAGATAACGAATTCGTAACCCGCCTCTTCCAAATGCTTTCTTACACTTTGGTAATCTTCCGGCGCCGTAATGATTTCGATGCCGCCGTCTTCCGTGCGAATGTCTTCGGCTCCCGCTTCGATAGCATCCATTTCCACGACCTCCGGATCCACGCCCTCTTTGATTTCGATGCCTAATTGTCCTTTGCGTTCAAAGAGGAAGGACACGGAGCCGTCGGTTCCTAAATTGCCGCCGTTTTTATCGAAGGCGTGGCGCACTTCCGGCGCCGTGCGATTGCGATTGTCCGTCAAGCATTGCACCATGACCGCAATACCCGAGGGGCCGTAGCCTTCGTAGGTGATGGATTCAAAATTGTCGCTGTCCCCTTCGCCGGCAGCTTTTTTAATGGCCCGCTCGATATTGTCGTTGGGCATGTTTTCCGCCTTGGCGCTGTCGATGGCCGCCTTCAGTGCGGGATTGTAATCGGGATCGTCGCCCCCTTCTTTCACCGCCACGGCGATTTTTCTCGCCATTTTCGTAAAAATCTTGCCGCGCTTGGCGTCGGCCTTTCCTTTTTTATTTTTAATATTGTGCCATTTCGAGTGTCCTGACATCATAACCTCCTTTATTTATAACAATTTATTATAGCATGTAAGGCGCTTATCTTTCAAATTTCGGCGGCAAGGCGCGCTTGTGGGCGCTGGTTTTGTGGCGCCGCTCGATGGCCTCTTTGTGCTCGCCGTCGTTTTGTCCTCTGACGGCTGCGTCCAACTCGGCGTAGGTAAAGCCCATATCGTCTTCGTCGGTTTGGCCGGCATAGAGGCCCGCCGTAGGTTTCTTTTCGATGATTTCCTTGGGAAGCCCCAATGCCTTGGCCAGCTCCACCACTTCTCTTTTGACGAAATCCACAATGGGCATTAGGTCGCAGGCGGAGTCGCCGAATTTCGTAAAGTAGCCGATGTAGTATTCGCTGGCATTGGAACAACCGCAGACCAGGTAATTTCTGTCCTGGGCGTAGTAATACAAGGTCGTGGTGCGCAGACGGGGCTTGATATTCGCCTTGGCCATGGCCATGTCGCTTTCAAAAGATGCGTCCACCAACGCCTCGTAGGTCTTCGTCAGATCCACCTTCTCTACATTTAAGTTTAAATTTTCGACGACGAGGCGTGCGTCCTTTTCGTCTTGAGGATTGGAGTCGATGGGCATGATGATGCCCAAGGCATCGTCACCGAAGGCCCGCTTGGCCAAGCCCGCCACCACGGCGGAGTCGATGCCGCCGCTTAGGCCGAAGACGACGCCGTCGGCATGGGCATCCTTTACCGTCTCTCTCATCCATTGAACCACTGCATCAATTTGTTCCTTCATCGTTTCCTCCATAGAGTTCCTGTTCATAGGCCACGTCGTCGACGAGCATTTTCCCCTCGTACACGGGCCGCTCCGTTTCTTTTACTTCAATAATGTAAACCTCGCCGGATGTGGCGTCTTGTAAATAAGATAAAAAGGCCTCTTTCCCCGTTTCATATACGGTGGTCGTCACCTGCACCTGATCGCTGAAGGTCGAGTCCAATACGGGATAGCCTCGCTCCCGCATATAATTTTCGATGGTGCCGTGAGCGGTATAGGCATAGCGAAAGCTGATGTCCACGGCCCGATGCATCTCCACGATTTTCGCATCAACCAAGGCCTCCGATGCCGAAGTGGAATAGGCGCGAATCAAGCCGCCGGCTCCCAAAAGGGTGCCGCCGAAGTAGCGGGTGGAGACGCATACCACATTCCTCAGATCGTTGCGCTTCAGCACTTCCAGAATAGGCGGCCCCGCCGTTTTTTGGGGCTCGCCGTCGTCGTCGTATTTTTGTATGGCGCCTTCTTCCCCGATAATGTAGGCGGAGCAGTTGTGGGTGGCGGCTTTCTCCTTCTCTTTTATTTCGAGGATAAAGGCCTCCGCCGCTTCCTTCGTCTTGGCAAAAGCCACCCGGCCGATAAATTCGGATTTTTTCTCGATCAGCCGGCTCTCCCCTCTTCGATAGACGGTTTTATACATAGCGCCTCCTTACATAGGGCTCCAAGCGATGCCAGGACCGCTTCGGCAAAGTCGCCGTCATGGTCACGCCATCGGCTTCATAGTTTAAACTTTCCACCGGATAGTTGTTTTTAATGGCTTCCACCTGATCCATCTCGTTAAAAGAAAATTTCAAATCCACCTTCACGTAAAGGTCCTCGACTTTTTTCTGCACGGCTTCGTAAAAATAATCGAAGGATTCGTCGTACTTGCAGGAGCCGTAGATGACCGTATCTTCCGCCGGCGTAAAGTCCAGTTTCTTTCCTTCCATGCGGTCCTTTTTATTGACGAACAGAAGACCGGGCACATGGGCGGCGCCTAAGTCGTTTAAAAGCTTTCGCGTCGTCTCGTAGCGCAAGGCGCCGTCTTCAGCGGAGCCGTCGATGACGTGAACGATAAGATCCGATTCCTTTAACTCTTCCAGGGTGGTGTGAAAGGCCTCCACCAAGGTAGTGGGCAGATTGGATATAAAGCCCACGGTGTCCGTGACGTAAACCACCAAGCCGTCGGGCAGGCGTATGCGGCGGGTGTCCGGGTCCAGAGAGGCGAAGGGCATGTCTTCCACATAGACTTCCCTGCCCTTGGCATTGGATTCCTTCAGCAGACGGTTCATCACCGAGGATTTCCCCGCATTGGTGTAGCCCACCAAGGCGATGGCGGGCACCTGGGAATTGACGCGGTTTTTTCTGCCCGTGTCGCGAATCTTTCGCGCCTGTTTCAATTTCTTCTTCACCCGCTGTATATCTTCGGCAATGCGACGGCGGTCGATTTCAAGCTTTTGCTCCCCGGGGCCTCGAGTGCCGATGCCACCGCCCAGTCGGGAGTAGTTTTTCTTTCCGATTAAATGGCTCTTTCCGTATTCCAGCTGAGCCAAATAAACTTGGAGCTTGCCCACGTCGGTCTTGGCCCGCGAGGCGAAAATGTCTAAGATCAAAGCCGTGCGGTCCAGCACGTCGACCTCCAGGGTCTTTTCGATTTCGCGCATTTGAATGCCGGAGAGCGCTTGGTCGAAGATCACCAGGTCGATGTCTTCGGCGCGGACGAAATCTCTCAGCTCGTCGAGCTTGCCCTTTCCCATAAGGGTCGCCGGATTGTAGGCGCGAACTTTTTGGTCGATGGATGCGATTACGTCTCCCCCCGCCACTTCCACCAGGGCATTCAGTTCTTTTAAACTTTCCTCGTAATAGCTTTGGGACTCGTCGTAAACCGACGCCGTCACCACTCGTTCTCTTTTTTCCATGTCGCCTCCTGCCTAAGCTTCTTTTTAAATATACACAACCTTGCTCTTCTACGCAACAATGGCCCATGATATAATGACGAAAAGGGGGTTTCCATGCGGTTCAAACACGTACTTCGCCACAAAAAAACGTGGCAATTGATTTTCGTCGGCCTGCTATTTATTTTCGTCCTGCTCGCCGGCATCGCGGCCATTTGGGTGGTATCCATATTAAAGGATCTTCCCGCCGTGGACTTTAACGACTTAACCACGTCCATTCCGCAAACATCATACATATTAAGCGCCGAAGGCGAGACCATCGACGAAGTGGACCCTTCCGTCTTCAGCGAAAACATCCCCATTGAACAGGTGCCGGATCACGTGAAGCAGGCCTTTCTCGCCGTGGAAGATCGCAGCTTTTACAAGCACCACGGATTGGACGCGCGGCAGTTGGCGGCGAGCATACTCACCAATGCAAAAAGCGGCGCCATCGAACGGGGCGGCTCCACCATTACCCAGCAATTGGTGAAGAATGTCTATTTAAGCGGCGAACAGTCTCTGGACCGAAAAATTAAAGAGGCCTATCTCACCTTGGGCATGGAAGAGAAGTTAAGTAAGGACGCCATTTTGGAAGCCTATCTGAACCGCGTGGACTTGGGCTTAGGCAGCCAGGGCATCGAGGCGGCTTCAAACGCCTATTTCTCCAAACACGCCAAGGATTTAACCGTGGAAGAAGGCGCCCTCCTGGCGGGCATCGTCAAATCCCCCGCCACCTACCAGCCCGTGAAACGTATCCCCACGGAAGAAAACGACGGCACCGGCGTCATCGCCACACAGACCATCGGCGATCAATCCTTTGATCTGGTGGAAAACCCCAGGGCGGCGGAGCGAAAAAATATCGTCCTCCGCTCCATGGCACAGGCGGGCTATCTCTCCAAGGAAGATGCCGATACTTACAGCCTGACCCCCATTTCCTTCGCGCCGAGAGAAGCAAGCCCTTCTCCCTACTCATCCTACGTCGCCGACGTCGTATCCGACGAAGCCATTTCCATTATGGCGAAGATCCGACACATCGACCGCAAGGCCGCGGAGAAACTGGTTCGCGAAGGAGGCCTCACCATTCAATCCACCATCGTCGGGGACTTCCAGAAAAAAATGGACGCCCTCTACGACGACTACCCCGCCCTGGTGGTCCGGGGCAAAGACAGGGGCGCGAACTTTATGGACTTCACCACCGACGATAAGAATCGCATCGTCGACGACAATAGCCAGGTTCTCTATTACCCCTACGACGATCTTTTCGACGAAAAGGGCAATATGCACCTGCCCTCAGGCGCATTTACGAAAACCGACGAGGGCATCGAAATCGACGGCGAGTATTTTTCCGCATCCGACGGCAATGTGTTCTTGAAAAATCTCTACTACCGAGACGAAAATAACAATCTACGCACCATGGCCGGCGCGGCGACGGTCTTTCAGGAAGAGGATTTGAAAAATCCCCATCGACTTCTTATTCAAGGCGATCTTTACGACGAATACAAAGACGCCATGGAGATCACGGAAGAAGAACTCGTGCTGCCCTCGGAGATGTTTCTCCTGCCGGATAAGGGCAGTCTGCAGCCGCAATCGGCGGCAATCATCGCCGACAATGCCACCGGCGCCGTGGTGGCCCTCGCCGGCGGCAACGATCCGAAAGATCCCGCCCGCCTTCGTTATAATCACTTGAAGAGCAAGCGGCAACCGGGGACGGCCATCGTGCCCCTCACGACCTATCTCGCCGCATTAGGTCAGGGCGATACCCTGGCCACATCCTACGACGATACGCCCATGCGCATCGACGGAGACATTTGGCCCCAAGTCGATTCCTTTTACGGCTACGACGTCCTGGCCGATGCCGCCGCCAACAGTCGCATCGCCATTAGCGGAAAAATTTTAGAGCGCTACGGCTTCGATCCTATTCTTAAAAATCTCACAAGGCTGGGACTTTACGGCGGCAACCGCGCTACCGACGGGATCGTGACGCCCAAGGAAGACGCCAAGCGCCACGACTTAACCTACGACGCCATGGCGGCGGGGAATTTCGTCGACGGCGTCGATCTCATGACCCTTACGGGCGCCTACGCCCGCATCGCATCGCCTTTGAACGGGCAGAACTACACGGTGCAAAAAATCACCGATCGCAAAGGCAATGTCCTTTACGAACGCGAAAAAATCTCGGCGAAAGACCAGCCCAGAGAAGATATCCTCCTTCGCTACGCCCTGAGCAAGTCGCCTCTGGCGAAACGCCTTCGTGATGCCGGCTACGACACCTTTGCCCTGTCGGGTACGAACAAGTACCATGCCGATTACTTCGCCTTGGGCGCCACGCCCAAATACACCTACGGTTTGTGGATGGGAAGCGAGCTTCAAAAACTTTCCCTCTCCGGCGACGAGCGCCTGACGGAAAAATTCTACGCCTCCCTCCTCGCCATCCCCGGCGACACCGATCAGTGGGAGCTGCCGGCGGATTACGAAATGCACGAAGTTAGCGACAAGACCGGGCTCTTGGCTACGCATTACGCGCGCCGCGCCCGCTCCACCGTAACTTTGCCCTTCCTGCCGAAGACGGCACCGACAAAGGAAACGGAAAATTACACGAGAAAACTCATCTGCTCCGTTTCCGGCCAAATGGCATCCACCTACTGCCCCTACGAAACCATCGTCTACGGCTACTACTTCATTCGCCCCAAGGGCTACGATCCCAAAGAATTCGACGGCATTTATCCCAAGGATTACTACACCCTTCCCACAAGCTACTGCCAAGTTCATACCAAAGAGTGGTACGACGAGCAGAATCAGGAAGCCGATGAGGAGGATCAGCAAAACGAAAACGACACCCGTCAAAGCAAAACCGGTCGTCGCAATTAGCTTTATTGAGTAAAGACCCTGTAAATCGGGTATGATGTAAGAATAAGGAGGCGACAATGAAAGTATCTAAAATCGTAAAATGGGCGGCGCTGTCCAAAGGCGCCAAAGCCATGAGAAAAAAACCCGTTCGAAAAGCAACTGCAAGCTTTATAAAAAGCTACGCCCTTTGGAAATTTATTCGCAGAAAATAAAATAAGCCCTCGCCGATAGTTGCGAGGGCTTTTTCATGTACATATTCGATCAATAAATAAACATATTGTCCAAAAGAAGGAGATTCGTCAGGCTTCCCACGCCGCCGGGAACGGAGGTAATATACTCCGCCTTGTCGACGACGGCGTCGAAATCCACATCGCCGGTCATCTTCCCCGAATCGTCAAAAGCGATGCCGCAGTCGATGATCCATTGTCCCTCCGACACAAAGTCCGCTCCCACCCAGCGGGGTTGGCCGGTGCCGTAGACGACGATGTCGTGCTCCCGCGCCAGGGCGGGAATGTTTTTCGTGCGGGAGTGTCCGATGGTGACCGTGGCATTTTTATCCAAGAGCATCATGGCCAAGGGCTTTCCGATGACCATGGAGCGATTAATAATGAGCACGCGCTTTCCTTCCAACGCGCCCATGGCTTCCGCGATCATGGCGGCGCTTTTCGCCGTGGCGGGCACCATAGCCCCTTTGCCTTTAAAGACCTTCCACTGATTAATGGGGTTCAAGCAGTCGATGTCCTTTTCCGGTTGAATGGCACCGTCGATCGCCTCGGCGTCCAAATGACCGGGCAGGGGATGGAAAATCAAAATCCCGCCGAAGCGCTCGTCCATATTGCCCCGCATCACTTCCGACAAAACTTCGCTTTCCGTTACCAGCTCGGGAAAGGTGGAAACCTCCACGGGGATTCCCACGCTTTCCGCCGTTTTCATTATGGCTTTTTCGTAACTGATGTCCGCCGGATTGTCGCCGACGCGAAGAATTAAAAGCTTGTAGCCCGATTTTCTCTCTTTTGCAAAGGTCGCTTTTTTCGACAGCTCCTCGAGAAGTTCTTTACGCAAACCGGTCACGTCAAATTTCATTTTTTCCTCCTATAAAAAAAGAGCGGCGAACCGCTCTTTGCCTTTACTTAATTATAACACGCGCGTTGCATTGACAAAACGTGAGCTGTAATATTTCTCAGACAGTTTATTTTGTTTGACGCGACCGCTTCCGCTATTTGCGTGAATAAAGGTGTCGTTGCCGATGTAGATGCCTACGTGGCTGACGCCCTTGCCCGTGGTGTTGAAGAAAATCAAGTCGCCGGGTTGCAATTGAGATCTGTCAATTTGTGTACCCACTTGAGATTGAGCGGAAGAGGTTCTGGGAAGAGAAATGCCAAGTTCGTTGACGTAAATGGCATATACCAGACCCGAGCAGTCGTAGCCGCCGTTACCGGTTGCGCCCCATACATAGGGTGTGCCCATTTTGCCGAAAGCGGAGTTAATAACTTGTTGTGCTTTCGCTCCGTCAACTTTCGGTGCGGCAATGACAGGTTCAGCAATTTTCTTAACCGGTGCCTGTTTTTGAATGACTTCACGTTGAACAGCCTTCACGCCGCCTTCACCGAAATCCAAATAGTTGGGATCGATTTGGAAATCCTTGCCTGCTTCGTTAAGGATAATGAAGAGGCCGTCTTTATAGCTGACTACGTTCACCGTTTGGTTCTTAGCCAATTGGTAAACGCCGTTGGCATTTTCCAGTTTTAAATTTTGTTTTACCTTCGCCGGTGTGGAGTAAGGACCTTGAACAGCCTCGATGTTCACTTTTTCTACGGAACCGAAGAGGCCGTCTTCCGTATTTACCGCCACGGTGTTCGGATAATGCTTCACCGTTTGAAGGGTTTCACCGATAAAGAGGTTACGTACGACCTTGCCGTCTTTTCTCAAAATGGCATTTTTCTTTACGGTATAGTACTGGGGTTTGCCCTCGGTGACGAGGATCTTTTCCTTCGGAACCGTTACTTTTGCATTGCCCTTTTGGACTATGTAACCGCGTTCGTTTGTATCGACGATGTTTGCTTGTTCTTCAACGGCAAAAGTCAATTGATTGCCACTATACAGTGTGGTGTTATGATCCTGCACAAAAATGCCGGTATCTCTCAGACCTACAACCGAAATGATTGCCAAAGCAGTCGTTCCGATGGCAAGCTTGAACTTTTGATTCATGTAAAAACAACACTCCTTATAAATATTCCCTGTGGAAAGCCCTGTTTCAAGGTTTCCACCATACGAAATTAGACTTTTCTTAATCATCTTTTGAAATTATAACACAGACGGTTACAGAATGTAATAATTTGAGAGGTCAATTATGTTACTTCTCTGTTACAGTTCCATGACTTTTTATTTCTTTTTTAACAACCTCATAAGCTGTCTCGGGCTGACTTTCATCGGAATTCAATGGTATACTGTTTAAAGACAAGTCACAGGAGGTGAGCATCATTGGAATATGAATCCGACTACGAATTATTAAAAGAAGAGATAGAGGCATGTATTACGAACGGGAATGTCGAGGCGTGCAAAGAAATCTTCGACAATTATCACGCTGTGGATATCGACGAGGTCATCGAGGATTTCGACTCAACGGATCTGCAATTTTTCCTTTTTATGTTGGATCCGGACGATATTGCCGCTCTTTTGGAAAATGCCGAGGACGATCTGCAGGTCAGAATCGCCCGCTTCTATTCGACGAAAGAATTAATCGATATTTTCAGTTTCATGACCAATGCCGATGTGGCGGATCTCTTGGGACTTTTGCCCACGATCAAGCGCAAGGACATTCTTAATTACATGAAGAAGAGCGAATCGAATATTCTGAAGATGATTCTTTCCTACGACGACGACAGCGCTGCCGGAATCATGACCACGGAATTTCTGTCCTTGAAACAATCCTTAACCGTGCGCGAAGCGCTGTTAAAGATAAAAGAAATCGCCCCTACGACGGAAATTATCGAATCGATTTTTATTACGGACAATCTCCATCGACTGCAGGGGATCGTGGATTTGCGGGAAATTCTCGTGGCGCCGGGATTTGTGCCTTTGGCGGATCTCGTCGAAAATCATCCGTTCTTTGTCTACGCCGAGCAGGATCAGGAAGAGGCCGCCAATTTAATCTACAAGTACGATCTGAAGTATCTGCCCGTAGTCAATAAAAATGAAGCCATTCTCGGGGTCATCACCAGCGACGATATTATCGACGTTATGGAAGAAGAACATAACGAAGACATTCTCGCCATGAGCGGGGTTTCGAAAGACGAAGAATACGACTCGAACTTTCTCCACTCCGTGAAAAGTCGCCTGCCCTGGCTCATCATCAATCTCTTCACCGCCTTTATGGCATCGGCGGTGGTCAGCATGTTTGAAAGCACGATCAGTCAAGTGGTGGCCCTCGCCGCCGCCATGCCCATCGTCACGGGAATGGGCGGCAATGCCGGCAATCAGGCGCTGTCCATCGTGTTGACCAGCTTGGCTCGGGACGAAATCAGCTTGGAAGAAGACCTGCCGCTGGTATTGAAGGAAATCGGCCTCGGCCTTTTCGACGGCGCAGTCATCGGCCTCTTTGCCGGCATCGTCCTCTATTTGAAATACGGCAATTTTTATCTGGGACTGATTATTTTCGCCGCCATGATTTTAAACATGATCATCGCCGGCATCGTCGGCTTCCTGCTGCCTTTGATTTTCGACAAGCTGAAAATCGATCCCGCCATCTCCTCCCCCATTTTCCTCACGACCTTTACGGATGTCTGCGGCTTCTTTATCTTCTTGGGCCTGGCATCCACTCTCTTGACTAAATTAATTTAATTCTTAATTAATTTCATAGACGCAAAAGACCGAAGGCCACGGTTCCGCCTTCGGTCTTTTCTTTGAACGACTTTTTATTTTTTAATAAATTCGTAAATGCGTTGACCTAAAACCACGCCCTGTTCTCTCGAAGCATTGGTCTTCGGTCTGAATTGATTGTTCTCGTAGCCTTCCATCAGGCCCATGGATTGAAGCTCGTAAACCGATTCACGGGCGTATTTGCTGATCTTGTTGTGATCGGCGAAAGTGTTGCCGCCGGTATTGCTTCCCTCCACATTCACGCTCTTTAAAAAGCGCGCCAAAATCGTCGCCATGTCTTCCCGCGTAATCTTGGCATTGGGCGCAAATTTCCCATTGCCCACGCCGTTGACCAGGCCCAGGCGCGATGCGATGACCACGGCTTCGTTTTGCGTGTCCCTAAAGGGGCTCTTGCCCGCAACCAAATGGACCCGCTCCACTTTTTCGTAGAGGCGCACGATGACTTCCGTAAATTCTTCTCGGCTGATTTCCTTTTTCATATCGGCTTTTACCGAAGGGGGAATCAAACCGTTGTTGCCCGCCGCACTTAACTCTTCTAATGACCAGGCGCTGGAATTATTAAAGACGGGACGATAGCCGACGGACACGGCATTGCCGAAGGCGCTGCTTCCGCCCTCACCCACGTAGCGCACGCGGAAACTGTATTGATTGCTCCGAATGTCGATTTTCGTCAATTGAGTAAAGTCGTTGGCCGTTAAATTTTTCTTGACGCGATCCTTCTCTGCCGCAGTCAGTTCGCCTTTGTGGACGTGGCCGCTTTTTGAGGACCAGGGATCGAGATTGACCTTGCTGTCGATTTCATAGGCTACTTTTTTTCCCGCGGCCAATTGCTCTTTGACCCAAGCGGGATTCTCCCAGCTAATGGATACGCCGGCTTCGTCGGGGGCCAGGGCCAGGGACAAGGCGCGAGGGCTCTCCAAGGGCAGAGCGAAAGCTGCCCGGGTGGGAATCAGCATTGCCACCAATAAAAAAAGAGCCAATATGCGTTTCAATTTGTATTTCAATAGTAACACCCTTTCTTTGCTGCTAAGACTATAGCAAAAGCCGGGTGGACCTTGAAGGGGTACACAAAATTTGTAACGGAATTGTCACTTTTTCACTTGATCTTTACGATTTGAAAGTTGTCGATTTTGTAATCGAAGAAAAGTCTCACATCCCCTTTTTTCGCCGCCAGCACCAAACGCATAAAGCCGTCGTGGCTCACGTAAAGGGTGTCCTCTTGCGCCGTCTTTAAAAACATTTCCGCCCGCTTAAAAGCCTCCCTCAGGCTTTCGCCTCTCGGCGGCGAATTGTCGTAGGGATCGTCTATCCAGGGCTCCAGAGCCTCGCCATAGGCGTCGTAGGCGTCGTAAAAGCTTCGCCCTTCCAAGACGCCTAAGTTCACTTCCCGAATCAATGGCTCTTCGGCCACAGGCAGATCTTCCGCGACGATGGCCGCCGTCTCTTTGGCGCGAAGGTAGGGACTGCAGGCGACGGCTTTGACACGAAGGGCGCGCACTTCTTCCCGCAGTTTCAAAACGGTACCTTCCTCTACGGGTAGCAAGGGCTCCGTGGGCGCGGCGTAATACTTTTTTTCGTTGGCCAAGGTCTTTCCGTGACGCATCATATAAATGCTCATGAGAAAAACACTCCAAAGAGAAGCAATACCAAGAGCTCTGCCGTCTCCACGATGGCGCCGTAGACGTCGCCGGTGAGGCCGCCGATTTTTTTTACGGACCAACGGGCAAAGAGGGCGCCGTAGAGGCAGGCGGCGATAGGATAGAGAAAATAGCTTGCGCTTCGCGTAAGGAGTATGATCGCCCCGAGGATCAACCACTGCAGGTAATAGCTGTTTTTCGATGCCCGCTTCTTAAAGAAATTTCCCATGGAGGAGCTTTTCGCCGAGGGGAAAAAGTGGATCGCCGTCAAAAGGCCCATGCGAGCCGAGGCGAATAAGATGCCCATTTCCACAGGTTGTATGGCCATCGACGCCAGAACGGCAAATTTCCCCAGCAAAACCAAAGCGAGAGACAAGACGGCGAAGGTGCCGATGGTGGAATCGTGCATGATTTCCGCAATGCGGTCCCCTTCGCGATTGGACAAAAAGCCGTCCGCCGTGTCCATAAGCCCGTCCACGTGGATGCCTCCGTTTAGCAGATACCAGGCGAGCAAGCCCAAGAAGGCGGCGAAGAGCGGCCCCACGTCGTAGAAATAATTGTTCACCGACGCGACAATAGCCCCCATAAGAAAGGCGATCCAGGGAAACCAGAAGAGGCTCTTTCCCGCTTCTTTTTCGCTGAAATCCGTTTTCGTAAAGACGGGTATGCGCGTAAGAAATTGAATGGCTAAGAGAAAACTGTTCATTTGATCTTCACCGGAATTCCCGAAACACAGGCGTAGACTTCGTCCGCCGCCTGCGCCAGTCGTTGATTCACCCGTCCCTGAATGTCTCTGAAAGCGCGGGAGACGGGATGCATGGGCACGATGCCGCTGCCCACTTCGTTGGTTACGATAAATAAATCGCAGGATGCGCGCCTCGCCGCGGCAATTAAATCCTTGAGCTCCTCCATGCACAGGCCTTCGATTTTTTCCTCGTCGATGATGTCATCGCCTCCGGAATATTTCCACAGGTAGTTGGAAAGCATCACCGTGACACAATCCAAAAGGGCGGCGTCCTCGCCCTCGATCACAGCCGCCAAATCCCGGTCCCGCTCCGCCGTACGCCAGGATGCCGGCCGCCTGCTCTTATGGGCCTCGATGCGGCGAATCATCTCCTCGTCGCCCCCGGCCTGCGCCGTGGCGATGTAGAGAACATTCTCGTAATCCTTCGCCCGCGATTCGGCATAGGCGCTTTTTCCGCTGCGGGCGCCGCCGGTTATTAATGTAATCATAGGCTCTCCTTTTCGATATTCACCAACAGGCCCGGGTCGATGGCATTGTCTTCCATGGATCCCATGTTTTTCATGGCGTAGATCGCCCCGTCCATCAGTTGAAAAAACAGAGGACAGCCGCTCCCCTCTCCCAGACGCATGGCAAGATCCATAGGCGGCACGAGGCCCAAATGGCGGTTCAATAATGCCGAGGCCTTTTCCGCGCTCTTGTGGGACAAAAAGACGTAATCTTTTACGAAAGGTGCCAATTCAATGGCCGCGAGGGCCGCCGCCCCCGTGACGAAGCCGTCCACTACTACCGCCACCTTCGCCTCGGCGCAAGCCAAAAACACGCCGACGAGGCCGGCGAGATCCAAGCCGCCCACCTGGGCGATTTTGTGGATCACGTCCCCCTCGCCGCATCGACTGACGGCCCGCTCCACCACCGCCACTTTTTTCGCCAGTTGATCTTCGGTAATGCCGGCGCCGTAGCCCACGCAATCTTCGGCGGACTCGCCGGTTATGGCGCAGAGCAGGGCCGCCGCCGTGGTGGTGTTGCCGATGCCCAGCTCGCCCGTGCCGATCATGACGGCGCCTCTTGCGATCACATCTCGCGCCACATTTGCGCCCCGCTCCATGGCGCGAAGGGCTTCGTCGCGAGTCATGGCGGGCTCCGCGGCGATATTCCCCGTGCCGGGGCGGATGGATTTCTTTAAAATATTGGGCTCACGCTCCATATCTTCCCTCATGCCGATGTCCACGATGACGAGCTCCGTCCCCGCCCATGCGCTTAGCGCGGCGACGCCGGTTTCGCCACGTGTCATGGCGTTGGCGAGCATTTGCGTAAAGACCTGAGGCGATGAGCTGACATCCTCCGCCACCACGCCGTTGTCGGCACAAAAGACGATGACGGCCTTTTTATCTATGGCAGGGACGGTCCTTCCCTGTACCCCCGCCAGGCGAATGGTCATGGCTTCTAAATTACCCAAGGATCCCGTAGGGTGGGTGCGATTGTCCCAATGTGCCTTGGCCCTTCTCATGGCCTCCTTATCTAAGGGGCCGATACGGCGAATCAGTTCATCGATCATGCTTCTGCTTCCTCTCGTTTATTTCTTGCCGCAGACGCTCGTTAATGTAGTCGTAGCCCTTGGGACGATGGGGAATCAAACAGTTGGAGCAGTCCTTTACCCCGCCTACATAGGAAAAATTTCCGCCGCAATTTTCATCAAGCAGGTATAGAGGGCAGTAACAGAACATGCAGTTGAAATCCCCTTCCATGGCGTGGCAGGGGAAGTATTTGCAATCTTTATTGGTGTAAAAGCGATAAGAGAATTCCATTTGAAATCCTTTCTACCAATGCCTTGGTCTCGGAAAAATTCAGCCCCTCTTCCGCTTCGGTGCGAATAACCAAGCTTGTCATGCCTAATCGGGCGGCGGCTTCGATTTTTTCGTGAAAGCCGGAACCGGCGCCGCTGTTTTTCGTCACCAGATAATCGGCTTTGAAGTGTTTAAATAAGGCCAGGTTCATCTCCAAATCGAAGGGCCCCAGCATGGCCACCATATCTTCCATGGCCACGCCGGCGTCGGTTAGCATGTCTATGCTCTTTGAGGAGGGAATGATTCGGTAAATATGACGGCTCTCCCCCTTCACGGACTCGAAAAGGTCGCTATGCTTGGAGCCCGTGGTAAAGAAAAAAGTGCCCGTTCTCTCTTTGATATAGGCGGCGCAGGATTCGTAATCGTCGAAGATTACATCCCCCGCCTCATCCTCCACGGGCCGCTTAAATCGGTAGTAGTCGATGTCACAAGAAAGGGCCGCCGCCTTCGCCTCTTTCGACACGATCTTCGCAAAGGGATGGCTCATGTCCACGACGGCGACGATGTCTTTCTCCCGAATAAAGTTTTCCATGGCGGCCCTGTCCATGGGCCCTACGTGGACGTCCACGTCCTCGGGCAGGCGGTCCCGCCCCTCTTCTCCGGCGACGCTGACGACGAGGGCGCGCCTGTCCACGCTGCCCACGAGGCGCACGGATTCCGAGGTGCCGCCGATAATCCACAGCTTCATAGTTTATAGCCCCTGGGCGTAATCATGACGCCGTCTCGTACATAGGTCTCTTTGTTTCCCACGATGACCATGGTGTTCATGTCGCAGAAGCTGTCGTCCAGATCTCCGACGGTGGTGATGATTTTTTCTTCCCCGTCCCGCCGAGCGTGTTTCACCATGGCCACGGGCCGCCCGTCTTCGTAGCCCTCTTCCTTTAAAATCGCCATGGCTTCTTTTAAGTAATGAGGCCGCCCCTTGGAGCGGGGATTGTAAAAGCAAATGACGAAATCTCCCTGTGCGGCGAGGCGAATGCGTTTTTTGATCAGATCCAGCGGCGTCATTAAGTCGGAGAGGCTGATGGTCACCATATCGTGCATAATCGGCGCGCCGATGCAAGATGCGGCGGCAAAATTGGCGCTGATGCCGGGAATGATCTCGATGGCGATGTCTTTGCCCGCAGCCAGTTCCAATAGGGGGCCCGCCATGCCGTAAAGGCCGGCATCGCCGGTGGAGACCATGGCCGTGATCTTCCCCGCCTCCGCCGAGGCCAGGGCCATTTTGCAGCGCTCGATCTCCGACTTCATGCCCGTGGTGTAGATTTCTTTTCCATCCGTGTAATTTTTAATGTAGTTTAAATAAGGCTTGTAGCCCACGACGACCTCGCTGGCCTCCAATGCCCGGATCATGCCCAGGGTGAAATCCTCTTCGCCGCCGGGGCCGATGCCGATAATATATAATTTCTTCATCTTCTTTCCTCTGTAATGCTCAGGGTAAAGCCCCCTTCGCATATTTTTTCCGCAATCATGGTTTCGCCGCCCATATAGGCCGCCGTGCAGGAAACGCCGGACACGCCGACGGTGGCTTTCACGAAGTCGCTGCCCTCGCATCGGTATTCATTTTTTGCCAATTCCTCCGCGGTGTAAATCTTCAAGGGAACGCCGAGTTCCTTCGCCGCAAAGACGATGGCGGGCTCGTCTTTTTTTATGTCGATGGTGTGGATGGCCGCCACGGCCATGGGATGAATGTCGTAGGCTTTCAGCGTTTTTTTTATTAATGCCATCAAGGCTTCGGGATCCGTGCCCTTTTTCGAGCCGATACCCAAGTGAATCCGCCGCGGCACCAATTGAAGGGCGCTTTTGATCTCCACGTCCTTCGCGGAAACCACCACCCCGTCTTCCACATCCGCTTCCTCAATAGTCGCCACCCGCTTTATATTGGGATAATCCGGCAATGAGCCTTCTTCGGAATACCAAAGAATCTCCCTCCCCGCCACCATGGCGGCGGCCACCTTCTTCATGGCCACCATATCGTCGAAGGCATCATTTTCTTTTTGCGCAAAGACGTCGATGGCCTCAAAGCCCAAGCTGTCCGACGCCGTGGTGAGCACCGCTTCGGCGCCCATGGCCTTGGCCAGCTCCAAGGCATAAGCATTGGCGCCGCCCAAGTGCCCGCTTAGAAGGGGAATGACGTAATGGCCTAGGGGATCGATGACCACCACGGCGGGATCCCACCGCTTGTCTTCCACAAAGGGCGCCATGTAGCGCACGGCGATGCCCGCCGCGCCGATAAAGACGATGCGATCGTAGGCGTCGAAAATGTCGCCGAAAGCCTCTTTCTTTATCGGCCGCTGAAAGTCCTTGCCGTAGAGATCCTCTTGAGAAAAATACTTCTTCGCCAGAGCCGCTCCCTGAGGCGAAAAACATAACACCGCCGTCTTCACTTCGTGCCCTTTCTGTATTCCGTGGAAAAGTATTTGTCGTAGAGCTTGCTCTTTTCGTAGTCCGCGTCGAGAAAATCCCCGACGAGGATTTGGGCGTGTTTATAGATGTCTCGCCCCTCCATATCCTTCACAACGTCCTTCAATGTGGAGCGCACCACGATCTCATCGGTCCAAGTGGCCTTATAGACCACGGCTATGGGCGTGTCGTCGGAATAGCCCTTTTTTAAATCCGCCACCAAGTCTTCCAGCTGCCCGGCGGATAAGAAGATGGCCATGGAGGCGCCTTGGGTCGCCAGTTTGTCGATGGACTCGGCCTCAGGCACCGGGGTGCGCCCGGCACGGCGGGTGAGGATCACCGTCTGGCTCACGCCGGGGAGGGTAAACTCCCGCTTTAAGCTGGCTGCCGCCGCGGAAAAAGAACTGACTCCGGGCACCACCTCGTAAGGAATGCCCCATTGATCAAGAGCGTCCATTTGCTCCTGTATGGCGCCGTAAAGGGAAGGGTCCCCGGTGTGGAGCCGCACGACCTTTTTCCCTGCGTGGTAACTCTTCTTCATGACATCGAGCACTTCTTCCAAGTGCATGGTGGCGCTGTTGTAGATCTCGGCACCCTCTTTCGCCGAGTCCATGTGCCGGGCGTCTACCAAGCTGCCGGCGTAAATAATCACGTCGGCTTCTTCCAAGAGCCGCCTGCCCTTCACCGTAATTAAATCCACGTCGCCGGGACCGGCGCCGACAAATGAAATCATCCTCTTCTCCCCTTTAAAATAAATACGCCGTTTTCGGCGCGCAACAGTCCCAGCCGATCTTCTCTGGACACGGCCACGTACTTCAGGCTCCAATCGTAGCCCATTTTCTTAAAAAAAGCTTTCATGGCCTCGGCATGGCTCATGGTAATGAAATTGCCGGCCACGATTCCCCCGGGCTTTAAATGGCTGTGGGCGTATTCCAAAATAGCCTCCAGCTGTCCCCTGCTGCCGCCGATAAAAATACGGTCGTAGCTTTCGTCCTTCAGACAAGCCGGCGCCTTCCCGCGAATCAAATCCAATTCCACACCGAAGGCTTCGGCGTTTTTCTCGATTAAATCCAAGGCCTCATCCTTGACTTCCGCCGCCGTAACCTCGCAGCCCAAAGAGGCCGCCGCCACGGAAATGGAGCCCGTGCCCGCACCCACATCGAGAAAGGAAAGACCCGGGCTTAGTTCAAGGCCCGCCACGGTGAGTATCCGCACCTCTTCCTTGGTCATGGGCACGTCGCCGCGAATAAAGTCGGCATCATTCATCCAATTCAAGTTCAATCACCGCCAATGCTAATTCTTCATCTATGGAAATGTCCTCGCCGATGGACGCCGTCACCATTTTTTCCTCCACGTAGGAAAGATAGCTTGCCCCGTGGATCACGCCCTTGGCTCCTTTCGCCGCCAAAGCCTGCGACAAATCCCTTGCCGTAAAATGCTTGTCCAAAAGCACGCAACTTAGAGGCTCTTTTAAAAGCAAATCCACCTCTGGCTCGCGGCCGTGAAAGGAAAAGGCCCCCATCTTCTGCCAGGGAAGCTTCAGTGCCGCCGCCGCACATTGCATGCTGCTCAGGCCGGAAATCACCTTGTCTATATGAATACCCTTGGTGCGAAAGGTGCCGGCGAGACCGAAGAAGAGGGGATCGCCGCTGACGACGACCGCCACATTTAAGGCGGGATCCAAATTTTCCTCTACCTCGCTCAACCTTTTCACCGCCACGATATCCTTTCGAAGGGGCCGCAGCTTTTCCGCCAGGCGCGAGAAGGCCACGACACGATCCGCCTCTTTTATGGCCTCCACGGCTTCGTAGGTCATTTTCTTTAAATCGCCGGGGCCGGCGCCGACTATGGTAATCATCGCTCCTCCTACATGGTGTAAATTATCGCTCGAATTTTTATGTCCTCGGTTTTTAAGTATAATGGCACCCGCTTTTCGATGCCGCGCTCCATGGCTTCCATAATCTTATCGTAGCCCAGAGCCGCCGCTTTTTTAATGGCCTGATCGGCGGTCTTTTCCGCCTCCACGGCTTCCATGGCGGCCACAGACGCTCCAGCCTTGGCCATGTAATAGGCGATGGCTTCCATTCGCCCGTCGGCAACGGCGGAGTGGGTCTGGTAAATGCCGATGGCCACTTTGGCCATTTTGCCGATGTGCCCCATTAAGGTGATTTCGCGAAAACCCAGATCCCGCGCGAGATACAGGGCGTCGCCGAAGTAATTGGATACCTTCACCACGGCCCCGTTCAGGCCAAGAGCCGCGGCCCGCTCCTCGCCGTAATTGCCCGGCGTTAGAATCACGGCATCGGCACCTGTTCTTCTCAGCTTCTTTAATTCCAAATCGATGGTGGCCACATAGGCACTTTTGCTCATGGGCACGACGAGGCCCGATGTCCCTAAAATGGACAGGCCGCCTACGATGCCCAGGCGGGGATTGAATGTCTTTTTCGCCAGCTCTTCCCCTTCGGGAATATCGATTCGAATGGCGATGCCCTCTCCCAAATGTTCCTTCAACAGCTTCTCTATTTCCCGTCGGGGCACTGGATTTACGGCGAGCTCGCCCGCCTTTCCCATCAATCCGTCTTCCGTAAAGGTGCCGACGCCGACGCCTTTCTCCCAAACGACGCTACCCGTGTCGGTCTTTGTAATGGTGACGAAAATTTCCATGCCGTTTGTAATGTCGGGATCGTCGCCGCTGTCCTTGATGACGCTGTAAGTGGCCCGACTCTCGCTTCGCATTTGCTCGCAGACGTCGATGGCGAGCACGTCTCCCGCCGGCACCGTCACCTGAACGGCGTGAATGGCCTCCCTCGATTCCAGGGCCTCGATAGCCGCCTTCGCCGCCGCCACGACGCAGGTTCCGGTGGTGAAGCCCAATCGCATATGTTTTCCGTCGACGACGGTGGTCCTCTTCATCGCTTAAAGTCCTCATATAGAATGGCGTTAAAGACGGAGGCCGCCACATTGCTGCCGCCCTTGGTGCCCACGGTGCGAATGTAAGGTACGGAGTATTCCGCCACCTTTTCCTTCGACTCCGCCGCGCCGACGAAGCCCACGGGAACGGCGATAATAAATTTCGGATCCGCCTTCCCTTCGTCCATGAGCTCCAAAAGACGGAAGAGAGCCGTGGGGGCGTTGCCGATTATAAATCCCTTACAGCCCATGGATACGGCTTCTTCCATGGCCACGATGGAGCGAGTGGTCTTTCGCTCGCTGGCGATCTTCGCCACCTCTTCATCGGAGATCAAGGTGACGAGCTCCACTCCCGACGCCGCCAGGGCCTTCTTGTTAATGCCCGCACGCACCATATTCGTATCCGTATACACCTTGCCGCCGCTCTTTACCACGGCTCGGGCCGCCGCCATAAAATCTTCGTGAATGTCGATAATGTGGCGGTATTCCACGTCGCCGGTGGTGTGAATCATGCGGCGCACCACGGGCAGCTCGTCGGCTCTAAACTCCACGTCGCCTAAGTATTCGTCGATGATGTCCATGGAAGTCCTTTCAATAGCCATGGGCTTTTTTTCATACATGCCGGCAACTCCTTTCAAATTGCATCCATAGTTTTCGAAACGCTGCGTTGTCTTTCTCGTCGCGAATGGCCATGCGGAAGTACTCGTCCTTCAGGGGCTCTTCAGAAAAAGTTCTGAGCAAAATTCCTTCTCTTAAAAAATAATCGAAACAGCTTGAGGCTGTCACGCCCTTTAATCGAATCAAAAGGAAATTCGCCTCCCCGGGAAGGGCCTCGGCGATATCCGATTCCTCGAAGAGCTCAAGAAGCTTCCTGCGTTCTTTGTCGATCAGCTCGCGGGACTGTGCCATATAAGCCTCGCAATCCTTTAGGCGCAGGCCGCAGGATTCCGCTACAGCGTTCACCGACCAGGGCAGCTGCCGCCTTAAGAAGCGATCCCTAAGGTCGTCGTTCATCACCGCCCAGCCCAAGCGCAGGCCCGGCAAGGCGTGGCTTTTGGTGGCGGCGCGAACGGTGATCTGTTTCGGGCGATGTAGCCCCGCCTTATGCGCCTCCTCCCCGCCCCTGACGAAGGGCAGAAAGGTCTCGTCGGAGAGCAAGTAGCCGCCTCGTGCGACGCAGGCTTCGTAAATTTTTTCCACTTCCTCCGCGGATAATGTGTAACCCGTGGGATTGTGGGGATTGGTTAAAACCACCAGGGCATTCGCCGGCATACGGGCGATGAAATCATCCGCGTCCAGCCGAAAGGGATGCCTCATGGGATAAGTGACGATTCCTTTATTCAGGTCCCTTGCGACACTTTCGTATTCGTTGAAAGTCGGCGTGGGCAAGTAGATTTTCTCGAAAAGGGAAATGCAGATGCCGATAATTTCCATGGCGCCGTTTCCCACCACCAGTCGATCCGCCTCCACGCCAATCCATTGGCCCAGTGCCCGCCGCAGATCCCGATAAAAGCGATCCGGGTAGCGATGGGCGCTTTCGAGTCCCCGCCTCATGGCTTCCTTTAAAATTTCGAGCACGCCGAGAGGGTTGATATTGGCGCTGAAATCCACTAGAGGATGCGCACTCTGCCCTTGGTATGTCTTTGTATCGCCGCCGTGTTCCAAGGCCGTCTCCTTCCGATGATCATGCTCATGTAATGCTTCCTGCCGGTGAAACGTTCGGGATCCGTCGACGCCGCCCACTGCTCCGTTTCGATCTCTTCCAGATAGAGCAGGTGAAAGCCCGCATCCGTTAAGCGCGACGTGCTTTCCTCCGCCCGTGTGGTCTTTAAGAGGGCGATGGTGTCTACGGAGGGAATGGCCTCGTCTAAATGATCCGTCAAAAGAAAGGACTCGCCCTTTCGCGTCAGGCTTTCCACCACGCCGTTGATCCCGGCGAGAAAGGCGGGAATCCCGGGCACTAATTCCGTTTCGAAATCACTCGCATCCCCCACCGCCAAGACTTCGATCAAGGTGGCGTAGACGGTGCCGTCGCCTAAGGTCAAGAGGCAGCTCAGCTCCCCTTCCTTCGTCACCTCGTCGATCTCATCAAAGGCTTTGTGATAGTGGGCGGCCGTGACCTCGGTCATGGGAAAGTCGAGAAAGATGACCTTGTCTTTATCCACCACGTCCTTCACCGCATCGTAGGCACGGGATTTTCCCCTGTTTAGAGGAATGAAAATGTGATCCGCTTCCCGTAAATAGCGCAGGGCCCGCAGGGTCAAGAGATCGGCGGCGCCGGGGCCCACGCCGATACCCACTAATTTTCGCATAATTCCTCCAAATGGCGGCGCAGTTTTTCCACGTAAATGCGCCGCACGAAATCCCAGCTGCCCATGCCGCCGGCGACCGGGGTCACCTTCTTCCCCGCCTCTTCGTAGCGCTTCTTCACGGAGTCATCGTCGCCGAAAATATCGTTTTTCGCGTGATCCCCGGCGAGGAGAAGGAGGGGCGCCAGTTGAATGTCCTTGTAGCCCATTTCCTTCATAAAGGCCAGGGGCTCCCTGTCGTCCACGGAGCCTTCGATGGTACAGACGCGGTGAGGCAAATTCTTTTCTTCGAAAATGAGGTTCAGCTCGTCGTAATCTTTGTCCGCCTCTGTGTGGCTCCCGTGGCCGACGAAAACCGTGGGCACCTCGAATCGACGGCCCACCTCTTTCACGAAGCGTTGCAAATCTTTTTCGTCGTGAAAGAGGGCTTCCCCCACCTTCACGCCCCGGCTTTTTAATCGGACGAGCTTTTCGTATTCGAAGCCCTCGATGATGTGTAGAGGCTGAACGAAAACATCTTCCGCCTTATAGCCTTCGCCGATAAACGCCTCTACTGCCTCAACTTCGTTTATATAGCGGATGCCGGTCTTTTTTTCGTAGCGATTGATAACCATACGTGAAGTAAATGCCACGCGAGTAGGAATGCCCTCGACCAGCTTTTTTAAATCCTCGACGACGGGATCCAAGTCTCGCCTCAAGGCGTCTTCGTGAGTGGAGCCGAAGGTCGCGATAATCAATGCTTTCATATTCTCTCCTAAATCAAAAAATATATAGCTAAGTAAATAAGCAGGTATAATATCGTGCTGCGCCACATGAGCTTCGTGGCGCCGTCGATGGCATCGGGCTCCACCGGATTCACGGCCCTGCCGATGGTGGGCTTATAGACGTATTCGCCGAAGTAATTGTGGCCGCCGCCGAGCTCGATGCCCAAGGCCCCCGCCGCCGCCGCTTCACACCAACCCGCATTGGGGCTTAAGTGGGCGCCGTGAAATTCTTTTACCGTACGAAAAGCGCGCTTCACGAGGGATCGGGACCCCGCCGTCAAACACATGAGAAGGGCCGTCATGCGGGCGGGAATCCAATTGGCCACATCGTCTAGCTTCGCCGCTCCGTAGCCCGCCAAGCGGTAGGTATCGTTGCGATAGCCTACCATGGAGTCCATGGTGTTCACCATTTTATAGGCCATGGCCCCGGCGGGACCGAAGAGGGCGCCGTAAAACAAGGGCGCGATGATGCCGTCGGAGGTATTTTCCGCCACGGTCTCCACCGTCGCCTTGATGATCTCCTCTTCGCTTAAAGACGCCGTATCCCTGCCCACGATACGTGACAGCTGCCTTCTCCCCTTCTCCAAAGAAAAGGCCAGGGCCTTTTTCACGCCGTGGGCTTCCTTGTGCAGGGTCTTTGCCGCCAAAGCGGTGTAGAGAAGATAAATAGACAGAACGGTATTGATCGGACCGTCGAAAAGGCTCAAGAGACCGCGAATAATCAGATACGTCGCCGCCGTATTAATAATGGCGCAAGCGATGCCCAGGGGCTTTTTCCAACGCTCCGGCGCCTTTAATATGCCCCGGTATTCCCGGGAAATAATCTTTCCCATGCCCACCACGGGATGGGGCAGCCACATGGGGTCTGCAAACACTATATCTAGTGCAAAAGCGATCAATAAATTCATGGCCTATCCTTTCTGTTGTCCAGTTTATCACGGCAGGGAATTCGAAACAATAGAGCCCCATTTCCTTCTGTGAAATATGGATTAAGAATTGGATATTTCCACGGTAAAGGGATATAATAGGTCTATTAGTACCAAGGAGGTCATTATGGAGAAAAGAAAGTTTAAACGCATTCTCGTCGCCAACCGCGGCGAAATCGCCATTCGTATTTTCCGGGCCTGTCGTGAGCTCGGCATACGTTCCGTTGCTATATATTCAAAAGAAGACAGCCTTTCCCTGTTCCGCACAAAGGCCGACGAATCTTATGAAATCGGCAAGGGGAAAAATCCCGTCGACGCCTATTTGGACATCGATGAAATTATTCATTTGGCCAAGAACAAAGGGGTCGACGCCATTCACCCGGGCTACGGCTTCTTAGCGGAAAACCCCGACTTCGCTCAAAAATGTGAAGAAGCGGGCATCGCCTTTATCGGCCCGAGATCGGAAACCATGCGCCAATTAGGCGACAAGATTTCTTCTAAAATCATCGCCAGAGAAGCCGGCGTTCAAACCATTCCCGGCGTCGACGATGCCATTCACTCCGACGAAGAAGCTCTTGAATTTGCCGAAGAAGCGGGCTATCCCGTCATGATCAAGGCGGCAGCCGGCGGCGGCGGTCGCGGCATGCGCGTCGTCTACAGCAAAGAAGAGCTCTTGGATCAATTCCACTCCGCCAAAAGCGAAGCGAAGAAAGCCTTCGGCAACGACTCCATGTTTATCGAAAAATATTTGGACCGCCCGAAACACATCGAGGTCCAAGTTTTAGGCGACGTCTACGGCAATGTGGTACACCTCTTCGAGCGCGACTGCTCCATTCAACGGCGCCACCAAAAAGTCGTGGAATTTACCCCGGCCTTTTC
>QWCK01005129.1_pt1 | contig 27729 bp, 29 predicted proteins | sample 1972571 | NCBI WGS metagenome assembly QWCK01 (sample SAMN09866710, study PRJNA288562) | Human gut metagenome isolate term2_stool, whole genome shotgun sequencing... | isolation source: gut | host: Homo sapiens | place: USA: California | reverse complement strand
GTTTTTCGTATGCTCTTCCTTGTTGCCAAGGCTCAGATAAACGCGCTGTGCCTGTATCGGGTGCTGCTGTTCAAACTTCATCCATTCCGGAAACCACACCGAGGGAGATGCGGCGGCGATACCATAGAACAGATCAGTCTGGGTGGATGCCCACAATGCAAACAACCCGGCCAGCGAGTAGCCGCCCAGAATGATTTTGACATTTTCCGGGAGAGGATACTGCTGCTTCAGTGTTGGAATGACCTGTTCTGTCAGAAAGCACAGGGTTTCCGCAGCCTTGCCACCAAATCCTTGCTTTCCCCACACGGCAGGGGCTTCCCACGGAGAAAGTGCATCGTTCCAGCTTTCCACCGGGATGGCCGCAAACAGAAAGTTCTGGCCGCTTTGTGCGATAGCGGCAATCTCGCTTTCCATGCTTTGCAGCTCATGTTCGCCTGTCATTTGGAGCAGTAGGTATTCTGCATGGGCTTCGCCGTAAATGCGGCAAGGCCTGTTCGAAAAATCATTTTGCAATTCAAAAGGCGTTCGCATTCGCAAGCAGTGTCTTCGTAAAAAAGCTGGCACCTGATTTGAAGTTGTGCGAGGCTTCCAGAGTGATGTATCAGCAGTTTTTGAACGATCATGCCGTAGCCCATAAGCGGCAGACGAACCGGGCACGTGGGATCTGAACAGGGCAGCGTTATTCAATACCGCTAAGCTCGCGGTACAGCGTGCGGGCATAGGAATCTGTCATGCCGCTGATATAGTCGGTGACCATCAGCAGCCGGAGGTACAAGTCAAAAGGTTCCGTGCCGGTTCGGGCGTTTTGGTAATCCTGCTTGTAATTGCCGGAGAAGATGGCGAGAAGCTTTTTGTCGGCCTTGGAAGGTGCCTGCCCGTCGGTGCAGTATGCAGAGTCATAGTACAGCACGGCGGGAACAAAATGATCCAGCAGAAAATCGAGAATGACCTGTCCGGACAGCTCCAGTTTCAGGATGCCGGGCGTATCGAAGGCAAATTTCCGCATGGCCCCTTTCAGGATGTCAATGGTGATGGCGTGATTGGTTCCTTCAAACAGATCACCGCAGTAGGTCCCGGCCATGATCTCTTTATATTTGCAGGAAAAACGGTAGATGGCTACATACATCAGCCACTGACGCGTTTGGGTGAGCCATTTTTTAAATGCAGCGCTGTCGTTTTCTGGGGTGTGGTCTGCACCGCGCAGCGCGGAAAGTTCTTGGATCCGCTCATCGGAGAAGTACTCAGGGCTTCTGTGGGGAACGATCTTTGAATGGTCATAAGAATTTGTGTAATATTCAATGAACTGGTCAAGGGTGAACAGGCCCTTTTTAAAGGCATCTTCCAGATCGGCAGTAGAATATGCAATGTCGTCGGCTGCTTCCAGCAGGTAGGTCAGCGGATGGCGCACGATGCCTTTGTCGGGAGTGGTGGTCCCAACCGCTTCCGAGATCTGCTCAAAAGTCTCCTGTTCTGCAGCGAAGAAGCCGAGTTTGTGCTTTCGGATATCCGCACTGCCTTTATCAACGGAGCAGGAGTCGGTGGGATATTTTACCAGCGTGCTGATGATCGCTTTGGACAGATTGAGGCTGGAACCGTGTTTTGCTTTCAGCAGGATCCGCAGCGCCTGTGCATTGCCCTCAAAATTTTCCAGATCAGCGATCATCTGCGCGGATAACCAGCTGCGAAGGGGCTGTCCTTTGTATTTTACATGGTCAAGGTTCTCTTTGAACCAGTCGCCGATCACGGTCTCGCCGAAATGCCCGAAGGGCGGATTGCCGAGGTCGTGCAAAAGGCCGGCGCAGAGCAGGACTGATGCGATGGCTTCGGCATCCTCCGGCACGGTAATATCAGTTGGCTTGTACTGTGTTGTGTTTTTGGAGATCATGATGCCAAGCTGCCGGGCGATCGTGGAGACTTCGATCGAGTGCGTCAGGCGGGTTCGGATGAAATCACTCTTGTCCAGAGGAAACACCTGCGTTTTGTCCTGCAGCCTGCGGAATGCAGCGCTGGAAACGATCCGGCTGTAGTCCTTTTCAAATGCATTGATGGGATACTCCTTGAACGAATCGGGCTCAGGAGGTTCAGAAGAAAGTTTTTCAGTTGACAGCAATTTTGCCCATTCCATAATCAGTACACCTCGCTTTTGAAACGTCGTGATTAAAAACCTGCAAAAGGCATCGGCCTTCCATCACTGCCATTATACAAAAGAAACGCTGCTCCGGCAACAAAAAACGGATTCTCTGAAAAAAACACAAAAACTGCAGCTTGAACATGTGCAGAGTTCCAATTTATTTCGGGATCCGAAAAAAGGAAAGCGGAGTGTTATGCTGCGGTGTACTACTTCCGTCAGATGCACCCGAAATTGAATCAGACAAAAGCTTCCCTTTTCGTGGGCTGCGTGCCTGCGGCGGGGAAGCTTTTTTGTATGCCTGCGGGGCAGGAACGGCGGGATATCAGCCAGATTGCACAAAACGCATTGCACAAAATTGAACAGCTTTTCAGGAAAAAATCTTGCTATTCCGCTTGCGCTCATGTATAATGGACTTGACTTGAAAGGTAGGATGTTTAAAAACACTCTGCCGTATGCTGCTGCAGATGACTTGAAAGGTGGAACATGGGATGTTGTATAAGAAAGCTTCTGAGATGAAACCCACTCCGATCCCCCATTGCATGGGCGGCGAGGGCACCGTGATGATGGAACGCCTGCTGGATGCGCCTGCCGAAATGCTGGGCAAGGGCCGCGCCTATGTGCGCCACACGCTGGCACCGGGCGTGACCATTGGCAGGCACACGCATGAGCACGAGATGGAAAGCATGGTCATCGTCTCCGGCCGCGCTGTCCACATCATCAACGGCGAGGAGCAGATCTTGGAGAAGGGCGACATCATTGCCGCCATGCCCGGCGACACCCACCAGATCGCCTGCCTGGGCGACGAGCCGCTGGTGCTGATCGCACAGGTGTTGTACGAATAAAGGAGGAGCTTCAGATGGAACAGATCCGCAGTGCCGATGTTCTGGCCAATTTTCCGCAGGTGGATGAGGAAAAACTGAACGCCGCCCTTGCCGCCGAAGCTGCCGCCAGCAACCGCAAGATCATTGTGCTGGACGACGACCCTACCGGCGTACAGACGGTACATGATATCTATGTTTATACAGATTGGACGGTAGAAAGCCTGCGCAAGGGCTTTGCTGCGCCGGAAAAGCTCTTCTTTATTCTGACCAACAGCCGCGGCTTTACCGAGGCCGAGACCACCAAGGCCCACCGCGAGATCGCGGAGAACACCGCCAAGGTGGCCCGCGAGTTCGGCATGGACTACCTTATCATCAGCCGCGGCGACTCCACCCTGCGCGGCCACTACCCGCTGGAGACCGACCTGCTGCGCGAGGTGACGGAGGCTGAGAACGGTTACAAAATGGATGGCGACATCCTGTGCCCCTACTTCCGCGAGGGCGGACGCTTTACACTGGACAACGTGCATTATGTGCGCTACGGCGCAGAGCTTGTGCCCTGCGGCCAGACCGAATTTGCCAAGGACGAGACCTTTGGCTACCACGCCAGCAACCTGTGCGAATACATTGAGGAAAAAACCGGCGGCAAAGTCCGTGCAGGAGACGTGACCTGCATCTCGCTGGAAAGCCTGCGCGCCATGGACTTTGACGGCATCGAGGCCCAGCTGCTGGCGGTGCACGATTACGGCTATGTGATCGTGAACGCAGTGGCGGACTGCGATGTGAAGGTGTTTGCAGTGGCACTGTACCGCGCCATGGCAAAGGGCCGTCACTTCACCATCCGCAGTGCGGCCGCACTGGTCAAGGCCATCGGCAATATTTCCGACCAGCCGCTGCTCACCCGGGAAAAGATGGTCACGCAGGAAAGCAAGGCAGGCGGCATCATCGTGGTGGGCAGCCACACCAAAAAGACCACTGCCCAGCTGGAAGAACTGAAAAAAGTACAGGGCATCGAGTTTATTGAGATGGACAGCGACAAGGTGCTGGTGCCGGGCGAGCTGGAAAAGGAAGCAGCCGCCATCGTGGCCCACTGCTCACAGCAGATCGCAAAGGGCATCACCTGCTGCGTGTCCACAAAGCGCGTGGTGCTCACCCTGCCGGACGACACCCCGGAAGCAGCCCTCGTGCGCAGCGTTGCCATCAGCGATGCACTGCAGAGCTGCGTGGGCAGGCTGACCGCTTCCCCGGCTTTTGTGGTGGCAAAGGGCGGCATCACCAGCAGCGACGTGGGCGTGAAGGCCCTGCGCGTGAAATGCGCCAAGGTGCTGGGCCAGATCCGGCCGGGCATCCCGGTATGGCAGACCGGTGCCGAAAGCCTGTTCCCCGGCACGCCGTACATTATCTTCCCGGGCAATGTGGGCGAAGTGTCCACCCTGCGGGAAGCGGTGGAAATTTTGCTGGGCTGACACTCTGATGATTTAGAATGCCCTCCGCTTCGCTCTGGGCATATTCAGCGGAAAAATTATCATGATTGCAAAACAGCCAGACCGCGGTTGCGCAGCAATGAAAACCCCAGTGGGGCTTTCAAGCGGCAGAACGTTCTTGCGGGAGCAAGATGGAGGGGCCTTGCCCCGACAAGTTCCGCGGGTCTGGCTGTTTTGCTTTTTCACGAAGATAAGCTTCTTCTTGTGCAGTGGGTATTCGTGTGGGGCAGGTTTGTATGGCTTTTATAAAATGCATTGCCGCCGGATACGTTCTCTTTTGCGCGCCAAAAGAGAACCAGAAAGGACGGCGGTGCCCGCAGGGCATGAAAGCCCCAGTGGGACTTTTGAGCCGCAGACCGGTTTGCGAAGCAAATGCCACTACCTGTTACGACCCCTTCCCGTGAAAAAGCAAAGCCGGAATGACCGCAGTCATTCCGGCTTTGCAATATACAAAAATAATAATTCCGCTGTTTATGGCGCAGCGCACGCGGAGCCATTTTAAATGAACGATCACTCTTTTTTGGCTTTCTTTTTCTTCTTTGCTGCCTTTTCCTCCGGCTTGTTCTTCATCAGCCTGCCGAGGGATGCGGCAGTGTATACGCAGAAGCAGCCCACCACCACGATCAGCACGACGGCGCTTGCGTCCAGCGCCACGGTGCCGGCGCGGACAGCGGCCAGATACAGTGCCAGCAGCACCACGCCGCCGCCCAGCCACAGGCTGCTGCTGCTCACCTGCTTTTGCCACTCCTGCTGCGGCGTGAGCGGATGCTGCTGCGCCTTGCCCTGCCGGGCCTTCTTTTTCCAGATGTTATCACTTTGAAACGGATTCATGTTCCGGTGGCTCCTTCCCTGTCTTTTTCTTTAAGGGTATTATACGCCGCAAGATGGGATGATGTCCAGAAAGAAGTGGATTTTTCACCGATTGCATCCCACATTTGTGCAGAACGACCAAAACCGGCCCGAAATATCGGCTATTCGCCAATTTACTTTTTGCGGACCGAAGAGTAATCTAATGGTAGGATGTAAAGACGGACAAGCTGTTGAGATTGAACTAAAGGTAGGATGTAGCAAAGAGCCTTTGCTGCGGGCTTGTCCGGCACGAGAACACGAAAAACAAAAGGAGGCTTTTCCGTTATGAAGGTAGGTCTGATCTATACCAGCACCACCCCGGAACTGATCGAACTGGTGGAGCAGGAGGTCAAAAAGCAGCTGGGCGATGATGTGGAGCTGTACAGCCTGCAGGACCCCAGCATTCTGGCAGATGTTCGCGCGGCAGGCTATGTGACCACTGCACCGGCAGCACGCCTGATCGGCATGTACATGAAAGCTGCTGAGGAAGGCGTGGATGCCATGCTGAACCTGTGCAGCAGCGTGGGCGAAGTTGCCGACAGCGCACAGGACGTGGCAAAGTACATTGGTGTGCCTATCGTCCGCGTGGACGAGGAGATGTGCCGCGAGGCTGTCCGCAAGGGCCAGCGCATCGGCGTGATGGCTACCCTGCCCACCACGCTGGAACCCACCAAGGGCACCATCCTGCGCATGGCCCGCGAGTGCAACAGACACGTGGAGCTGGTGGACTGTCTGGTGGACGGTGCATTCGGTCTGGATCAGGACCAGTTCAAGGCCCGCATGACCGAGATGGCCGGTACCATTGCCGACAAGGTGGATGTGATCGTGTTTGCACAGGGCAGCATGGCCTACTGCGAACAGTATATCGCCGATAAGTTTGGCAAGGTGGTCCTCAGCAGCCCCCGCTTTGGTGCAGCCGAGCTGAAAAAGGCGCTGGAAAAGAAAGGCACCATTTAAAAAAGGAACAAGAGCCGGAGCACGAGAACGGCTCAGGAGAAGATATTTTTTTGAAGGAGAATTCTTATGAAAAAGATGATTTCCCGTCGTGACTTCCTGAAGGTGGCTGGCATTTCCGCTGCTGCTCTGGGTCTGGCTGCCTGCGGCGGCTCCGGCACCAGCACTGCTGCTTCCACTGCCTCTACTGCAGCTTCCACCGGTTCTTCCGCTGCCGCTTCCGGCTCGGCTGTCACCCTGAAGCTGGGCTTCTCCACCAACGAAGAAGACCCCCGTGCAAAGGGCGCAAAGCAGTTTGCAGAAGAAGTTGCCGAAAAGACTGGCGGCGCTGTGGAAGTTCAGCTGTACCCCTCCGGCCAGCTGGGCGGCGATGCTGACCTGATCAACTCTATCGCTCTGGATTCCGGCACAGTGGATATCATCATCACCGACGCTTCCAACTTTGCCACCTACGATGCAAAGATGGGCATTTCCGCACTGCCGTTCCAGTTCGAGACCTTCGACGATGCATGGGCATTCATGGACAGCGACATCGAGGCTGCCGCTGAGGAAGGCCTGCTGAGCCAGAATATGCGTGTGCTGGCCCACTACTGCAACGGCTTCCGCTGCGTGACCAACTCCAAGGGCCCCATCAACAGCCCTGCCGACATGAACGGTCTGCTGATCCGCACCCCCGAGAACCCCGTCATCATGGCTACCATGACCGCTCTGGGTGCCAACCCCCAGCCGCTGAGCTTCTCTGAGCTGTATCAGGCTCTGCAGCAGAAGACCTACGATGCACAGGAGAACCCCATCCCCGTTATCTACAACAACAACCTGTTCGAGGTTCAGGAGTACCTGAGCATCACCAACCACATCTACTCCGGCATGTGCTTTACCATTGCCGAGAGCAGCTGGAACAAGCTGAGCGCTGACCAGCAGCAGATCGTTTCCGACGCTGCAAAGGCATCTGCCGATTACGACCGTGAGCTGAACGAGCAGCAGACCAACGATTTGGTCTCCGCTCTGGAAGAGAAGGGCATGAAGATCAACAGCCCGGAACTGGCTCCGTTTGCAGCTGCGACCGAAAAGGTCCTGACCGACAACGCTGATACCTACGGCGACCTGCTGGATCAGCTGAAGGCATGGAAAGAAGCCCGCTGAGATCACTGACCAGAAAACCTTGAAATAAAACCGAAGCAAAGGGACGAGGGGCGTGCCCTTCGTCCCTTTGCATTTTATCTGAATCGCACTTGGAAAGGAGTTTGTACTGTGAAAAAACTGCAAACCACTCTGGACAAGATCACCACCCTCATTTCCGCCATTCTGTGCGCGGCTATGATGGTAATTCTGTTCGCAAATGTTGTGCTGCGCCTGATCCCCGGCATCGGCGGCTTCAAGTGGTACATGGAGAGCAGCCAGTATCTGAACGTCTGGTCCATGCTCATTGCCTGCATTGGCATCAACGCCATGGGCACCAACCTCCGCGTGGAGGTGGTGGATTCCATCCTCGGTAAGACTCCGCTGGGCAAAAAGATCGTTGTCATCATCCGTGATGTGTTCATCATCCTGTTCTACGTCATGGTCACCTACGGCGGCTACCAGCTGTGCACCCGCGCAAAGCAGGCCGTTTCCACCATGCCGCAGTTCACCATGGGTCAGGTGTACACCATCTTCCCCATTGCCGGTGTGCTGTGCATCCTGTCCGCCGTTCTCAACCTGATCGTTGAACTGACCGCAAAACCGGAAGGAGGCGAATCCAAATGATCGCATGGCTGCTGATCTCATTCTTCGTTCTGCTGTTTCTGGGTGTGCCCATCGCCATGAGTCTGGGCCTGTCCGCCATGGGCGGCATCCTGTTCCTGGGCGGCGGCAGCACCGTCACCATTGCCCAGCGCATGTTTGAGGGCATGAACAGCTTTGCACTGCTGGCCATCCCTCTGTATACCTTTGCCGGCTTCACCATGTCCAAGGGCGGTATTTCCAAGCGCCTGATGGACTTCTGCTACTCCATCGTCGGCCACATCTACGGCGGTCTGGCTCACGTGAACGTGCTTTCCAGCATGATCTTTGCGGGCATCTCCGGTTCCGCTGTTGCCGATACCGCTGGTGTTTCCGGCATGTTCATGCCGGAAATGATCCGCAAGGGCTACTCCAAGAACTTTACCGTTGCCGTTACCGCCATTTCCTCCACCATCGGCATCATCATTCCTCCGTCCATCCCCATGGTGGTCATTGCCGGTATCTGCGGCATCTCCACCGGTAAGCTGTTCCTCGGCGGCATCATCCCCGGCATCCTGTGCGGTCTGGCACAGATGATCGTCAGCTACTTCCTCGCTAAGAAAGAAGGCGTGCCCAAGTGTTTGCCGGCGGCATCATCTACCGCGAACTCAAGTGGGAGGACATCAAGTTTGCCTTTGCAGAGACCGTCCGCACCAGCGGCCGTATCTTCATCGTTATCGGCGCTGCAAAGCTGTACACCGTCATGCTGACCACCGCAGGCTTTGACAAGTGGGTGGCCAAGACCATGCTGGGCTTCTCCACCAACCCCACTGTCATTCTCATCGTGATCCTGCTGATCTTCTTCATCGTCACCATGTTCATGGAGTCCATCGCAACGCTGACCCTGTTTATGCCCATCCTGTATCCCATTGCTCTGGGCGTGGGCATCAACCCCATCGTGCTCAGTGTCCTGATCACCGTGGTCATCGGTGTTGGTCTGGTCACTCCCCCGGTGGGCATGTGCATCTACGTTGCCTGCGATCTGATGGATGTTACGGTCGGCGAGGTGTTCCCCACATTGGTGCCGTTTATTGCGGCTACCTTCGTCTGCATTGCCCTGATGGTCGCCTTCCCTCAGCTGATCCTGCTGCCCACCTATTTGATGGCGTAACCGTTGCGTCCGCTTTTCAGATATGGTAAAATAGTGGTGGAAGTTCAACGTGTGATGTTTGGAGGCTTTTTGCCCCAGAACGTTCCACGTTGAACGACCCCGAATATCCACCAAACCGGATTTGGAGGCGGAACTATGTCAATGGAACATCCTGAAAAACAGAAGAATGCGGTAAAGTCTGTAGTCGATCAGGTCATGGATGGGATCATCTCCCAGATCATCGACGGCACCCTGCATCCGGGCGACAAGCTGCCTACCGAAATGGAACTGTGCAAGCAGTTCGGCGCGGGCCGCAACTCGGTGCGGGAAGCTGTGAAAAAGCTGCAGGCCTACGGCATCCTGTACATCAAGCGTGCCGACGGCACCTTTGTGAGCGAAAACTACAACCAGAAAATGCTGGACCCGATGCTGTACAGCATCATCCTGCAGAAGAACAGCTGGCAGGAATTTGTGGAACTGCGCTCCGTCATCGATATCGGTACGCTGAATATTATCATTCAGCGCAATGATATCACATCCTTTCTGCCGGACCTGTACCGCACCTTCGGCGAGCTTTCTGCCGAAATGCACTCGCCGGAGCCTTCGGTGGACAAGGTGCTGGAGCTGGACAGCCGGTTCCACACCCAGATCGCCAATGCGGCCCAGAACCCTATGCTGGCCACCATCACCGAGTATATCACCCGGCTGACGATGCCCAGCCGTCTGGAGACCACCCGCAAGGTGCTTGCCAAGGGCGAAGAGGAGATCGAGCGGTTCGTAGAGCTGCACCGCCAGCTGCTCAGTGTGATCGAGCGCAGACAGGTGGACGAGATCGCCGCTACAGTGCAGGATCACTACATCTTCTGGAAGAAGTAAGCATACAGGCCTCCTGCCTGCCGTAAAAGGCGGGCGGGGGACTGTGAGTTTACAAGATGGGATGTTTGTGCTAAAATGACATTAGCATCCTTTGTTAAGCTTCTCCAATGCGACATGCAAGGAGTGTTCATCCAATGAAAAAAATCATGATCTCCGTGGCCCCCGTTGCGGCCACAGACATTCTCATCAATCCGCGGGCCATTGCCCGGGATGTGTATGAGTGCTACAAAAACGGCGCGTCCATGGTGCACCTGCACTGCCGCGACCTGAACGGCAACCTCACCCCGGATTTGAGCCTGCTGGAAGAAACGGTGGCCTACATCCGCGAGATGTGCGACATCGTGGTGGAGATCTCCACCGGCGGCGTGTCCAACCTGACCATTGAGGAGCGCGTGCAGCCCTGCTATCCCTCCTGGGTGGAAGCCAACAGCCTGAATGTCGGCTCGGTGAATCTGGGTACCTCGGTGTACCAGAACCCCATCAAGGATGTGGAGTACTGCGTCAAGACCATCATGGACAACAAGAAGATCCCGGAGACCGAGGTCTTTGAGCTGGGCATGATCAACACCGTGCGGGAACTGAACGACAAGTTCCACTTTGTAAAACCCATCCTGTTTGCACTGGTGTTCGGCCATGGCGGCGAGATGCCTGCCACGGTGCCGGCCCTGCGCCACATGATCCAGGCGCTGGAAGAGAACTTTCCCAACGGCGACTACCTGTGGGGCTACACGCAGGCCCACCGCGAGGACTGGGAAATGGTCAAGACTGCGCTGGATATGGGCGCTTCCACCGTGCGCATCGGCTTTGAGGATTCGGACATGATCGCGCCGGGTGTCCATGTGGACAACAACGCAGCGCTGATCGCAAAGGTGTCGGACATCGTAAAGTCCAAGGGCATGATGCCCATGACTCCCGACGAGGTGCGCGCCATGCTCAAGATCCCGCCGCTGCGCCGTTAAAAAGGAGGAAAGAAACGTATGGTGATTCAAGGCGTTACTTACCTCTCAGACTTTGAGGCAAAAAAAGCCATCATGGAAATGGCCCGTCGGCTGGAAGCCAAGGGCTGGCTGGTGGCCGGTGACGGCAGCATGAGCGTCCGCGTCGGCCCGCAGGCCGTGTGGGTGACCGTTGCCGGTGCCGACAAGGCCGCGCTCACGCAGGATATGCTGGTGCGCGTGGATATGAATGGCAAGGCGATGCTCAGCGCAAAGCCCAAGCCCCTGCCCGAAGACCTGCCCATCCATCTGAAAATCTATCAGGAAAACGAGAACGCCCAGTGCGTGATGCACACCTATCCGGCCTGCGCGGCTGTGATGGGGATGCAGGGCCAGACCGTGCAGCCTGCAGCATTCAGCCCCGCAGTGCGGGCGCTGGGACGGGTGCAGCTGCTGCCCGCCCAGAACGTGGACGCGCAGGCACAGGCTGTCAGCCTGTTGTGCCGCACCGATAAGGCTGTCCTGCTGGAAAATGACGGCTGCCTGACCTGGGGCAAGACCCCGGCAGATGCGGCCCATCTGGTGGAAGCACTGGATTACTACGCAGCCGTCACCGCAAAGCTGGGCTGCGCAGGCTGCTCCAAATGCGGCAGCTGCGGCGGTCACTGCACCGGCTGCAGCAAGTGCGGCGCACCTGCCGTGCAGCCCATGGCTCAGCCCGCTGCACAGCCTGTGGCAATGGCAGTACCCTCCGCACAGCCTGCCCAGCCGGTGAGCCTGCCGGGCGTTACCGGGCTGATCCAGCCGGGCATGGCGCTGCCCACCCTGCCCAAACAGCAGGCGGCTCCTGCCCCTGCCCCGGTGCCCGCCGCACAGCCTGCGGCAGTCCCTGCAATGGAAGCGGCCCCGGCCGCACCGAAGTCCGCAAATGCCCGCGATGCCGCAATGGCCGAGGTCATCCGCCGGACGCTGAAGAGCTTTCAATAACAAAAAGTTTCGTTTGATCCAACGGATATGACCTTTACGGAAAGGAACGAAAACCATGGATATCAGTTCGCAGGAAATTGAAGCGATCGTCAAGCAGGTGCTTGCCGGTATGGGCGGTGCACAGACAAGCGCCGCCCCTGCAGCCTATACCGCTGCACCCGGCGGTGCAGCAGGCGACCGCGGCGTGTTCGAGAACGTAGACGACGCAGTGGAGGCTGCATGGAAAGCCCAGCGCGACTGGGTGGCCAACTACAAGATCGAGGATCGCCAGCGCATCATTGAAGCCATCCGCCGCTGTGCCCGCGCACATGTGGAGGAGTGGTGCCACAAGATCGTGGAAGAGACCGGCATGGGCCGCTATGAGGACAAGGTGGAAAAACATCTGGCCGTCATCAACAAGACCCCTGGCCCCGAATGCCTGACCACCGAAGCCAAGAGCGGTGACGCGGGCCTGATGCTGGAAGAGTACGCACCCTTTGGTGTGATCTGCTCCATCACCCCCACCACCAACCCTACCGAGACCATCATCAACAACACCATCAGCATGATCGCAGGCGGCAACACCGTGGTGTTCAACGTGCACCCCCGCGCAAAGCGGGTGTCTGCCGACTGCCTGCAGGCGCTGAATACCGCCATCATCGAGGCGGGCGGCCCTGCAAACCTTATTACCATGACCCGTGAGCCGACCATGGAGAATGTGGACAAGATGGCCGCAAACCCCAAGATCCGCCTGATGGCAGGCACCGGCGGCATGGGCATGGTGAACGCCCTGCTGCGCAGCGGCAAAAAGTGCATCGGTGCCGGTGCAGGCAACCCGCCCGTCATCGTGGACGAGACCGCAGACATCGAGCTGGCAGGCCGCAAGATCTACGAAGGCGCTTCGTTCGATAACAACATCCTCTGCTTTGCAGAGAAGGAAGTGTTCGCCGTGAACACCGCCTACGACGGCCTGCTGCACGAGCTGCAGAAGCAGGGTGCCTACCTGCTGAACAAGGCCCAGACCGAACAGCTGGTGAACATCGTGCTGCAGCCCAAGAAGGGCGGCGGCCACGAGGTGAACAAAAAGTGGGTGGGCAAGGATGCCGCCCGCATTCTGGAGACCATCGGCGTGCATGTGCCGGATACTTGCCGCCTTGCCATCTGCGAGGTGCCTGCCGACCATCCGTTCGTTCTGGTGGAGCAGATGATGCCGGTGCTGCCCATCGTGCGCTGCCAGAGCTTTGAACAGGCGGTGGAAGATGCCGTGGTGGCCGAGCACGGCAACCGCCACACCGCTTCCATCTTCTCCAAGGATGTGGACCACATGACCCGCTTTGCCCGGGTCATTGAGACCACCATCTACGTAAAGAACAGCGCCACCAAGGCCGGTGTTGGCATTGGCGGCGAGGGCCACTGCACCATGACCATTGCCGGCCCCACCGGCGAGGGCATCACCTGCGCAAAGAGTTTCTGCCGCCGCCGCCGCTGCATGCTGGCCGAGGGCGGGCTGCGCATCATCTGAGTTTTTGAAGGACGAAACCATCACATACAATTTTTTCAGTGTTCTGACAGGAGGAACAACTTATGAAAGCTCTGGGTTTTATCGAGACGAAGGGTCTGGTTGGCAACATCGACGCTACCGATGCAATGCTGAAGGCTGCTGACGTTGAGTTCATTGGTTCCGACACCATCGGTGCCGGTCTGACCACCGTGATCGTTACCGGCGAGGTGGGCGCTGTCAAGGCTGCTACCGAGGCTGGCGAAGAGGCAGCTTCCCGCGTGGGTGAGCTGTTCTGCGTCAACGTCATTGCACGCCCCCATGCAGATCTGGCCCGCATCATGCCTGCCAAGGGCCCCGCGACCGGCAAGTCCGGCCTGCCCGCAGGCGAGCAGGTGCCGCTGGATGCCGCTCTGGGCATGATCGAGACCAACGGCCTGACCGCTTCCATCGAGGCAGCCGATGCCATGCTGAAGAGCGCAGATGTCTCTCTGGTGGGTCAGGAGAAGATCGGCGCAGGCCTTGTTACCGTGTTCGTGCAGGGCGACGTTGGCGCTGTGAAGGCTGCTGTTGAGGCAGGCCAGACCGCTGCTTCCCGCATTGGCGAAGTGGTCAGCGCACTGGTCATTCCCCGCCCGCACGCAAGCGTGTCCGAGTGCATGCCTGAGCTGCGCTGAGCCCTGCGCTGACGCTGCATAAGAAAGGAGCGCTGTGCCTTGGTTTACCATGACATCAGTCAGGAACAGCTGCTGCTCCTGATCACGCAGGCCGTGCAGGCAGAGCTGCAAAAGCGCAGCCGTCAGGTGCCGGTAGGCATCTCGGTGCGGCACATCCACCTTACCCGCGATGATGTGGACAAGCTGTTCGGCTATGGCTACCAGCTCACCCCCAAAAAGGCGCTGAGCCAGCCCGGCCAGTTTGCCTGCGAGGAATGTCTGGACATCATCGGCCCCAAGGGCGAACTGAAGCATGTCCGCATCCTTGGCCCGGAGCGCAGTGCCACTCAGATCGAGCTGGCGCAGACCGACTGCCGCAACATCGGCATCAAAGCGCCGGTGCGTTCCAGCGGGGATACAAAGGGCACGCCGGGCGTGACCCTGTGCGGCCCCAATGGCACCCTGACTGTGCCGGAGGGCGTGATGATCGCCGACCGCCACATCCACATGACTCCCGCACAGGCAGCGGCCTTCGGCCTTGCCGACGGCGACCGCGTGCAGGTAAAGATCGACGGCCCCAAGCCGGGCGTGATGGGCGGGGTGCTGATCCGCGCAAACGACAAATGTGCACTGGATTTTCACATCGACACGGACGATGGCAATGCCTTCCTGCTCAAGCAGGGGCAGCTGGTCACCGTGCTGGGCAAAGAGGAGTAAGCTATGATTTTAGGGATCGTCAAGGGGACCGTTGTCGCCACCCGCAAAATGCCGGAGCTTGTAGGCTATAAGTTCCTGCTGGTGGAGCCGGTGTTCGGCTCCAAAAAGGATACCATCGTGGCGGGCGACAACATCGGCGCGGGTGTAGGCGAGATGGTTCTGGTCACCACCGACGAGACCACCCAGCATGGTCTGGACCATCCGTCGCCCATTGATGCTTTCATCGTGGGCATTGTGGACAATCCTCCCACCCTGAGTAAGTAACACCCTGCAAGTTTTGCCGCAGAGAGGGGCTTCCTCCCGGCGGGATCGTGAGGCTTAAACAATGAAAATTATTATCATCGGCAGCATTGCCGCCGGGGTTTCGGCCGCCGCCAGACTTGCCGCCGCCCAGCGCGGAGCGCAGATCACCGTCTACGAAAAAGGCGGCTTCTACTCCTGCGGCACCGGCGGACTGCCCCATTACCTGTGCGAGGATCTGGACAGCCTGAACAAGGCCATTCAGGCCAAGGAGACTGAGCTGAACGCGCAGGGCATCACCGCACATCTGCGCCATGAGGTGCGCGGCATCGACGCAGCCGCCCGCAAGGTGACGGTATGTGATCTTGCCACCGGACGCGTGTTTGAAGACCACTACGACAAGCTGGTGCTGGCCACTGGTTCTTCCAACCGTGTGCCGCAGGTGCCCGGCAGTGACCGCGTGGGCGTGCAGACCCTCAAGACCGTGGAAGATCTGATCTTCCTCAAGGAGTTCGTCCGCACTCCCTATGTGCGGGACATCGTGATCCTGGGCGGCAGCTGGGCCGGTTTGGAGATCGCAAAGTCCTTCCTCAAGCTGGGCCGCAATGTGCGTATCATTGAAAAAGAGCAGCAGCTTTTGCCCCAGTTTGACCCCGAGGTGAGCAAGCTGATCCAGAAGGAGCTGGAAGCGCAGGGCGTGCAGTTCAATCTGGGCGAGCAGGTGCGCTCCTTCCCGGGCCGTACCTTCGTGGAGCAGGTACAGACCAACCGCGGCACCTACCCCTGTGACCTTTGCGTGGTAGCCATCGGCGTTACCCCCAACACCGGCCTGCTGGCCGGTACCGGGGCGCAGCTGGCACCCAATGGCGCTGTGCTCATTGGTGCCGACCTTGCCACCAGTGTGCCCAATATCTATGCCGTGGGCGACTGCGCGGCCTGCCGCGACGGCTCTCTGCGCACCAGCAGCCTGAAGGTGGCGGATCTGGAGATCGCCCGCACCGGCCTGACCGAGACCGAGGCCCGCAAGGCCGGTCTGCGGGTCAAGAGTGCAATGGCCACCGGCACCGACCGTCCGGGCATCTGCCCGAACCCCCACCGCATCACCATCAAGCTGGTGTATGAGGCCAATACCCGTCAGGTGCTGGGTGCGCAGGCATGGGGAGAAAAGAATGTTTCGGCCCGCATCAACGCCATTGCCGTTGCCATCCGCGCTGGCATGACCGTGGAAGCACTGGGTCAGGTGGATTTCGTCTATTCCTCCTCGTCCTGTTCCATTTGGGACCCGGTGCAGATCGTCTGCGGTCAGGCACAGTAAGCGGAGGGTGAACACATGGCAGAACGCATCAACGCCGTCAAGACCAGCTTTTTTGGCAAGGGTGCCATCCGTCTTCTGGGACCGGAGCTTCAGAAGATGGGCATCCGCCGTGCTTTGCTGGTGACGGACCGCTTCCTCTATGATTCCGGTGCCGCTGCCCGGGTCGGTCAGGTACTGTCCGATGCCGGTGTGGAGTACGCCGTGTACTACAATGTGCAGCCCAACCCCACCGTACAGGTGGTGAACGACTGCATTGCCGCAGCCCGCACCCTGCAGGTGCAGCTGCTGGTGGCCCTGGGCGGCGGCAGCGCCATCGATACCGCTAAGGCAGCCAGCATCGTGGTGGCCTGCGGCGGTACCGTGGAACAGTACGAGGGCGAGAACAAGTCCTCCAAGCCCGGCCTGCCCATCGTGGCGGTGAACACCACCGCCGGTACCGGCAGCGAGTGCACCTCCTTCTACATCGTCACCGACCCTGTCCGCCACAGCAAAATGGCCATGGTGGACCCCAACTGCATGGTCAGCATCGCGGTGAACGACACCGACTTCATGTCCTCCATGCCGCCCAAGCTCACCGCAGCCACCGGTATGGACGCGCTGACCCACGCCATCGAGGCGGCGCTTTCCAAAAACGCCAACCCGCTCACGGACAAGGATGCCTACTGGGCCATACAGGCGATCGTGCAGAACCTGCCCCGGGCCGTTGCCAACGGTCAGGATGAAGCCGCCCGCACCATGATGGCCTACGCCGAAAATGTGGCAGGCATGGCTTTCTCCAACGCGGGCCTTGGCATGGTGCATGCGATGGCACACGCGCTGGGCGGACACTACAACCTGCCCCACGGTGTGTGCAATGCGGTGCTGCTGCCCTACGTGCTGGCCTTCAACAGCCGCAGCCCGGTGTGTCGGGAGCGGTTCATGACCATTGCCGCTGCCATGGGCCTGCAGGACACTTTTACCCCGGACACTGCCGCACCGGCAGTGATCCAGTTTGTCCGTCAGCTCAGTGCAGGCGTGGGCATCCCCGCAAACCTTGCGCAGCTGAACAAGGTGGACCCTGCAGATTTTGCCGCGCTGGCAGAGCTTGCGCTGCACGACACCTGCATGTCCACCAACCAGATCACCCCCACCCGCGACGAGGTGGTGGCGGTGTATACCGCCGCATTCCGCGGGTGAACTTTGAGACCTCCTCCATTTTCTCCATACCCAAACAAAGCCGCCGCTCTCTCTCTGCAAGGGAATGCGGCGGCTTTGTGCTGTAAAAAGGGGTGGTGGGATTGTTTTTAAAGAGGGTTCTGTTATAATAAAATAAAAATGCGGCGCAGAATTAAGAGGAGAAAGCGATGGAAACAAGAGAAAAACAGGCGTACCTGATAGAAGCACATAAATGTGATGAGATGCTTCTGACCCTGTTGCGGATGCTGGATGTACCGTGGAATGATATATTCATCCACATGGACAGCAAAAATACGGACTACCAGCCGGAAACGGTGGAGTGCCGCATGAAATATGCGAAAGTGTTTCACGCAAAACGGCACAGTGTTGTGTGGGGCGGTGTCAGTCAGGTAAAAGCGGAGCTTGTGCTATTGAAAACAGCAGTGGCCCATGGCCCGTATCAGCATTACCACCTGATCTCCGGTGTGGATCTGCCCATTCAAACACAAGAAGATATCCGTGCATTTTTTGAGGCAAACCCGGACGTGGAATTTGTCCATTTCGACCCGCACCCGTTCAGCCCATTCAACGATGAGCGCGTTTATTACCGGCACTTTTTCCAGAATATCGATCTGCGCCGCCATCCGGTGCTCGGCGTGATCAATGGAATCCTGCTGTCGGGCCAGAAGCTGCTGAAAATAAAGCGCAATCAGGACGTTCACTTCACAAAGGGCAGCAACTGGTTCAGCTGCACGGACGGCTTTGCACGGTATCTGTTGACAAAAGAAGAGTGGGTCCTGCAGGTGCTGGACAAGACCTTTTGCTCGGACGAGTTCTTTGTGCAGACACTGATCGCGCAGTCGCCGTATCAGGATAAGATCTATCAGGGGCCGGGTGATACCAGTGCCCGTGCCATCGATTGGGACAGAGGCAATCCGTGGGTCTGGAAATACGCTGATCTGGAACAGCTGAAAGCATCGCCCTGCATGTTTGCCAGAAAATTTGATATCGAAAAAGAACCGGAGCTTGTGCATGAAATAGAACGCCTGTATGCACCTCATATATAAAAAAACAGTGCCGGACAGTTTTCAGGCTGTCCGGCACTGTTTTTTACTGTTCATTCTTTTTCGCCAGATCCTTGGTGTACAGGGCACGGGTGGCGTTGAGCACAGCCAGCACCATCACGCCCACATCGGCAAAGATGGCGGTCCACATGCTGGCCATGCCGATCGCGCCCAGCACAAGGCAGGCAAACTTGATGGCCAGTGCAAACACGATGTTCTGGTACACGATGCGTAACGTGCGGCGGGCAATGCGCATGGCCAGTGCGATCTTGGCGGGGTCGTCGTCCATCAGCACCACGTCAGCGGCCTCAATGGCAGCGTCAGAGCCCAGAGCGCCCATTGCAATGCCCACATCGGCACGGGACAGCACCGGGGCATCGTTGATGCCGTCGCCCACAAAGGCAAGGTTTTCTTTGGGCCGCTTTGCGGCGAGCAGCGTTTCGATCTGGTCTACCTTGTCGCCCGGCAGCAGGCCCGCATGGTATTCATCCAGCCCAAGCTCTGCGGAAACGGCCTTTGCAACCGGCTCGGCATCGCCGGTCAGCATCACGGTCTTGCGCACACCGGCATCCTTCAGGCCCCGGATGGCCTGTGCGCTGTGGGGCTTCACCACATCGGCGATCAGCAGATAACCGGCGTACATGCCCTCGATGGCCACATGCACGATGGTGCCGGTCTCGCTGACGGCGGGAGCCTTCAGGCCCAGCTTTTCCATCAGGCGGGCGTTGCCGGCAGCAACGGTCCTGCCGTCCACCTGGGCGGTCACGCCGTGGCCGCCCAGCTCCTGCACATCGGTGACACGGTTCGGATCGATCTCCCTGCCGTAAGCGGCCTTGATGCTGAGGGAGATGGGGTGCTTGGACCAGCTCTCGGCCAGCGCGGCAGCTTCCACCAGCTGCTCCTCGCTGGTGCCCTCTGCGGGGTGGATGCCGGTTACTTTAAAGGTGCCCTGGGTCAGGGTGCCGGTCTTGTCGAACACAACGATGCCGGTGCGGGCCAGCTCTTCCAGATAGGTGGAACCCTTGACCAGAATGCCGCAGGCAGATGCACCGCCGATGCCGCCGAAGAAGCTCAGGGGAATGCTGATGACCAGTGCGCAGGGACAGCTGATAACAAGGAAGGTCAGGGCACGGTAGACCCAGTCGCCAAAGCGGGCGGGCTGGCCCATGAGCAGCAGCACGATGGGCGGGATAAAGGCCAGAGCCAATGCGCCATAGCACACGGCGGGGGTGTACACGCGGGCAAAACGGGTGATGAAGTTCTCGGCGCGGGCCTTCTTCATGCTGGAATTTTCCACCAGATCGAGAATTTTGGAAACGGTGGATTCGCCGAATTCTTTGGTGGTCTTTACCTTCAGCAGGCCGGTCATGTTCACGCAGCCGCTGATGACCTCGTCGCCGGTCTGCACATCGCGGGGCAGGCTCTCGCCGGTCAGGGCGGCGGTGTTCAGGGCAGAAGCGCCCTCCACGATCACGCCGTCGATGGGCACGCGCTCACCGGGCTGGACCACGATCACGGTGCCGATCTCCACATCGTCCGGGTCCACCTGCTCCAGCCTGCCGTCCTCGCCCTCAATGTTGGCGTAGTCCGGGCGGATGTCCATCAGGCTGGAAATGCTCTGCCGGCTCTTGCCTACGGCCACGCTCTGAAACAGCTCGCCGATCTGGTAGAAGATGATAACGGCACAGCCCTCCACGTAGTCGCCCAGTGCAAATGCACCCACAGTGGCAACGGCCATCAGGAAGCACTCGTCAAAGGGCTGACGATTCTTGATGCCAAGCAGTGCCTTGCGCAGCACGTCCCAGCCGACCACGAGATACGGGATGCAGTACAGTACCAGCTCCACCGGCGTGGGGAACTGGGGCAAAAGCTTGAGGATGAGCACCAAAATCAGCGCAATGATGATGCGCTGCAGGTTCTTTTTCTGCTTTTTGTTCATACAAAACGCTCCTTTTTGCGGGATCCATGGGCCGCATCACGCTGCGGCGGGCGGGGATTTCAACAACTTTTCCCCATAAAAATGGATATTCCACGGTTTTACCCGTGTTTTCCACACAGTTTTTCAGTCGTAAAAGCGCTTTTCCACGTTTGTTTTACGTTTTTTTCGCAAACGGTGTTGAAAACTGAGTGGAAACTGTTGAAAACTGTCTGATACACAAAGTAAAAAGCATCTGCACATTCGTTTGAGCTCTCAGAAAATCTACGAATTCTTGCTGCAGATGCTTTTTTCTTTAGCGGGCTCGCCCTCTCAGTCAAATCCTTTGGATTTGCCAGCTCTCCCAAAGGGAGAGGTGTCACCGCAGGTGACGGAGAGGGCGAGGCTGTTGATCGTGTGCAGCAACCTGCCGCGCATCAGATATCAAAGATCTCGCAGTCGTCCTCAACCTTCTTGCAGGCGGCCAGAACGTTCACCATGGTGTCGTGGGGGTCTGCACCTTCAGAGAACTCCACCTTCATCTTCTGAGTCATAAAGCTGACGGTAGCTCCAGTGCGTAGTAAACGGTTTTGCCCTCGCGCCGGAACCGCACGAGCTTGGAATCCTTGAGCACCCGCAGCTGATGGCTCACCGCCGACTGGCTCAGCTGCACGGCGTTTGCAATGTCCTGCACGCACAGCTCGTTGTCGTGCAGTGCATACAGGATCTTGATGCGGGTGGAGTCGCCGAACACCCGGAACAGGTCGGCCAACTCGTACAGCACCTCGTCGTCCGGCATATCCAAGGCTTCCGGCTGCGGCGCGGGCATTGCTTCCTTTATTTCCGCCATGTTGACATCTCCCTTCGCTGTGGATTCACATGAACGCTTGTTCATGTGTTCATAGTAGCACGCGGAATGCTCCTTGTCAAGGCTTTTTTAAAGATTTTTGGCGTCTGCTCTAAATTGATGAAATTTGCCTTAAAACGCAGAAAATTTGCGTTTTTGAATCGCAATAAGGATGCGGATTGGAGGGAAGGCGAAAACAAAAAAGAGGTCGCCGCATGGTCAGTGTCCTCGCCCTTTCCGTCACCTTCGGTGCCACCTCTCCCAAAGAGAGAGGACTTGGCAGCCCGTTTGCGCAAAAAGAAAAAGAGAAATTTACAAAAAAGTGTAAAACAGGGTGCGTTCTGGGCCCCCACCCCCGTGGGCATGACCGTGACCTGCGAGAGCGAGCTGGTGGCGGTAGAAGGCCGCAAGCTCACCTTCAAGGTGGCCCTGCACGACGAAAAAGGCCCTGTAGGCGGCGGCACCCACGAACGTTTTGTCATCAACAACGCCAAGTTCGCAGCCAAGGCGGAGGCAAAGAAGGGGTAAAACTCCTTCCGTCATCGCTGCGCGATGCCACCGTTCCCCTTTTTGTCGCTTACACGACATCTTCCCCCGGCCGGGGGAAGTCTTTCTCAATGAGGGAGGCTTTGGCAGTACGGTAAAGTTCCCGGTTTTGCCAAAGGCTCTCCCCTTGGGAGAGCTGGCACCGAAGGTGACTGAGAGGGCGAGGACGCTGACCGAAGAAAACTATTCTTCATCCGTCTGCTCTGTTTGCTCCAGCCTGATCGGCGGCGGGTCAGCTTCCAGCAGGTGCTGCTCGGCACGCTTCTGCGCGTCCCTCCCTTTGCATTCGATGGGGATAGTTTTTCCTGCGCAAAGAGGGGTATGCATCCCCGGAAATTTGAAAAAAGAGGAATCCGTTATGAAAAACAAGAACCTTTCATGGTTCGCAGCTCTGCTGGTGTTTGCCCTGCTGCTGTGGTGCACAGCGGCAACGCCCGGCAAGATCGCGGACCCGTCCACCTATACCTGTGCGGTGTACAGCACCATCTTTTCGCTGCTGCCGCCGGTGATTGCCATTGTGCTGGCGCTGAACACCAAGGAGGTGTACACCTCTCTGCTGGTGGGCATCGCATCCGGTGCACTGCTGTATGCCAACGGCAATCTGGAGCTGGCCATCAACACCCTGTTCTTCAACGAAGACGGCGGCATGGTGGCCAAGTTGTCGGACAGCAGCAATGTGGGCATTCTGATCTTTCTGGTGATGCTGGGCATTCTGGTGGCCCTGATGAACAAGGCCGGCGGCTCGGCAGCTTTCGGCCGCTGGGCCTCCACCCACATCCACTCCCGGGCCGGTGCGCAGTTTTCCACCCTGCTGCTGGGTGTGATGATCTTTGTGGACGACTACTTCAACTTGTGGACGACTACTTCAACTGCCTGACCGTGGGCTCTGTCATGCGCCCCGTCACCGACCGGCAGAAGGTGTCCCGCGCAAAGCTGGCCTACCTGATCGATGCCACCGCAGCACCCGTGTGCATCATTGCGCCGGTGTCCAGCTGGGCAGCTGCGGTCACTTCCAGCGTGCCGGAAGGCTCCGGCATCAACGGCTTTACCATGTTCCTGCGCACCATTCCTTATAACTACTATGCCCTGCTCACCCTCGTGATGAGCCTGTTCCTCATCTTCACCGGCACGGACTTTGGCTCCATGAAGCTCAACGAGGACAACGCCAAAAACGGCGACCTGTTCACCACCGCCGACCGTCCCTACGGCAACGATGTGGACGATGGCACCGATACCTGCGGCCATGTTGCAGACCTGCTCGCCCCGGTGCTGGTGCTGATCGTGGCCTGCATCTTCGGCATGATCTACACCGGCGGCTTCTTTGAGGGCGTGGACTTCGTTACCGCCTTTGCGGACTGCAACGCTTCTGCAGGTCTGGTGCTGGGCAGCAGCATTGCCCTGCTGTTCACCTTTGTGTTCTACCGCGTGCGCAATGTGATGACCTTTCAGGACTTTGCCGCCTGCATTCCCGAGGGCTTCAAGGCCATGGTCAGCCCCATGCTGATCCTCTCCCTCGCATGGACCCTGTCCGGCATGACCGGCCTGCTGGGCGCAAAATATTACGTTGCCAACCTGCTGAGTGGCTCTGCTGCAGCGCTGCAGTACATGCTGCCGGTCATCATCTTCCTTGTGGCAGTGTTCCTTGCCTTTGCCACCGGCACGAGCTGGGGCACCTTCTCCATCCTCATCCCCATCGTGTGCCATGCCTTCCCGGAGGGCGAGATGCTGGTCATCTCCATTGCGGCCTGCCTGTCCGGTGCCGTCTGCGGTGACCACTGCTCCCCCATCTCGGACACCACCATTATGGCATCCGCCGGTGCCCACTGCAGCCATGTGAACCATGTGTCCACCCAGCTGCCCTACGCCATTACGGCGGCTTCCTGCGCGGCAGTGTGCTATGTGATCACGGGCATTGCACAGGCTTTCCTTGGCGCAAACGGCAGCCTGTTCACCTCGCTGATCCTGCTGGCCGTTGCCATTGCCGTAGAGCTGGTGGTGCTCAGCGTGATCCGTGTGCGCACGAACAAAAAGGCGGCAGAATAAATTCCTGCCCAAAATTCAGCTGTTTCGCTTTGCGCCGCGGCCAAAACGTGGTATTTTTAAATAAAAGGAACTATCGGAGGCACACGACCTATGCTGGAACAGGCATTTCAGGACGTATACACCAAATTCAAGCTGCATTTCTACCAGAACATTTTTCAGCGTTTTGCCACCCGGGAAGCCACGCTGACCACGGTGGAGTCCTTCTGCATGGAGGGCATCATGGCCATGGGCGAACCCACCATTGCGGAGTTTTCCCGCATGATGCAGATCTCCACCCCCAACGCGGCGTATAAGATCGGCAGTCTGGTGAAGAAGGGCTATGTGGAAAAGATCCAGTCCACCACCGACCGGCGCGAGTACCACCTGCGCCCCACCCAGAAGTATATCGATTACTACAACATCAGCTATTCCTACCTGCACACTGTGGTGGAGCGCGCAAGAGAGCGCTTCTCCCCCGAGGACTGTGCAAAGCTGGAGGAGATGCTCACCATTGTGAGCACCGAGCTGATGCCCGAGTTGGATATGCTCAAGAAGGACGAAAAGGCAGAATAAGCAACAAAGAACTCCCGGACATCCGTCCGGGAGTTCTTTTGTTTCCCCTTACTTCTGCTCTTTATCTACTACCTGGATCCTGCCCTTCTTCCACAGCACATAGGAGGTAAGGACGCCGATGGGCAGCATCACGATGATGAAGATGCCCACAAGGCCGCCCAGCACGGAGCCGTAGCCTGCAAGGCGTGCGGCGAGGGAGAGCACCGTCATGATGATGAGCACCGGCAGCACGCCCTTGATGCCGCCCTTGACCACCTTGCTGCCGCTGGCAGAGCTGGCGAACAGGCCCAGCGCCATGGAGCCGACCAGCGCCAGCAGCAGCGGGCTCTGGATGATGTCCTTCATGGTTGCCATAAAATGTCCTCTCATTAAATACAGAATGAACGAAAAAAGGCGGGTGTTTTCAGTCCGCCGTCCTTGCGATACGGACAGGATACCGGAAAAGACGGCATCTGTCAAATGAGTATGACGAAAGCGCAACCGGCATTTTAGGGATATTTCAGGAACAGGATCCTGCAAAGAACCTTTACTGCATTAAAATAATAAAGCGCCGACCGCGAGTCACTTTGTATCCGTTAAAAATTGCATAAAATTTAAAGAAAAAATCTGTCGTTCTGCCAAAAGCAGTGGGGATACACCTTTGCAAAAGCCGTGAGACCTGTTATAATACAGACATATTCATATCGAGAGAATGGGTTTATCGGCGGCAATGAGGCCAAAGAGGAAACCGGCATCGTATTTTGAGGGAAAGACCAATGGAACATGTAACCGAACAACAATTGACAAGGCGGCAGAGCACCGTATGGCGGGCATTGCGCGCCGTGCGCGCCGCCGCACCGCAGACCATCCCGGTGCTGGCGGGCTATTTTGTGCTGGGGATGGGCTATGGCATTTATGTGCAGTCGCTGGGCCTGCCGGTGTGGATGCCCATGCTCATGGGCACGGTGGTCTACGGCGGTTCGCTGGAATTTGTGCTGGCAAGCCTGCTGCTGAGCGCGTTCTCACCCCTTTCGGCCTTTTTGATGGCGCTGATGATCCAGGCGCGGCATTTGTTCTACGGCCTTGCCATGCTGGAGCGCTACAAGGGCTACGGCCTGCGCAGCTTTTATATGATCTTTGCCATGAGCGATGAGACCTTTTCCATCACCTGTTCGGCCGAGCCGCCGGAAGGGGTGGACAGGGGCTGGTTCATGTTCTTCATCACCCTGCTGGATCAGTGCTACTGGGTGGCCAGTGCCGGTCTTGGCGCGGTGGTGGGCTCGGTGCTGCCCTTCAGCACCGAGGGTGTGGACTTTGTGATGACCGCCATGTTCACGGTGATCTTTCTCAACCAGTGGGAAAAGGACCGGCAGCACTACAGCGCCCTGATCGGCCTTGCCGCCCCATTGGCGTGTCTGGTGTTTTTTGGATCCGGCAGCTTTTTGCTGCCCTCCATGGGATGCATCCTGATCCTGCTGCTGGCCCTGCGTAAACCGATCGAAAAGGCCGAAGGCACTGAAGCAGAAAAAAGCGGCGAGGAGGTGGGCGCATGACCGCAGTCCAGATGGGCCTGACCATTGCAGTGTGCACCGCCGCCACCATGCTCACCCGCTTTCTGCCCTTTGTGGTGTTCTCTTCCAAGGATCAGCAGCCGCCGGAGGTGGTGCGGTATCTGGGCCGGGTGCTGCCTGCCGCCATCTTTGGTATGCTGATCGTCTACTGCCTGAAAAGCGTCACCCCCTTTGCGGGCAGCCGCGGCATTCCGGAGGCCATCGCCCTGCTGGTGACGGTGGGCCTGCACAAGTGGAAGCATGAGACCCTGCTCAGTGTCGCGGGCGGTACGCTGTGCTATGTGCTGCTGGTGCAGCTGGTGTTCTGAAAGAAAAAAGGACACGGCATTGCCGTGTCCTTTTTGCATAGCTGATTTAATGGTAGAAGGTGTCAAAGTTCACCTGACGGTAGAAGCGCTGCTGCAGCTGGTCAAAGCTTTCGCAGTTCTGCGCCAGCAGCCACATACTTTTGGTCACTACGGCCTCGATGGTCATATCGTGGGCTTCCAGAAAGCGGAAGCGGTTCTTCACCCGCTTGCCCACCTCGTAAACGCCCACGTCGCTGCCCTCGTAGGTGACCTGCGTGGTCATGATGAGCACCTTATGGGTGGTCTCGTAGTTGCCCAGGCCTTCGGCAAAGGCATCCATCAGCTGCTGCGGAATGCCGCCCACGCCGAAGCTTTCCACGATAACGCAGTCGTACAGGCGGAAGATCTCCGGGATGAGCGCCGGGGACATGCCCGGGGTCAGCTTGAGCAGGAACACCTTCGGGTCCAGCACACGGCTGAACTCCACCGGGCCGGTGGGCCATGGCGAGGGGATGTACCGCACCAGCCGGTCACCCTGCACCAGCGCCAGCTCCGGGAAGTTGACTGAGGCAAAGGCGTCGTAGCTGATGGTCTTGTTCTTCTTGGCACGAGTGCCCGCAATGACGTGCCCGCCAAACACCACCATTACGCCCCGGCTGCCCGGGTCGATGGCGCAGACCACGCTGTCCCGCAGGTTTTTCTTGGCATCCGTGATCTCGTTGGAGATGGGCTGCTGTGCGCCGGTGAGGATGATGGGCTTGTCCGCGTTCTGAATCAGGTAGGAGAGCGCCGCCGCAGAGTACGCCAGCGTATCCGTGCCGTGGCAGATGATAAAGCCGTCGTACAAAGCGTAGTTTTCCTGAATGGCGCGTGCCATCATCAGCCAGTGCTCCTGCCCAAGGTCGGTGCTGTCAATGCTGCACAGCGCCAGCGTTTTCGGGCAGCACAGTTCTTTCAATTCCGGCAGATGGGCAAGCAGCTCCTCGCTGGTAAGCACGGGTTTTAACCCCTGCTGGGTGCGTACGCTGGCAATGGTGCCGCCGGTGGTAATGAAAAGGATACGTTGCTTGGTCATAAAATAAGCCTCCGTGGCAGAAAATTCAGATGACTGAAACAGTATAACATACTCTTTTCCGCTTGAAAAGCGGCCAGCCGCCGCAAAGCGCAATTTTTGCGACCCGGTCACAGAAGTTTGGGGGAATTTGGTGTATACTAAAGAAAATGATAAAAGGAGAATGTTATGCCCAAGATTGTGATTATCGGTTCCGGCCCGGCGGGCATTTCCGCTGCGCTGTACGCTGTCCGCGCCGGGGTGGATACCACGGTGCTCACCAAAGGCCCCGGTGCGCTGGACCGCGCCGAAAAAATTGAAAACTATTATGGCTTTGCCGAGCCGGTCTCCGGTGCGGAACTGGAACGCCGCAGCATCGAGAATGCAAAGCGCCTTGGTGTGAGATTCGTCACAGCCGAAGCCGTGGGC
>QWCK01001941.1_pt1 | contig 27779 bp, 21 predicted proteins | sample 1972571 | NCBI WGS metagenome assembly QWCK01 (sample SAMN09866710, study PRJNA288562) | Human gut metagenome isolate term2_stool, whole genome shotgun sequencing... | isolation source: gut | host: Homo sapiens | place: USA: California | reverse complement strand
CAACTCCTGGTGTGTAGGCGTAGGTTAAGTCTTCTGCGTTTAAAACTTTTGCCTTTACTTCTGTTGCAACTTTTCCTTGCCATTCTTCGTGTTTTTTTAATGCTTTTTCGTATACGTCCATAAGATTTCCTTTCTTTATTTAAATCCTTTTCTTAACCTGATTATAACATATATTTGTGAAAAATAATATGAAAAATTTAACAAGATGAATAATTCCTGGTAGAAAATGAATTATTGAATAAAAAGTCCTCCCTGCTTTAACCGCAAGGAGGAAATTAGAATTTTATTTAAATATAAACATGGAAACTAGAGAAAAGATAAGGATGGCAAAGGTTAGAATTAATATAAACTTGCCCAAAGGCCTACCTATATTGATTGTATATCCAACTCCCACACGTTTGGCTACAAAAAGTGCAGGGTCTTCTGGATTGTTATAAAATCCAGATCCTAAAATCCAATACTTGTCGTCTTCCTCAAAGGAAAAATTTTCCAACTTATCAAGTCTTGAACCGTCAGAGCCGACCTTGATACCAAGGTAAATTACACCTCCGATTGACAAAATAAGAGAAATACCTGTTAGTATATACAAAGGAAGGCTAGAATTCTTTATAGAAAAAATATTAATACCAACTTCAAAAAGTAGGGTCATTACAAAGGCGTTTATTATTAAATAATAAGTCCATACTTTCTTAGATTTCAAATTGTTTGCTAAGGATTTTTCTGGATTTTCCTTTGAAATTCTTGGTCTAACCTTGATAATCATGAGGTTTATCAGATAAAACATCAAAAGCATTCCTGCACTTACTAGGCTAGGGTAAAAAATATTGAGGTAGGATTTTTCTCTTATATCTGTGACATTCCCCCTAAAATCAGTATGGGCAATAAGAGTGTCGGCAATTTTGTCGTAATTTATAAACAAGATTAGGCTTACAAGTAAAATTACAAAAATGGATGCCCCATAGCCAAAGCATAGAATTTTTCTTAAATCTTCCCTATCTGTCTTATTATCAAGAACTATGATTTTCTTCTTATCCTGGCTAAGACCTTTGGTCATGTTTTTTAAATTCTTGTTATAAATAATAAGTGGTATGGAAAGAATTCCTAGGCTTATGAAAAAGAAAAGTGTCAAAAATCCCACTGATTTTGTGATATATGTCAAAAAATACTGGCTTAGACTAAGAAAAATTGTCAAAGTCAGAGTCATCATCTTATAATCTTTTAAAATTTGCTTCATGGTTTCTGTCTCTCTTACATCTTTTGGGACAGAAACTCCAAGTGTGTAGCCTTTTTTAGAAAAAGTCTGGATAAAAACTTGGATTAGTCCTACAAAAACTAGGACAAGTGCATAATTTATTGCGATAAATCTTGCTTCAGTCATTTTTATTCTCCCATTTTTTATTAATATAATCTATAAATTCTTCCTCACTAAGGCCCTTTAGCTTGGCAATAGCAATTAAAAGGTCAAGCTCTGATGCCATTTTCTCACTGTCAAAATCTTTCATAGGGTAATTTTCCCCACTAACCAAACTTCCAAACCTGCGGTCCATTGTTAGGACTCCGTCGGCCTCCAAAAGCTTGTAGGCCTTGTTGACTGTGTGGAGGTTAATCCCGATATTTTCCGCCATTTCCCTTACAGAAGGGAGTTTGTCGCCAGGTTTTATGTCTCCTCTCGCTAGACCTATTATAATTTCCCTTCTAACTTGCTCGTAGATTGGCAAATCTGATTTGAAATCAATTTCTAAAAACATTGCTCCTCCTTTGCCCTATCTGTTATATATATTATATAACAATACTAGCAAGATGTAAACAGGATTTTGAATTATTTGCTCATAAATATTGTCAAATTAATTTTTATTACCAACACGTGAAATAGTTTGTTAAAAAATTAGACATTTTATATTTTTTTGATATAATAACCAGGAGGTGAAAATATGAAATTAGGAATAATCGGTGCAGGAGCAGTTGGATTTGCTGTTGGATATACAGCAGCAAGAATGGGAATAGCTTCTGACATAAAATATAACGACATTGATGAAGGAAAAGCCAAGGCCCAGGCCATGGATATAGAAGATGCATCAAGCTTTTACCCACACTATGTAAAAATGAGCTGGGGATCCTATAAAGATATGGCTGATAGAGACATAATCGTGACAGCCACAGGCAGTCTTGACGGCATCAGTGATAGACTTGAAGAATACGAAATGTTTAAAGACGCCACAGAAGCCTATGTTAAGGAAATTGTAGAAGCAGGTTTTGACGGTATCTTTATAGTAGTAGGCAATCCTTGCGACCTAATGGCAGATTTAGTTTATAGGGCAAGTGGTTTTCCAAAGGAAAGAGTAATAGGATCAGGTACAGCCCTTGACACAACAAGACTAAATACTACACTTTGCAAACTTTTAGAAATCGACCCAGCTGATGTAAGGGGAGTTGTCCTTGGCGAACACGGCGAAAGCCAATTTGTTGCCTGGTCAAATGTATTTGTTAACAACCTTGAGTTTAACGAATATCTAAAGCAAAATCCAGCGAGTTTCTCTAGAGACGACGTGGAAAACCTAGTAAGAGAAAGAGCCTGGAGAGTAATAGATGGCAAGGGCCACACCCAATGCGGCATAGGAAACACAGTCTGCTCAATGATAGATGCTATAGTAAACGATAGGAAAAAAGTAATCCTAGTAGCAACTCTTATGGAAGGCATGTACGGCCTTGATGACATCTATCTATCCACCCCATGCGTCCTAGGCAAAAACGGGATGGAGAAAGCAATCGAACTAAAACTAACAGAAGAAGAACTAAAAAGACTAAAACATTCAGAAAAAGTGTTGAAGGCAAATAGGGAGAAATATAAGTAAAGTCAAAATCTACTAATGTTGAAAATCCACAAATAGTGGGTATATTAATAGTAACCATGATGTCAAGTAATTGCATGGTGTTACCAACTAAAAAGACGAGCTTAGGGCTCGTCTTTTTGTGTTTATGTTTCGAATTAAATATGATATAATACATACGTTATCGCATCCATTCTGGTAACAGAAGGGAGGTGTTTGCATGGAGATTATATTATCCTTCTTAATATCCGTCATGGCAGAAGTTGTTGGTTACTACGTCTGCAAATGGTTAGACGGACGCAAAGGCGATAACTAGCCAAATATTAAAAAACCAGGAGCTGCAACTCCTGGTTTTTTTGTGCCCACATGGGCTTATATTATCCTTCTTGGTTACAATCATTATACTAACAAGAAAGAACTTTTCAACAATTTATTATTGTCTATCGCAGTAAAACCACAAACCGGCTGAGGCTTTACTCTCTCGCTTCGCTGCGAGCCACTCAGTGGAGGGTCCTCCCCTAGCCGGACGGGCTTATCTCTCTCGCTACGCTCGACCATTCCATGGAGGGTCCTCAACGAGGCGGACAGCCTTGTCTAATACATTGGCATTTGTGGTGCTGGCATTTGTGGTTCTTCTTTTGGGATGTCTGCCACAGCTGCTTCTGTTGTTAAGATCATTCCTGCTACGCTTACTGCGTTTTGTAGGGCTGATCTTGTTACTTTGGTTGGTTCTACGATTCCTGCTTCGAACATATTTACAAATTTATTTTCGTAGGCATCGTAGCCTTCTTCTTTGCCTGAGTTTTTAACTTTTTCTACAATTACAGATCCATCTAGGCCTGCATTTTCTACTATTTGTCTTAGTGGAGCTTCTAGGGCTTTTTCTATGATTAGAGCACCTGTTTTTTCATCGCCTATTAGGCTTTCTCTTAATTCTTCTACTTTTTCGATTGCGCCTATTAGGACTACTCCACCACCTGCGACGATTCCTTCTTCTACAGCAGCTCTTGTTGCTGATAGGGCGTCTTCGATTCTATATTTTTTCTCTTGCATTTCTGTTTCTGTGGCTGCACCAACGTTTATTACCGCAACCCCACCTGCAAGTTTAGCTAGTCTTTCTTGAAGTTTTTCTTTTTCGTATTCACTTTCTTCTTTTGAAGCTTGGTTTCTGATATTTTCAACTCTCTCAGCTAGAGCATCCTTGTCGCCTTTGCCTTCTACGATTGTTGTGTTGTCTTTGTCTACCTTAACTTTTTTAGCAGATCCAAGCATGTCAATTGTTGCTTCTTTTAGATCCATGCCTAGCTCTTCGCTTATTACCTTGCCGCCTGTAAGGATGGCTATATCTTCAAGCATGGCTTTTCTTCTGTCGCCGTAACCTGGTGCTTTTACTGCCACTACATTGAAGGTTCCTCTTAATTTATTTAGGATAAGAGTTGTTAGAGCTTCTCCGTCTACATCATCTGCGATGATTAGTAGTGGTCTTGATTCTTGAACGATTTGCTCTAATAGTGGTAGTACTTCCTGAATATTAGAAATCTTCTTATCTGTTAAGAGAATGTATGGGTCATCAAGTTCTGCTATCATCTTTTCATTGTCTGTTGCCATGTAAGGTGATAGGTAGCCCTTATCAAATTGCATACCTTCTACTAGGTCTAGGTAGGTGTCAGTTGTTTTTGACTCTTCAACTGTGATTACTCCGTCATTTCCAACTTTTTCCATAGCATCAGCGATTAGCTTACCTATGTTGTTGTCTTGAGATGAGATTGTTCCTACGTTTTCTATAGCTTGCTTATCTTCAACTTCTTTTGAGTTTTCTTTGATATAGTCAACTGTAATATCTGTTGCTTTTTTAAGTCCCTTGTTTAAAACAATTGGGTTTGCACCTGCAGCTAGATTTTTAAGGCCTTCTTTTATTATAGAATGAGCAAGGACTGTTGCTGTTGTTGTACCGTCACCAGCTACGTCGTTTGTTTTGGTTGCTACTTCTTTTACAAGTTGAGCTCCCATGTTTTCAAATCTGTCTTCAAGTTCTATATCATTTGCAATTGTTACACCGTCATTTGTGATAGTTGGTGCACCGTAAGCCTTGTCTAGGACTACATTTCTACCTTTTGGGCCAAGTGTTACCCTTACAGCGTTTGCAAGTTTGTCAATGCCTCTTTCAAGACCGTCTCTAGCGTCTGTTCCGAATTTAATATCTTTTGCCATTTTTTCCTCCTTAACCTTCTACTACTGCCAAGATGTCGTTGTATTTTACTACGATAAACTCACTGTCATCTAGTTTTACATCTGTACCAGCATATTGAGAATAAATAACTCTATCGCCTACTTTTAGCGAATCTTTTTTCTTTTCATCGTTTTCTATATCAGCGCTTATAGCAACTACTTCTGCGTATTGTGGTTTTTCTTGAGCACTTTCTGGAAGTACGATTCCAGATGCTGTAGTTTTTTCTGCTTCAGCTTTTTTTATTACAATTCTATCTCCGATTGGTTTTAAGTTCATATTATTTCCTCCTGTTGAAAATAAAATAATGATAGCTTTTTTATTTTATTAGCAGTCATAACATTCGAGTGCTAACTCCTAGTTATAGTATACTAAGATGTTTTTTTATTTCAAGTTAATCCGTAATAGAATCTATTTATTTATATAGAAGGCTACTCTATCAACTAGTTTTACGATATCTTTCTTGTTTGTCGCACAAAGGGCAATCCTGATTCCCTTAACCGATGGAATTGTAAAGATGTTCTCTTTTTCCAAATTTTCTGTTATTTCAAAGGCTTTTCCTGTTGGGATAAAGGCAAAAAATCCACCAAAATATGGAATTATTTCTAGCTTATGATTACTTGCTTCTTTTACAAATACGTCTGCTCTTTCTTTTAACATTTCTTTTAAGCTTGTAAGTTCCTTGTCATACTCTCCCTTATTTTCTTTTTTGGCTAGATCTACTAGGATAAGCTGAGGAGCGTGTACTCCGTTTGACCAATTTACCCTGGCAGATGTGGCCATGGCAGATTTAAATTCTTCTATTATTTCTTTTGAACTTGATATTCCAACAGCTGCCCCACTTCTAAGACCGTAAGCTGTGTAGGCTTTGGACATAGAAAAGGCAACGATAACCATTAAGTTATCTGGAAGATTCGAAAATTTCTTGAAAAATCTCTTTTGCTTACCATCTCCTGCAAATTCAATGTAGGCTACATCTATAATTAGGGTGATTTTTTTACCCCTGTTAACTGCATTTTTAGATATTTCTATTACTTCATCCCACTCTTCGTCAGAAAGTGAATAGCCAGTTGGATTATTGCCTGGAGAATTTATTATAGATACCATGCGGTCATGGTCTTTTAAAGCCTCATCTTGACAGGCCTTGTAGGCTTTTTTATCAAATTTAAAGTCTTCAGTAAAGAAATTGTAGGTCCTAAAATCCCTCTCAAATTCATTGCACATTTTTTGATAAGGTTGCCAAAAATAGTCGTGGCAAATTACAGGATCTCCTAGACCAGCATAGGAAAAAATACCATTTCTAATAGCACCTGTGCCTCCAGGAGTTGATACTGCTTCAAGATAAGCATTTGGCTTATTATCTTCAAAAAGCAGGTCTATCACAGTTTCTCTAAAGGCTTTTTCGCCTTCAATTGGAGCATAGGAAGCAATAAGCCCCCTATCCATGGTTTCAAGTCTATTATAAACTGAATCTAAGGCTATGATATTTCCCTCATCATCAGCTAGAGTTCCCAAAACAGCATTTATTACATTTTCCTTACCCACTTTGGCTTGGGCAGCTTTTACTTTAGCATTTATAGCAAAAGCGAGATCAGGACCGCTAATCTTTTCGCTTTTATTAATTGTCATTGTCATAAATTCTCTCCTTTACTAGGTTTTTTTATATTATACCGAATTTTCTAGCTATGACTTGGGTTTTCTAGGCGATTTTGGGTAAGAATAGAAAAAGAAAATGAAAGGATATTTATGACAAAGTATAACAAAGACGATTTAAGAAAAAAATTAACCGATATACAATACGAAGTAACCCAAGAAAGTGGCACAGAAATGCCATTTTCATCTGAATACGACGATTTTTATGAAGATGGAATCTACGTAGACATAGTTTCTGGTGAGCCACTTTTCTCATCAAAAGATAAGTTCAATGCTGGATGTGGTTGGCCTTCCTTTACCAAGCCAATTGACGGGACAGAGCTAACAGAAAAAGACGATTTTAGGCTGATGAGAAAAAGAATCGAAGTTAGAAGCAAGGAAGCCGATAGCCACCTAGGCCACGTTTTTCCTGACGGACCAAGGGAAGCAACAGGTCTTAGATACTGTATAAATGGTGCATCTTTGAGATTTATCCCAAAAGATAAACTAAAAGAAGAAGGCTATGGGGAATATTTAAAGATATTTGAATAGAAAAACGGGGCTGATTTCAGTCCCATTTTTCTAATAATTTTCAAGATTTTTCTAAGATTACCAATAGTTTTGAACTTAATTTTTTAATAGGCCACAAATTTTTAGTCTTTTTTAGATTTTTTACTACGGTAAAATCCGACGCTTGCTAGAGCAAGGATTGAGCTAACAAATCCCATACCTGCTATGCCTGTCTTTGGATTAGAAGCACTCTTCATCCTCTTTTTTCCCTTATTTGGTAATGAATTTTCAATTTTCGAAATCTCTTTTACAGAAATTTCAGCTTCTCCGATTAGCTTTTGATCTTTATGAGCTTTATTAAACTGAGATTTATCTAATTTTTTAACATCATTTGCTTCTTTTTTACTTGATGTTCCACTTGTTCCAACCACTTTGAGGTCAGCTTTGGTTTCTTTAAGATTTTTGATATCGCTTTGGCTAGATTTTTCATCTGCTCCACTAAAATCTGTTAAATTTTCTTTTGAAAATGTATCCTCATTTGACTTATCTTCATCATCAAAACTAGAATTTGTATTTTCCTTTTGAACCCCACCTTGATTTTCATTAGGTCTATCATTTGAATTTTCAGCTTCATCTGAGTGGTTAGGGTCTGATTCTTTTCCAGATTCCTTTTTAGGATTATTTTCACTATGGTCTTTTGACCCACCTTGATCAGGCTTAGGATCTGTTGGATTTTCGGTATTAGAATCTGGTTTAGGATTTTCTTTCGGATTTTCTATAAAGGCCCATTTGCCAACAAAGACATTATCACCATCTTCTGAGAGGATAATGTCTCCCTTATCCCAACCTTTAAAAGACCAAATCCCATTATTAACCTTAACATCTTCAAAAATATTTTGTGGAGCTTTAATTTTTTCTCCAACCCTACCTTCAACAAGACTAAGTTTTTCCAATAAGGCTTTGATTTCATCTGGTAGGCTTACTCCTTTATTTTCACTTTCAAATCTATAAGAAATTTTCATTAACTTTGCCCACTTAGCATAGAGTGTAGTATTTTTTGTAATTGGAGTATTGAAATCAAATTTTTCTGTAAATGCCTTATCGACATACCAACCATCAAAAATATATCCACTTTTTTCTGGATTTGTAGGTTCAGTCGCCTTTCCATTTTTTCCTACAGTTTGAGGATCTACTTGTTCTCCATGACCATTCATTTTAAAATTTACCTGGTAGTCTTTATGGGCTTCTTCATAATCCGCATTTAAATTAACCTTTAGTCCATTGTTAGGTTTGATAAAATCGCTATTATCGTAGGTCAATTTAATTTCTTTTTCTAGGCCATGACTTCGAGCTGAGTTATTAATTTTAACCTCGTAGACAAGGTTAAAATCTTCCATAAAAGCTGGAAGATGATCTCCTAGACTCACTACCGTAGATTTATTATTAGCTGAAGGCTTATATTCTAAGTCATATTTTCCTTTCCCATGGACAAGATAAAATTTCTGGTAAAGGCTTTCGTCATCATCTTGGTTAATTATAAAACGTGGATTTACTAAGTATTGCTTGTGTCCTGATTCTTTTAAAAAGTTCTTATACTCCTCAAAATTCGAACTAATTTTGATTGGAAGAACAAACTTAAGTGTATCACCAGTTTTAAGGTTAGGTTTTCCAACTATTTTTTCAAAGTCATTTCCCTCAGCTTTTTTAAGAAAAGTTTGGGCACCATCTAGAAAATTTATACTACCAATATCAGCATTAATCCTAAAGCTCGCCTGGGAATAATCTTCAAGCTTATTAGACTCTATAGGATGTTCCCTATTGGGATCAAGGTAGAATTTGCCTTTAAACCCTTGAGAAATATCAGTATTTATAAGACTCTTGATGTCCCCTGGCTCTAACTTTTCTTTAGCCTGCCATTTTTCAGGATTAAAAGGATTTTCATAGTCTCTTTGAAAAATAGATGTTTTAAAAGTTGCTGTGATACTTTCTTTTGATTTTATACGAATAAGTTTTTTGAATTTAATATTGATATTTATAGGCCATATAGTTACGAAAGATCTACTATCTCCTATCAAATCATTTGATGTTTGTCTTTCTCCTTTAACATCATAACATGATAAAGAATATTTCAATTCATTTGTAATATATGGTTCACTAAGTCCACTTCTATCAAAGGTAATTTCTTTAAATGGAAAATTCCTAGAATTTGAATCATTGCTAAGTTCTCCTAGGTAAATATCGCTATCAGATTGGTTTTTAATCGTTAAAGTCCAATTGGTTATTTTCTCATAGCTGTTTTCAATATAATCGTAATCACCACTATTTGTAAGAGTAAAACTATTACCTATATCAATCTTTTCACTACCAGGACCAGCTAAACCCGACTCAATTGATATTTCATCTCGATTTATTAGATTTTCCTTATTCGCTTCATCTTTCCCTGTCGAAGCAAAGGCTCTATTTATATTAAATAAACTAGCTTGGCTTAAAGTAATAGCTATTGCCAAAATCAAAGATAAGGTTTTCTCTTTTCTCACATCATCCTCCTGAAATATTTTCTGTTACAATCATACTATAAGATGACTCTTCTTGTAAAGGATTATGCTTTTGTAAAAATTTCAATTTTCCCAAAAGAAAAAAGGCGAATTATTCGCCTTTTAGTTGGATTCTTAACCTACTAAGTCTTTTAATCTCCCAGTAAGTTTATATTCTACATTTTTAAGTTCTTTGATATTTTTAACACCTAGAAGAGCCATTACTATTTTTAGTCGGTTGTTTAATTCATTTAGATAATCGAAGCACGCCTCATAGCTACCTAAAAGCAAGTATCTAAGAGCTTCGCCGCTGATCGCTGTCATGTCAGCTCCTATTATCAAAGCTTTTGATATGTCTACTGCTGTTTTTATCCCACCTGATCCGATAATAAAAGTATCTTCTGATAGGTTCCTCGCATCTATAATTGCTTTGGCTGTTGGCACTCCCCAATTATAAAATTCCCTGTAGTCTGATACAAAGTCTCTCATGTCTTCGATTTCGATGAAGTTTGTGCCGCCTGTTCCTGATACATCAATATATTTTACACCTGCATCTATTAACTTTTTGCAAACTTCTTTGGATAGGCCATTGCCGGTTTCTTTTACAATTACTGGCACGTCTAAGTTTGTTGTGATGTTTTTAATATTATCATAATAGCCTCTAAAGTCCTTGTCGCCTTCTGGCATAAAAAGCTCTTGGGCTACATTCAAATGTATTTGGATGGCATGTGCATCTATCATTCCTGCTGCATTTCTGAAGTCTTCAAGGCTTCTTTCAGCACCAAGATTTCCTATCCTTATTAGGTCTTTGTCTTTAATTAATGAGAAACTTTCCTCAGCGTCAGTATCCTCTAAACCTATAGTTTGGCTTCCGACTGCCATTGGTATATTTAGACTAGCACATATTGACGATAGGTCTTCGTTGATGTCATAGCTTAACTCGCCTCCACCTGTCATGGCGTTTATCATTAGGGGCATTGATATTTTTTTGCCCAAAAATTCGATTGATGTGTCGATTTCATCGAAATTTACATCTGATAAACTATTGTGAGCTAGGTAAATGTCCTCAAATAGTGGATCGTTATGATCAGATGTTTTTAGGTAATTTTCAATATGTTCGTCTTTTCTTTCACGTCTTTTGCTCATCATAAATTTTCCTAACTATTCGCCGTCTTCTCCACCTTCAATTGGTGGTTCTACACTTAATCCAGGGTTATATTCGACTACTCCAGAATCTGAAGCTGGCTCTTTTGGTAGAGGAGCTTCAGGAGTTTTTTCTTCTTTTTCCACTGGTGCTGGTTCATAAGTTTCTGGGTTAGGTTCTGGTTTATAATCCTTATAACCTGAATTTACCTTTGGAGTTGTCTTTGCTGGTTTCTCCTTTTTTGGCTCTTCATAATACTCATTTTCATAAGAATTATTATTGTAATTATTATTATAATTGTTGTTATTATTGTAGTTATTGTCGTAATTGTTGTTATAATTGTAATTTGGCTCGTAAGTTTGGTTGTTGATACTATTTGTCTTAGGGAAAATATTTACTGGAGCTTCTTGATTTATTGTAGAATGGCTAGATTCAGGAAGACCCGAATCATCTTCAGTCCATTTTTTAAGTTTAAAGTCAGCAAATTCCTTATCAACTATATCCCATGTACCTCTTTCATCTGGTATATAATAGCTAATCCTATTTATAGTCGCAGCATCCCCTGGAACTATGAAAGTATCCATCTTATCTGATGAAAAATTAGGAATACTTTTTACTAAATCAACTATTATTGACATTGGTAGATTGGTTTTTACATATTTAATATATGAAGAAATCACAGTCATAAGGTTCATTTGATTTGATTTTTCTACAGCTTGGTCTACCATAGCTTTTACAAAGTCTTGTTGAGCCTCAACTCTTCCTATATCACCGTTATTATAAATATGTCTAGCCCTTAAGTACCACATAGTATCTGTACCATCGAAATGGTTCATACCTGGTTTGACATCTAGGGTCCATTTTTTGATATTTACACCTTCTGGCACCTCGTAGTCAACTCCACCTATAGCATCAACTATATTTACCAAAGCCTGGTAATTAACTTGAACATAGTAGTCTATGTCAAGACCCAAGAAATTCCTTAAGCTCTGCAAAGTCAGCTCAATACCACCAAAGGCATGAGCGTGGTTAACCTTGTCATAGGTATTTCTCACAAGGACCCTTGAATCCCTAGGGATAGACAAGAGCTTAATTGTGCCGTCCTTAGTATTTGCTTTCATAAGCATGATGGTGTCTGTTCTTGTGAAATCTTCGTTATTTTCTTCACCTGCCGCCTGATCAACTCCTACTAAGAGGACTAAATATTCATCTTTACTTGTTTTAACAGCCTGATCTTCAAATGTCCCACCATTTGCAAAATTAGATGCAATTGACCTTTGATCTAGAAAATCAAAAGCAAGCTTACTAGCCACAAAAGATAGGGCAAAAACGAAGATTACGGCAAAAAATCTTTTTATTTTCATAATTTTCCTTTTCTCGATTCATTATACCCTAAGTACGTCCTATCTTTTAGCTAAATTAAAAAAATATTGATTCAAAATGAGACTTAAAAGCATAGAATTGCTTGAAATTTTAACAAAATTCATTATAATTAGAGTATTAATCACGAATGTGAAAAAAATATTTATTGGAGTAATTATGGAAAATAGAAATAAATTTTCTTCTAAATGGGGATTTATCATGGCCTGTGTGGGCTCAGCGGTGGGCCTTGCCAATGTGTGGGCCTTCCCCTATCAATTAGGAGCAAACGGAGGCCTAGCCTTTCTCTTGCCCTACCTAATCTTTGCCTTTATATTTGGTAGAGTAGGACTTGCTGCAGAAAACGCCATAGGCAGAAAATACAAATCTGGACCAATGGTCGTCTACAGGGAAGCCTATAAAGAAAGAAACATGGAAAAATTTGGTAGAGTGATAAGGTGGCTACCAATGATAGGAGTTGGACTACTTGCGATAGGCTACGCTGTAGTAATCACCTACGTCCTAAAAGCCCTAATTGACACCGTCTCAGGCAATATATTTGAAATTGAAAGCGCCGCTTGGTTTGAATCCATATCATCAAGTGACTTTAAGGTAATAATTCCACACTTAATCTTAATGATCCTAGTGTATTTTGCTCTAGCCTATGAAACAAAGGGAATTGAAAAAACCAACAAACTAATCATGCCCCTATTTTTTATCCTCTTTCTAATACTAGCTATCAGAGTGTTTTTTCTAGAAGGAGCAATAGAAGGCTATAAATTTATCTTTAACCTAGATGTGGCAAAACTTAAAGACATAAAAACATGGGTCGCTGCCATGGGCCAGGCCTTCTTTTCCCTATCACTAGTGGGAACTGTAATGGTAGTCTACGGATCATATTTGCCAGATGATGAAGACGTAATAGAATCCTCAACAATCACAATGAGCCTAGACACCCTATCAGCAATGATATCAAGCTTTGTAATGCTACCTGCTTGTTTTGCCTATGGATTTTCACCAGAAAGTGGACCAAAACTACTATTTGTAGTCCTCCCCCAAGCCCTAAAAGAAATGCCCCTAGGAAGGCTCTACGGAATAATCCTCTTTCTAGCAGTAGTGTTTGCAGGCATATCCTCAATTCAATCCATGCTAGAAACCATCACCGAAGCCATAGTGTATAGCTTTCCTAAACTAAAAAGGAAAATAGTCCTAACCGCCCTAATCACAACAATTTACCTGGTAGGCATCTTCATAGAGCCAATATCAAAATGGGGCCCATGGATGGACATAGTAACCATCTACATCCTCCCAATTAGCGGAATAATAGGCGCCATCACTTGGTTCTGGGTAATCAAAAAAGAAGAACTCCTAGCCGAAGTAAATAAAAACGTAGGAAACAAGTACGGAAATCTCTGGTATTACACAGGTAAATTTATCTTCGTCCCCCTTGCTATAGTACTTTGCTTTATAGCAATGAGATACCATATTTCATTTTAATTAGATTAGGAGATATAAAACAAAAGGCAAGACCAAAAATAAAGGGTCTAGCCTTTTTTACTTACAATTAAATTTTGGATCTGATATTTTAAGCGAGAATATACAAAAATAGAATCATATTTTAATTAAAATTTTTAAATCACTTTCTGAGATATTATCATTCGAAAATTACAATTATCTTTTAAGATTTTTACTAAGTTTTTCTTGCAATTTTAAGAAATTCTTACGATTTTCTTTGATTTCCTCTTCTCTTTCTTCCATGGTCCCATACTTTTTATCAAGCAATTCATGAAGCCTTTCCTCATCTACTTTAGTCATAGGTGGCGCTGTATGCAATGTTTTCTTAATTAATATAGTTAGTTCTTTTTCTTCTTCTGGTTTTAATTCTCTATCCATAACTAATCCATATCTGGGGCAAACCAGACAATACTCCTCCCCTCTTTTTTCGCCTTTGCACTTTCTTGCTGGTATCTCTTGATTCTTTCTTTCTCTTCTTCTTTGAGTATTATATCATAATCCTCAACTTTTCCTGCCCCGAGCTAAAATAAAATGACTCGTTAAATAAAGAAAATCGGATAAAAATAGATTCATAAATTGAAAATATATAAGAAACAAGATTAAAAATTAAAATTAATAAAAATTCGAATCAAAAAAGTATTAATATTTCCATTAGTGTTACACCCCCTTGTGGCCAGGTTTAACCATAATGAAAAACTATAATTGAATACTATACATCCCCGCGTATGCGGGTAGAACACCCTTTCAAAATCGCCGATGCCCTCATCGTTAGGATCATCCCCGCGTATGCGGGTAAAACGTTCCTGAACAATCAGAGACTAAGCTACACGAAGGATCATCCCCGCGTATGCGGGTAAAACACTTTAATTCTTTTAATATTTCTTCATTCATTAGGATCATCCCCGCGCATGCGGGTAAAACTATTACAGGGAACAAGCTATAAGACTTGCTATAGGATCATCCCCGCGCATGCGGGTAAAACTCCAAATCTTTTTTGATTTTCTCCTTGGCATCAGGATCATCCCCGCGCATGCGGGTAAAACTCAGAAGGAAAACTACTTGGCGGCCGCGTGGAAGGATCATCCCCGCGCATGCGGGTAAAACAAGATTCATGTTTTACTGAACTTAAATGGGCTAGGATCATCCCCGCGTATGCGGGTAGAACTGAAAAATTAAATTCTATTGGTGATGTTGGAAAGGATCATCCCCGCGCATGCGGGTAAAACTAATTTTCGGTGGTAGCAGTCCACCCAACGTTAGGATCATCCCCGCGCATGCGGGTAAAACGTGTAATTTTTCTTAGCAAAGCCCTGGTATGCAGGATCATCCCCGCGCATGCGGGTAAAACGTAATCGCTGACTCAATATCAGTTATCCTATCAGGATCATCCCCGCGCATGCGGGTAAAACCTTCTGTAGCTTCTTTTTTTCTTATTGTGTTTAGGATCATCCCCGCGCATGCGGGTAAAACAGTTCTTTTTTGATTGGTATTTCTCTATAACTAGGATCATCCCCGCGCATGCGGGTAAAACGCAACATCCACCAAATTTAACTTGGAAATATTGGGATCATCCCCGCGCATGCGGGTAAAACTCTGTCTGTTTATATCTCTCAAAACAGCCGTGGGGATCATCCCCGCGCATGCGGGTAAAACATACAATAAGGAAGGAGAAAATATGAAAAAACAGGATCATCCCCGCGCATGCGGGTAAAACAGGCCCCTAGTAATATTTTTAAGAACCAGCTTAGGATCATCCCCGCGCATGCGGGTAAAACGGTTATCTAGATTTGGCAATTTTTTTCTTGCTAGGATCATCCCCGCGCATGCGGGTAAAACATTAAAAAGATCCCATTATTTAGCCAATCTACTTTTATATTTATCCTATTTTCATTCACTTTGATTTTATAGTCTTTTTATAAGATTATCCAACTTTCTTATTAACTTTTGAGTTATCCGTGCATCTCCTAGGGCCCTATGAGGTACTTTTTCATTTATTCCGTACTCTTTTGCTACCGTTTCTAGCTTATAATTTTTAAGAAAAAGCTTGTCATTTTTTACATATTTCATGACATCGTAGGTCATATTTTTGATTTTGGGTTTTTCCTGCCTCTTTAGGGCCTCATTTATAAATTTTATATCAAAATTTATATTATAGCCTACTAGGCTATCTTGGCCTATGAAGTCTAGGAGTTCATTTATAGCTATTTCTTCATCTTTTCCATTTTTTATATATCTATCGCTTATCCCAGTTAGGTCCCTTATTTTTTCTGGAATATTCATTTCCTGCCTTATAAATGTAGAGTATTCCTCGTTTTCTTTTCCTATTTTTATAGCACCTATTTCGATTATCCTGTCATTGATTGGGTCAAGGCCTGTCGTTTCCAAATCTATTATTACATAGACTTTAGTATTTTCCTGGACTTTTAATCCAGAAAACTTTTTGGCTTTCCTAATTTTAGCGGCCTTGCTAAAGCCAAGTTTATTCTCTTTTTTACTTTCTTTTGGATTAGATGGTGTAAAAACCAAAGGGATTCCGTCATAATCAATTGATATTTTATTCGAATTATGGGTTTCAAATTTATATCCGATTTCGTTTCTTGCGGCATAGGTAATTGTAGCTTCACCGCTTCCAACACTTTCTACAATCCTTTCCCGTAGTTTTTCTCTTATTTTTGTGTTAAAATTTCCTACATAGACTCCAGTTGATATTTCCTGCATCCACTTTGTAAGGTCTCCCCTTAAGGATGGTGGGGAGTTTTTTAGGGTAATTACTGTAAGTGGCATTTTAAATCTCTCTATAAGATATGCCATGTTTAGCATTTCTTTCTTTGTCATCCCAAAGTTCAATGATCTCTGTGGATATTTTCTCTTCTTCAGATATGTCCATCAAATCTTGTAGGTCTTCTACAATTTTTTGCATCAATTTCCCATCGACCATCCTATCCCTTAGACTAAGTCTAGCAAGCTTTCCTATATCATCACCTTCTTTGTATTTGCTTGCCAATTCAAAAGCTAAGGGAATTGTTATTTCCGCCTTGTATAGGTCGGCTATATCATAAACAAAAGACTTGTCATGACCCGTATGGACAAAACCCAGTCCTGGGCTCATGCCCAAAGCAACTATCACACTGTGACAGACTCCGTACAAGGATACGTTTAGAGCAGAAAGAGCTTGATTTACTGGATCTCCATCTTCAAAATCTTCTACCTTGTAATCACGCCCTTCCCATTTTACATTAAATTTTTTGGAATTGTCGCGATAAACTTTTCTAATTCTCGAACCTTCCCTGCCACGAAGTTGCTGCATTGTTAACTTTGAAACGTCTTCACCTTCAAAGCGCATGGCGTACATCTTCCTAGCTACACCAAGTCTCGTTCTTTTATTCGAAACTAATTTGGCTTGTTTTTCTAAAAACCTAGTTGAATGAGCGAGGCTCCTGCCATGTGCATAGTACCTTACGCCTCGCTCACCCACCCAAATTACTGATGTTCCAACATCACCTAGGATTTCCATGGCTCTATGACTTATATCTGTACCTGGCCCTAGCATTAGGACTCCAATCATTGATACAGGTATGTTTACAACTCCCCTATAATCACTAACTGTGATTGCACTGTCTATCCTGTTTATTTTTGCATGTTCTACATAGATAAAGCTTACCCTATCAGATATCCTTGGCAGTTCTGATAATTCTGTCTTTTTTGCCCCTGATATATTTTTCATTTTTCTGGTATTATTGTTAAAAACCCACAACCGTAGGCTTTTTTCTTGCCGATACCATTAACAAGGGCATTTTTAAATTTTTCTAAATCTGTTATAGTGAGTACCCCCTCATAGGTTGCAGATACAATATCTTTCCTAGATTTTTTTGTTTCACCCTTGTCGGTATGCATAAAATATTCTTTATCTATCTTGCTTATCTCAAATTCGTAAGGCTTAACTTCAAAACCATTTCTTTTGGCCTTATCGATTAAAAATTCATTTAACTTTTCATGAGGCACCGGCATTATACGTCCACGCTTAGTTGGATTTTTCTCATCTTTGTAGGCTCTGACCGTGTTTAGTTTTACCCTAAATTTTACCATCATACTTTCTTTTAGAGAATCTAGAAATTTATTATAGTCTTTGACTTCTGCTGAGGACTCAAGCCCGTATTTTTCAAGCTTTTCTATATCAGGTTTTTCTTCGCTTAGGACTAGAAGGTAATATTTGTCGTAAATATTATCTATCCTCCAAAGCTTTCTGGAGCGATTTTCCTTTGAGCTTGATTTTGGAAAAGAATCCTCCACCCATGCATGGTAGCAGCCTAGATGGGTCAAATCTTTCATCTTCCTTCTGTTAATTATATCTATTTCAACTCTTGATAAATACATATCCTAGCCCTCCAAGCTTTCAAAAAAGTCAAGTGGATCTTTATCGGATTTTGCCATAATAATGCTAGACCTCGCTTCAAATCTAGGCCCGAATTTACGCTCCTTTTGTGAAAAGGAAACAACTCTGTCATTTCTAATTATGTGAGGATTTTCTGGCAAGAGGTCCTTATCTGCATAAATGTCTGCTCGATAATTTTTATTTTTCTTTTTATACCAAGATGCTGCCTGCCAATCAAGATTTTCTAGAGCTTCTATCGGACCATCCTCACTTGTGCCTAAAATAAAATTTGCAGGAAGTGGACAAGAACGTCTACCCATAAAGGGTTGGAAATATGGGTACTTCAAGCCTTGAAGAATCTCATCCATCCACTTCTCATCTTCGTGGGAAATAGCCACAATAAAGACCGCATCTTCCATATAATATCGGTTTGTGACATAAGTTCTTTCAAACTCTCCATTTGACTTTATTTTTCTAGCTATATGATAGTCTTTTCTAAGAATTCCTTCTTGGTCGACTCTTACTGCAAAGTCAAGGTCATTTAATTTTTTTATTTTCTCATCTTCATCACGATTATAACCCAGACTTGCGGCAATTATCCCAATTACCCCTGATTTTGATGGATAATAATCGCTCATCCTCGTTTCAAAACGAGATGAAGTTCCCCATGATTGCATGGGTCCTGTTAATTTTAATAATATAGTTTTCACTAATATCACCTAGCTTCTATATTTTTTTCTATCTCTTTTCCTAAATCTTCTAGAAGGCCATTTAGACTTGCCTCTGCTTTTCCTATCTCATTTACTTCTGTGTCTCCTAGAATTAGGTAGGCTGTAAAGATTGGTTTGTCAAGGATTTTGTCGTATTTTGTATATTCTGAAAAAAGTTTTTCTATTGACTTATTAACATAACCATTGTCTGATTTGATTGGCTCTTCAAAGGCACTTACCATATTTAAAGGTCTGTCAGATCTTAAGCTAACAACTACTGCTTGAGGTAGGGTTTGGTTGGCAAAGGTGTTTATCTTACCAGTTGGCATAGATTCTACAAAAGATTTTACAAAAAGCTTTGTTGCATTAATGGTTTCTTCCTTGTCAGTAAGCTGCCTATAAAAATCGTGAAGGGCAATATTAGCATAACGATATAGGGTTGATGAGTTATACTCAACTGTTCCAAGCATGCCAGCACCCGCATTATCTTCTGGAGCTAGGTCATCAACAGCTGTAAAAAAGTCAAATTCACTTTGGATGGCATGGGTTGAAATAGCGTGGGCAACCTGGCTCGATGCATCTTCATTTAAAATAGTATTATCAGCTACCATCCTTCCAAAAAGAGCTATATCGATTGAAATATCGTCATTTAAAATAGCTTCAAGTTCTTTTTTATCTGTAACTTTATCAATACTAGCCTGGGCAAGTTTTTCTGCTTGTTTGTCACTTAAGAAAAATAAGGCTTTAGCTTTTTGTTCTTTTGTTGAAATCTTTGCAGCATTTATTGTTTTATCAGCCATGGCCATAGCATCTTCTATATTTATTGCTCCATCTTTTTCAATAATTTTATTGGCCACATATTTAACAATTTCAAGTGATCTTATGCCTACATTTGCTATATCACCATTTTCATTAAAATATTTTCTGATAGCCCTTTTCCAAGATTGAGAACTAACTCTAGCCCTTGTCACACCCCCGTATTGGGCTGACTTTGGGCTGCCTGTGTCGTCCCTGTTGATATTTGCTGGTGGTACAGTTTGGATAGCGTGGATGTCTAGAAATAGTCTGTTATTAATTTTATTTTGCATTTTTATTTTCCCCTTCTTTTTTATTGAATTTATAATAAGATCTTGACCATTTTATTTTGAGCCCTTCTCTTTGATTTTTCAAAAACCAATAGAGATCATCTGCAAGGCTAGCATAGTCGACTTTAGCATCAGATTTAGCCTTTAAAAGTTTTATCATCTGTCTTAGGTGGTGGCTTAATTCATCAAAATTACTAGATGTAATCATGGCATTAAACCTTCTGTCAATAGCCTTACTATCATCTTCATTCTTTCTCATAGTAGCCAAGGCATCTCCTAGGTTTTGCCTTCTCTCTTCGTCTTCGTAGTCAAGCTTCAATACCGTATTTGTATTGGCTTGTTGGTGGAGGGCATACATTTGAACAGCTGTTAGGATTGCCTTTTCATAATCATTAAGATTTTTATTATAGCCTAAAAATTCTTCTGGAATATTTTGAAAAACAAAGGCCAAGGCATCCATATTAACAGATGAATCTTTGTTAATCGAATTTCTAATATTAGCAAAGATAGCCTTGGTGCTTGGCTTATCCCTAGTATTGTCAAGGGTTCTTAAAATCCTTGCAGTTTCCTTGTAAACATTTAATTTTGAATCTTCCATCTATACCTCCTTTATAATTCTTTGTTTATCCTTGCCATAAAAAAGTTAAAGGCAGTTGCTATATTTCTTACAGAGTCATTTTCTACAACTCCTGTAAAATCTCTTGGGCCAGCGTCATCCAAAATTTTTTCTGCCTGACTAATAGTTATTTTCTTTAATTTCCTATACCAATCATCTGTTTTTTTATCCATACTATCCTCATAACCAATGCTTGCTAACCAATTCCTAAAAGACTTATCAAGTTCAAAGTATAAGGCTTCTGTATATTTAGAAGTGTAATCGCTTGATTCAATATTTCTAATTTTTTTAGTATCATTTACAAAAGACCTAAAAATTTTATCTACAACATCTTTTGTCTTATCAACAACTTGATTTATCCTGCCAACCCAACCTTCATCATCTAGGTCATTTACTATCTCACCCTCGATATATAAGCTATCTACGATTTCATTAACAGGAACCCACGACATTGCATTTCCATCGTCTTCCATACTTATGGAATTTATTTTTACAAGCTCATCTCCAATATATTTATCAAGAGAATTCAACCAATCAATTATTCCTGGTTTTCTCTTTGCTATATTAGAATTTCCTTCATTGGCAGATTCAGTTTTTGTAATCAAACCAAATGACCTCCACAAAGACTTGTTTAATTGGTGTTTTCTTGGGGTAAACTCACCCTTATTAGGTCCATTATTGTTGTATCTCCAAACAGTCATTGGCTCCAAAAAGTTATTTTCATGTAAAACTTCTGGAAGCTTTACAATTCCCATTTTAAAAGGTTTTTCAGGATCAAAATCACTTATATATATGGCTCTAGAATAAGCAGTATAAAGTTCGGCTATGTTGTCAGTTTTATTATTAATCATATATTTTTTAATGACATCGCTTGGTTTTAGTTCCCAAGCAGGTTTTTGAATATTTGTATTATAGTCAGTGTTTGAGGTGTTGACTAAAACTAAATTTAAAATTAGAGTTTTATATAAGTTATCAGACGATAGAAAAACTCCACCCAAATCAAATAGCCAACCCTTTGATGCCTTATACTTTTCTTTGCCAAATATCACCTTGTCCGATAATCCTGTATAAGATTGAAAAGTAATTAACCACCTAGTAACTTCTTCATAAGTAAGGATTTCCTTATTGTTTTTAAGACTATCTTTTGGTGAAAAAAGCGCAATTTTATTTCCACTCTCTGACACAAGTCTATTTATATTTTTTCCTAAGATTTCACTTGGATTGGACTTGCTAATTTTTGTCTCATCAATTTCATCTTTAGTCACCTGATAAAAAGGATACTCATCATCAAAAAGATAAAACCTATCATGCCAACATTCGAGGTAATCAATTACTATTTCAGGAAACTTATCTGACTTCCATAGGCTTTCCCAAGTTTCCATGAGAGCATCTTCGTAGTCTTCCTCATACTCTTCATCAACATTTTCAACTTGTTGCATCTTGTCATTTACTTTCACCATTTCATAAGGCTTTCCGTCTGCATCATATCTTGAGAAAACCGTGTGAAGGATAGCAAGTAGAAAACGCATCACAGCGAAATCTTGGGTTGGCATATCTCCTGCAAAATCTATGTAGGTTTCTGCATTTTGAAAAAATTCCCTCAAGCCTACGAGCTTCGTTGTTCCCTTATAGTCAGTTACTACCGATATCCAGGGTTCGTCAATTAGGTTAAATTCACTCATCTTTTTCCTCCTTTTTTACTAGCAAACCATACTTTTCATCATAAAGTAAAAGCTTATCTCCTAGCCTAAATTCATTGTTTGAATCAAATATAATTGCCAAAGAATTTTTAAGCCAAGCTTGGTTGTCCCAGTCAGACAAATTTTCTAGATAATACTTTTCCAAATCTTCTATCACCTTGTCAATTATATACCCATTATCTTTATCGTAATAAACAGCATTTGGTAATTTTATGGTCCTTTTTGCTATTTCCATAGCAGTTTTATTGTCTGATGGATCTAAGAGCCCTGGTTTATCAAAAAAACCATAGCCACCTTGGCAGTCCTTTAGGGCAATTACTTCTATGGTGTCTGCGCTATCCCTAACTTGGGCATTGGCCTTGACGTCAGAAGACTCAGCCATTTTATTAGAATTTTTAAGCCAATCAGATAAGTTTTTTCCTTCGGCGACTTTTTTTAGAGGCTTATCAAGCCTATAAACATTAGCCTTGACTTCTTTATCGTCTATTTCTTTATCACGTTTATCCCTATATTTTTCGTATAACTTCTGTAAGTCTTCTTCCAAATCTAAATCCCCATCTCCATAAACAAGCTGGACAAGATGGGAAATGTCATTTGGCAAATTTATTTTCTCTGGCAAATAATATTCGGTCCTAAATAAAATATAAGATGAATATACAAAACTACTTCCTTTATCAAAATCGTAGCCACCGCAATTTAAGACGTAAACTATTGGATTTTTAAGATTTTCAGGTCTTTTTGTATCCTCATGCCTGTGGAGCCTTCCCATTCTTTGAAGGATTAAGTCCATTGGAGCAAGGTCTGTAATTAGGATATCAAAATCAATATCCAAAGATTGCTCGATTACCTGGGTACCTATGACGATTTTAAAATCAGGCCTTTTGCCATTTTTGCCAATTGTATCTATCAAGTTTTTTTCTTTTTTGTACCTGTCAGTAGCTATAAAAGACGAATGTAAAAGCTCAACCCTGTCTTCCCCAAAAGATTCAATACACTGTCTGGCAAAATCCTGGGCCTTCCTAACTGTATTTACCATAACACCCACAATCCCACCTTGAGGTGTATTTTCTTTAATTAAACCAACTAGGTCTTCGCTTCGGTCTTTAGATTTTTTTATTATTTGATAACCTATACCGCCATCAGCCTCAAAATCAGCAAATTGTTTTATATTAGCCCCGTCATTGTAAGTTAAAAGTGGGTAAGCTTCATTTGTTTCAAAGCCTTCTGGTTTTAGAATACTACCATAATCTAAATTGGCTCCCATCATATAGGATTTTAAAAGTGAATTTCTTTTTGAAATTGGAAGAGTTGCGGAAAGAATTACAACAGGAACCCTATAAGCTCCTAGCCATCTAATAGCTTGGTTTAGGTAAATATTCATGTAAGAATCATATGCATGTGCCTCATCTATAACAACAACCTTATTAGATAAGCCCAAGTGCCTAAGCATAAGATGTTTTTGCTTTAGGGCAGCTAGGAGGATTTGATCCACAGTACCAACTGTAAAATCGTCTAGGATTGACACATTCCTTCCTGCAAACCACTCATTAACACCAACTCCGTCTTCGCCGTGGATATTCCTACTTTTTGGAAGTTTGGAAAATTCATCATTTAATTGAGCCTTGCCATGGATTAGCCTCAGAGATTTTTCCCCTTCCATATTAATAAGCCAATCTTTTACACGGGAGAAAATCCCATTCGATGTAGCTTGGGTAGGAAGTCCAAAAAACATTCCAGTACGGTTAGTCTTTTGGGCGAGATCTTCAGCTGCTATGAGGGCTGCCTCAGTCTTACCCATGCCCATTGGTGCTTCTAATATAACAATCCCTGGCTCATCTATGTCGTTAATAACTTCAGAAATCTTTCTCTGAGCATTTCTAGGTTTGAAATCAAATCTTGACTTATATATATTTTCAAAATATGGATTTGGAACCCAAGCCTCAGCCCTTTCATCAAGCCATTTTCTAAATCCAACTTCCACCCTATCAGGATCTGCTTCACATTTATCTAAAGGAATTAATGGAAAATAAGCCTCATTACTTGAAATCCAATCCGCCATAATCAAAAGCCCAGACAAAATAACTTGGCCGGGCTGGGAAATTAAAGGCAAATCTTTAGGGTCGGAAAAATCGCATGCTAAAAGAGCCTTATCAAAAATATTTTTTTGTAAATTTTGCCAATAAACAGCTCTATCTGAATTAATATTGTCCTCTTGGTAAAGACTAGACTTAAAAGAATTACAAATATCTGCATCATTTGCAGAAATAGGCCTACCATGGTGGGCACCAATTATATTTGCCACACAAAAATTAACTCCAAACTTGGTTAATAAATATTGGCTGCTAATATTGTGGGCAATATTCTCCCTCTTGGCCAAGGCAAACTTATCTATTTCTCCAAAACCTGCATTTATAAGCTTTTCTATAATCAAACTATCTAATTCATAATCACCATTAAAGGACTTTTTAACCTGAAAAATCGCTGTTCCCTTGCCAAGGTCATGGGTCCAACCTAAAAATTTGCACAAATTTATAAGAAGTTCGTCCTTATCTTCAGCGTCTGAAATCACAGAATCCATCAACAAGTCCTTAACTCCTTGGGAAAGCCAACGGTCATACAAAAGTCCACAAATTTTACTAGTATCCTCTAAATGCACCAATAAAGGTAGCCACATAGGATTATTATCGACCCTATTTTTCTTAGCCCACAATAATTTTTCCATAAAATACTCCTTCTTTAATACAATTATATATAAATCATGAATAATATGCAAACGTTTTTATAAGTATAGCAACAATACTAAACTAATAATAAAAAATGGAAATAAAATAGCTTTCTTGCAATTCATACCTACTACCATAACTTCCCCGAATTTTCGAGAAAGACCCAAGCTATTGTTTCGATTCATGGCCCTTATGAAGATTATCCCCGCCTATGCGGGTAAAACTTGTGGGCTTCTAGGTAACCTTTCTTAGTGCCAGGATCATACCCGCCTATGCGGGTAAAACACTTTATCATAAATATTAACGATTTTATCAGAAGGATCATCCCCGCCTATGCGGGTAAAACGGAAAAATTTTGATTATACATTAAAAGATGTTAGGATCATCCCCGCCTATGCGGGTAAAACTGGCTGTACCCATGTCTATCATCATTAGAAATAGGATCATCCCCGCCTATGCGGGTAAAACACTAAAAAAACTTTGAATTTATCCCCTTTTAGATTTCAATTATTGGATTTTCATTTACTTTTGTTTTGTATCATTAAATTTTAATCTTATAAGCACCCACAGTCACGGTTTGAATTTTAATTTCTATTTTAATTTTTCACTATAAGTTCAATATCATTTTTTCTACAATAGTCTTTACGGCTAGGGTTTTTGATAATTCTTTATCATTTTCCTAGATATTAAAATCTTTGTCATAATTTTATATAAGTTTATTATATTCTTATTTTAATTAATTATATCATATTTCCTAAATTCTTTATAAAAAATCGCTATTTTTATATGTGGATTGTCAACACCTGTTTGTACAATTTAAAACCGAATGCACTAATTCAATATTAACTAATAATTACTAGTTAATATTGAATGTTTATATTTAACTGGTGACAAGTAACCTAAGAATCCATGGTTCCTTAGGTTGTCATACCAATAAACATACTCTGCTAATTCTAATTTGAGTTGTTTTAAACTTCTAAATTCTTTCTGATATACAAATTCTGTTTTCATCGCCTTATTAAATGCTTAAGCTACAGCATTATCATAAGGGCTCCCTTTTTTGCTTAATGATCTTTCTATTCCAAATATATCTAGTATTTTATCAATTGTCTTGTTATCAAACTCATTACCTCTATCAGTATGAAATATTTTCAATTTGCTTAATGGGTGTCTTATGCTATAGATTGCTTCTTTTACAAGATTGCATCTTTTTTTGCTCCTGCAGAATATCCTATATTTTCTCCATTATTTAAGTCTATTATCGTACATATATAGTTCCATCTGCCTCCTACCCTTACATACATTAGATTACTTACACAAGCTTCTAAGATGTCTCTATTATCAAATTTCTATCTATTATGTTTGGTATTTTTTTCTCATTACAGGCTTTCTTTTCTGCCTTGAATTGCTTAACTGTATAATTTGATACCAAGGCATTTTCCTTCATAATTCTTGATATTTTTCTTCTTGAAGCTATTATATTGATTTTAGATAGTTCTACTTTTATTTTCCTTGTTCCATAGTTATTTTTACTTCTTTTAAAGATGGTTTTTATATTCTTTACTAATTCCTCTTTATTTTCTAATTTCTCAAAATTATATTTCTTGTTTAGATGATAATACACAAGGATTCTTGATATTCCCAGGAACCCACACATTGTGCTAATTCTATATTTATCCCTATTTGAGATAATTTAATTTACTTTTTCCCTAGCAGTAGCGCTGCCTGCTTTTAAGTGACTCACTTGGCAATTTATTGCCCTAGTGGAACTTATCCTTTAGGGCAAATATCATTTTCCATTTCAAGTTGTTTTACTTTTTTTCTAAGCTCTATTAACTCTTTCTCATCATCTGTTCTATTATCATTGATATCAAAGGATCCTGTATTATTGTATCTTCTAACCCAACCATTTATTGTTGAAGTTGATATACCATATTCATCTGCTAATTCTCTTAAACTATGATTTCCTTGATTGTAGATATTTACTATTTGCTTTTTAAAATTTTTTCATAATATTTAGCCAATTTATTTTCTTCCCAGACTTATAAGTTCTATAATATCTGTTCGGTTTTAAATTGTCCTATTTATTGTAACCTATCCATATAGGACGTTTTAAGATTTTTAGTCCTTCCCAGTCCCTGACAATAAAAGCAAAAACTATCTATTAAATTTTAAAGAAGCTTATCTTCCTTATGGAATCCTTAAATTTGTATTTTATACTATGTTTATAAAATGAAGAGGAGGTTCATTTATATGGACAAATTGATATTAGAAACAAAAAATCTTACTAAAACTTTTGGTAAACAAAAAGCAGTAGATAGTATTTCTTTAAAAATAAAAGAGAATTCTATATATGGATTGCTAGGACCTAATGGGGCTGGTAAATCGACTACATTGAAGATGATTACTGGAATGATTCATAAAACATCTGGTCAAATCTTTTTTGAAGGTCATGAGTGGAGTCGTGACGATTTGTCGGATATTGGTGCCTTGATAGAAATGCCTGCCTTGTATGAGAACTTATCGGCTAGGGAAAATTTAAAAGTAAGGACACTCCTACTAGGGTTGCCAGATTCTAGGATTGATGAAGTTTTGGAAATAGTAAGTTTAAAAAATACTGGTAAAAAGAAAAGTGGTCAGTTTTCTTTAGGCATGAAACAAAGACTAGGTATCGCCATTGCTTTATTAAATAATCCTAAGCTTTTGATTTTAGATGAACCAACAAACGGACTTGATCCTCTCGGAATTCAAGAATTACGTGATTTAATAAGATCTTTCCCAGAAAAAGGAATAACCGTTATTTTGTCTAGTCATATTTTAGCAG
>QWCK01001939.1_pt1 | contig 27810 bp, 28 predicted proteins | sample 1972571 | NCBI WGS metagenome assembly QWCK01 (sample SAMN09866710, study PRJNA288562) | Human gut metagenome isolate term2_stool, whole genome shotgun sequencing... | isolation source: gut | host: Homo sapiens | place: USA: California | reverse complement strand
CCGTGCGCATGAGTCTCGAACAACTCATGGAGTTTGTAGAATCCGACGAGCTCATCGAAGTCACGCCCAAGCATCTGCGCCTGCGCAAAAAAATTCTGGATACACAATTACGTTACAAATCGAAGAAAAAATAGAGAAGGGTGGGGGATATGAGCACGCTAACACAAATTATCGCGAATCTGTGGTGGATCAACCTTTTGCTTATCCTCTTTCTTGTTTTTATGCACAACGGCAGCCCCAAGTCGACGGCGATGTGGATTATGGTGCTTGCCTTTACTTCCGTATTCGGCTTTATCCTGTACTTGATCTTCGGACAGGACTATCGAAAACGGAAGATGTTCGAACTCAAAGAGGAGCAGGATCAGGTTGTATCGCTCGTTTCCTACGCGCAAAGAGATGATTTTGAACGCGGGTTTTTCCCGTATGACGGCCTTTTGGTTCGCGATTACGGGGAACTTGCACTCCTCAATCTCACCGGGGAGGAAGGCTTCTACACGGAGAAAAATTCGGTGGAAACCCTCTTTGACGGACAAGAAAAATTTGAGCGATTGATCGATGACATGATGCATGCCAAAAAAACAATCGACATTCAATATTATATTTTCAAGTCCGACAAGATCGGGAAACACATCCTTTCGGTACTCGAACAGAAACTGGACGAAGGTGTCCGCGTACGTTTACTCTACGACGCCATCGGCGGCCGATCGATGAAACGCGAAGCAATCGAAAGTTTCCGCCGACACGGCGGACAGGTGGCGGTATTTTTTCCATCCCCCTTTGCGTGGCTCAATCTTCGGATCAATTTCCGCAATCATAGAAAACTGGTCGTGATCGACGATGAAATCGGCTATATCGGCGGTTTTAACGTCGGAGACGAGTATCTGGAACCGAAGAAACTCGGTTACTGGCGCGACACGCATCTGCGCATTCACGGAAATGCGGTCTGGGCATTAAAGACACGTTTTCTCAAGGACTGGTATTATGCCTCGGGAGATAAAAGCTCCACAGATCCCATCATCACACAGGAGATCCAATCTCGAGGATCGACCGGAATCCAGATCATCTCATCGGGACCGGACACGCAGGTGGAGCACATCAAGCTCGCTTTTATCCGTATGATTGCTACGGCCAAAGAATCGATTCTCATTCAGTCTCCGTATTTTATTCCGGATGAAAGTGTCCGCGATGCACTGATTACCGCGATGCTCTCCGGCGTCAAGGTACAGATCATGATTCCGTGCAAACCCGATCATCCTTTTGTCTATTGGGCAAGCTTATGGCATCTGGGAGAACTTCTCAAACACGGTGCGGATGGCTATCTTTATAACAACGGCTTCTTACACGGGAAGACGATGGTCATCGACGACGATCTTGCGACGGTCGGCAGTGCCAATATGGATATTCGTTCGTTTGCGCTGAATTTTGAAACCAATGCCGTTCTCTACGGAGAAGAAAGTGCTATGGCTCTTCGGAATCAATTTATAGAGGATCTCAAACACTCCTCACATTTAAGCTATGAGCAGTATCAAGAAAGACCGCTCGGAGTCAAATTCAAACAATCATTTTCCAGACTACTTTCCCCGATTCTATAATCCACCTCCCATCGAGGTGGGTTTCTTTTTAGAAAGAAAAGGAGGTGCACCGTGACGAAAAGACCTCTGTCACCCTACGGGCTCGTCACGCTCGAGACGATATCGCAGGATCCATACGTCGAGACCACGATCCCGGGGTATTGCTATGAAGATGTCGTGACGACCGATCTGCCCAACGCGAAGAACCACTGTGCGGCGACGGCAATCGCCAACCTGGCACTCTATTATGCAAATATCGGCAAGTCGTCCGCCGTTTCCGAAACGCCGGGAAAAACCCTCCGCTCTGTCTACGAAATGGTTGGGAACGGGCCGATCTTGTTTTTCAAAAAAAGAGCGACGCGGTATTTTCGCAAACACGGTGAGATCCTCTCCATGCACGCAATTTCGCGAGCGGAGATTTCCTCCGCAACTGGGCGCGGTCATATCTCGGTGCTTCTTCTCAAGGACGGACTTTTTCATTGGCACTGGGTCCTGGCCATCGGAGAGCGCGTGTATGGTTCGGGAAGAAAGTATCTTATGGTGATGGACGGATGGCATCGAAGCAGCCCACGATATTTGGAAATCACGCGGCGCGAAAACTTCGTATACGCTCTTGAATGCGAGATGAAAATGTTTTAATATCATCTTGCTTAGATAAATGGTGCTCATGGAATGTGAAGAAAGCGGGAAGATGATCATGGGAGCGAATCATAGATGTCCGAAATGTGGGAGTAACTATGTTCAACTTACACAAGAATCCAATAAGCACGGATGCTTATGGACGCTGATTTTCGGAGCATACTATATCGTCTGGTATCTTGTGAGATTGGGCATTGCTTTTACGCTTTTTTGTCTCTACGATTGGTGGATGGCAATCATCCGTAAGATTCAGGGAAGAGGGCATGTGTGGCAATCGAAGCGCTGGGCTTCCAATCGAAGACGCATTTATTTTTGTCATAATTGTGGCCATAATTTTATTGCTTAATTCGTGTCGATGGAATGTTCTCATACGAGAATTTCCGTTTGGCACCCATGGATGAGGAGGAAAAGAAATGCTAGGTTTGGTACTTGGCGGCGGCGGCTCTAAGGGGGCGTTTCAAGTCGGCGCCTATCGCGCACTCTTGGAATGCGGCTATGAATTTAACGGTGTCGTCGGCGCGTCGATCGGCGCACTCAATGCGGCAATGATTGCCCAAGAAGATTATGAAAAACTGGATGAAATTTGGCGCTCGATCGACCTTGTCAAGGTTCTCGGGAACGAAGACCTGGCGGAATTCATCCAACGTGAAGTTCTCGAAGATGAGACGAAAACGAAAAAAGACGAACTCCTCGCGCTCGTCAAATGGGGGAAAATCGACGCGGAACCGGCGTTGCGTTTTATTGAAAATGCCATCGACGAGGAGAAACTTCGCGCATCGAAGATTGATTTCGGACTTGTGACCTGTAATCTTACGGATCGCAAAATCGACAAGCTCTTTAAGGCCGATATTCCAAAAGGACGCGTAGCGGAGTATCTCATGGCGTCGAGCTATTTGCCCGTGTTCAAGTTCGAGCGTATTGACGGCAAGTTTTTCGCTGACGGCGGATTCTATGACAATCTCCCCTTCCAGATGCTTCTCGACCGCGGATATGATGAGATTGTGACAATCAAAATCGGAGGGGCGGGGAGAGAACGCCCGATTCCGTACAATGAAGCACATTTTATCGAGATCAAAAATCGTCAAGATACGGGATATACCATGAATTTCACGCGTGAAAACTCGATTGAACTCATCACGCGCGGATATCTCGATACGATGGTGCAACTCGGGCGCCTCTTCGGGAATGAATATACATTTACGGGCGAGAAGAAAGATTTTGTAGAGATTTTCGAAACCGTATCGGAAGAGCGGGTTGCAAGTCTTCTGCGATTATTGGGTATAGAAACTTCCGCCGACCGGGCAAGTTTCTATATGTACATCCTTCCGGAACTTGCCAAACTCTTAAATCTTGATCATCCGTCCGAGGAGGATTTGGCACTCACAATTACGGAGCGTGCCATGAAGACCTGCGAGTACTCGCTTACGAAGACCTATGATCCGAATGATGTCATCGGAGAACTCAAGGACAAAAGAGTCTTTCCGAAAAACGAACCCGAAGGCGCGATTGACCGCATCAAAAATTTCATTACGAAAGAAACGGTCTTGGACGAGGCCGTTGAAATTCTCTTTTCCTAAACAAAAAAGGACGACTCGAGAGGGTCGTCTTTTTTGTTCCAAATCTCTCCATGCGGAAGCTCTTTGCCGAAATTTCATTTTCTCACAAATGTATTCTTTTATGGGATAGTTTTTTCGGTTCGACTTGAGTATAGTGATGGAACAGGCGGAAATTTGCCTGATATTTCAACACACAATGAACCATTAAAGGAGGACACCATGGCTTTGATCGGAAAAAAATTACCGGAATTCAAACTGGATGCTTACAATCCGGCAAAAGAAGAATTTGTTACCGTTACCAATGAGGATTTGAAAGGATCTTACACGGTTCTCATCTTCTATCCCGCCGACTTTACTTTTGTCTGCCCGACAGAACTTGAAGATATGCAGGAATCCTATGCGGAACTCAAGCAATTGGGTGCAGAGGTTTACTCGGTATCGGTGGATACGCATTTTGTCCACAAGGCTTGGCATGACAACAGTGCGGCCATTTCCAAAATTGAGTACACCATGATCGGTGACTCCAACAAGGAACTCACGAGAGAGCTCGATCTCCTGGATGATTCGGGCAAAGCGCTACGCGCAACACTCATCCTGGATCCTGAGAATGTCATCCAAACGGTGGAGATCAACGCGGACGGCATCGGCAGAAAAGCAAATGTCAACATCAATAAGGTCAAGGCGGCAAAGTATATCGCCGCTCACCCCGGCGAAGCATGCCCGGCAAAATGGGAGAGCGAAGCGGATGCAACCTTGATTCCGGGACTTGATTTGGTAGGTAAGATCTAAAACATGCTCGATCAAAACCTCAAGAATCAATTAGCGCAGTATTTTAAACTCCTCAAAACGGAAGTCACGATTGGAATTTTTGCCGATCAAGATGAAAATTCTAAGAAAGTAAGGGCGTTCCTTGAAGAGGTCGCGAGTCTTTCGGATAAGATCAAATTGGAAGAAAAAGAACTTGTGTACAAACCCTCTTTTGAGATTCAGGGCGCGTTCGAACACGGGAGGATCGTCTTTGCAGGTCTTCCTTTGGGACATGAGTTCGCCTCTTTTGCGCTTGCAATGTTACAGGCGGGCGGTGTCGAGCCGAAAGTCGATGCCTGGACAAAATCAAGAATCAAGGGCCTTACCGCGTCTGATTTTGAGACGATCGTCTCTCTAAGTTGTCACAACTGCCCCGAAGTCGTCCAGGTATTCAACATCATGGCAATCTTAAATCCTGCCATCAATCATACGATGATCGACGGTGGCATGTTCCAAGAAGTGGCGGAGGGACGCGATGTCTTGGCCGTACCCGCCATCTTCAAAGACGGTTCGTTCTTTGAGGGCGGAAAGCAAAGCATGGAACATCTTCTCGAGCTTCTCGGGAGCGACGCGGATACGAGTATGTTCAAGAACAAAGGTCTCTTCGATGTACTCATCGTCGGGGGCGGTCCCGCTGCCGCAACGGCTGCCATCTATGCCGCAAGAAAGGGTCTTACGACCGGACTTGTGGCGAAGACGTTTGGAGGGCAAGTGGAAGAGACGCTTGCGATTGAGAACATTCCCGGATTTAAGTACACGGAAGGCCCGACGTTCATGCACGAGATGCGGGAGCAAGTGGAAGCATTGGGCGTCGATCTCATGACCGGAGCCTTGGCAAGCGGGATCAGAAGGGACGACGAAGCGAAACGGATTGAAGTGAAACTCGACAATGATCTTTCCCTGCAATCGAAGACGGTCATTCTCGCCACAGGTGCAAAATGGAGACTCATCGGCATTCCCGGAGAGACGGAGTTCCGAAACAAGGGCGTCGCCTACTGCACGCACTGTGACGGGCCGCTCTTCCGCGGCAAACCGGTTGCCGTCATCGGTGGAGGAAACTCGGGCATCGAAGCGGCCATCGATCTCGCGAATCTCGCAAGTCATGTCACCGTACTCGAATTCTTGCCGGAACTCAAGGCGGATAAGATTTTGCAAGATAAACTCATGAGTCTCGACAATGTGAAAGTGATCACCAATGCCGCGACCAAAGGACTTTACGGCGACGGCAAAGTCGAGTATCTGGAATATCAAGACAGAATTTCAGGTGAGGAATATAAGATCGACATCGCGGGTTGCTTTATCCAAGTAGGTCTTGTACCGAGCACGGAATGGCTCAAGGAGAGTGAAGTCGAGCTCAGTGATCGAGGAGAAATCCTCACGCAAGCGGACGGTGCGACCAATGTCGAGGGAGTTTACGGCGCGGGTGACGCGACCGAGACGCCTTTCAAACAAATCGTCATCGCCGCGGGATCCGGAGCGATCGCCGCACTCGGCGCCTTTAACTATCTTATGAGACAATAAAAAAACGCCTACCGAAGAAAATGTCTTTGGTAGGCGTTTTTACTTAGAATTCTAGGATGCTGTGATGGATTTTTCGTTGTGTGGTGTATGAGAACACCAGACCGATGATGACGAGATTGATCACTTGGAAAGTGCCGCCATAACTCATGTACGGGAGCGGAATACCGGTGATGGGCATGATGCCGATGATCATTCCGATATTCTCGAAGACGTGAATGAGAATCATGGCGGCGAAACCGACGATCATCGTCCTTCCGAAGACACTGTCGTCTTTCCTTGCGATGGAGAGAAGTCTCCACAAGAGAAGCGTGTAGAGGAGAATGAGAAGGGCGCCGCCGACAAAACCGAGTTCTTCTCCGAGAACGGCGAAGATATAGTCGTTCTCCTTGAGCGAGATAAAATCGTATTGCGTCTGCGCGCCTTTGAAAAGACCGCGGCCTTTAAATTTTCCGCTGCCGACGGCAAGGGCGCCCTGATTGAACTGCCAGCCGATACCGGTGACGTCAGACTCGGGATTCAAGAGGACGCGAATGCGGTTTTTCTGATAGTCGGAGAAGAAGAGCCATGCAAGTGGCAACGAGATCAGCCCGAGGCCCAGCGCATAGAGAAAGTATCGGATGCGCAGACCCGCCGTATAGAGCATCAGGATGATGAAAAAGACATAGACCATCGCCGTCCCGAAGTCGGGCTGCAAGGCGATGAGCACGACCGGAAAAAAACTGATGGCCAGAGCCTTTAAGAGCACTTTGGGTTCGTTGATGCGCTCCTTGACGCTGTCAATATACCGTGCAAGATAGAGGATGAGAAATACTTTCATGAATTCCGACGGCTGAAAACCGAACGATCCGAATCGAAGCCACGCATCCGCGCCCCATTCCTTGCCGCCGACACCGCGCACGAGCGTGAGCACGAGAAGTGCGTTGCCGAGAATGTAGAGAAAGGGGGAGATCCTGCGGATGACATCGAAATCCATTGCCGTCAAGACAAAAATCGCAAAAAAGCCGAGGCAGGTTGCGATAATTTGCGTGACAATGTGACGAGAATTATCGAGACTCAGCGTTGCGCTGTAAAGAATGACAAGACCAAATATACATAAGACCAGGACGATAAAAAAGAGTGTCCAGTCAAAATCGTCGAGATTTTTTTTGTTGCGTTTGAACATTTTTTTCCCTCATTTCATTCGTTCTATTATACCATACCTGTCCCGAGTTCGTTCTGCATGTGCCGAGGAACGACGAAAAAAATGCGCAATTTTAGCGTTGTTATTTGAATGCATGTTTGATAGAATGAGTAAAGTATAGATAGAAGGGGGAGTGTTTTGAAAATGGTACTGTCACGCAAAGATGCTCTTACGGTGATGGACATTCTTGAGAAAACGTACCCTTCCGCAAAGGCGGAGCTGGATTTCACCAATCCGCTGGAACTACTTGTGGCTACGATCTTGTCGGCTCAATGCACGGACGTACGGGTGAATAAAACCACGCCTGTCCTCTTTGCGAAATACAAGACGGCGAGAGATTATGCCGAAGCGGACCTCGAAGAACTCATGGAGATCATCAGACCTTGCGGATTCTATCGCACAAAGGCCAATCATCTCATCGGTGCCGGGCGCGTTATGGAGGAGTCGTTCCAAGGTCAAGTACCGCGTACCATGGAGGAAATCATGACTTTGCCGGGCGTCGGCAGAAAAACCGCGAACGTGGTGCTTTCGAACGCCTTCGGAGTTCCGGGAATCGCGGTGGACACGCATGTCTTTCGCGTTTCCAACAGGATCGGGCTATGCAATACCGACACACCTGAGAAGACGGAAATGGCCTTGCAAAAGATCATTCCCAAGGACCGTTGGTCCCAATCTCACCATGTATTAATTTTTCACGGGAGAAGATGTTGCGCGGCACGCAAACCGAAGTGTACCGTCTGTCCCGTTTCTGAACAATGTCTATTTTGGAGGAAAAAACAAAATGAAAAGAAATAGGCGCAAATTTTCGAAAGGGCGCGCGGTAGCCGCCCTCGCAATTGCGTTGACGCTGACAAGTTGCGGGAGCGTATCCGAACTGTCTGCGAAAATCGGGATCGGCGGTTCGAATCCTGAAGAAATTGTAGAAATTACACCGTCCGAGGTTTCAAAGAAGCCGCTTCGTTTTGGCGGTCTTGTGATTCCGGAAGGGGTTTCCGTCGGCGGCGTTTCCGTCGGCGGACTTACGGATGTCGCGGCTTATCAAAAACTTTTGCGTTTGACGGAAAAATATGAGCGTGAGGGCGTCCTTGAGCTCACCTACGGATCCAACAAGGCGGATCTTAAGATTAAGGACCTCAAGCTCGAGTATGAGCTGGAAAAACCGGTGAAGGAAGCTTTTAGGCTCCAAGGGAAAGCTGCTCCCCATGCCGACGGTACGGCCGAGGAGAAACTTTCCGAGCTTGTCGTGGAGCTTCCCAAGAAATACGAGACGGAGAAGATCGACGAAGCCATCAAAGCGATTTCCAAGGGGATTTACGAAGAGCCCGTCGACGATACAATCGAAGTCAAAGACGGAGAATTCAGCATCAAAAAAGGCAAACCCGGCAAAGGCGTTGATTCCAAGAAGATGAAGGTGGAGATCGAATCTGCGATGGACCGCCAATACTCCGGGAAAATCGAAGGCGTGGCGGGAGAGCTCGAACAAAAGACGCTCAAGGAATCCGATATTGCACGTCTCACGGGCGTTATCGGCTCAAGTTCCACCTATTATAACGAGGGCAATGTTTCGAGATCTAACAATGTCAAGCGCTCTGCCGCTTGCTTCAACGGTCTTGTTGTAAGACCTGGAGAGACGGTCTCGTTTAATCAACTCACGGATATCGGCGGCTATGAGCAAGCCTTGGTCATCGACGGCAACGGCGATATCGTCATGGGTGTCGGCGGCGGCCTCTGCCAAACGGCAACGACGCTGTTTCAGGCGGCGGTCCATGCGGATATGACGATTGTGGAATCAAACTGCCACTCGCTTCCTTCGGAATACACCGAACTGGCCACAGATGCGATGGTGAGCGGCTGGTCCGATCTCAAATTCAGAAACGATCTGGACTTCCCCGTCATTATCCAAGCATGGGCAGGCGGAGGCGAGGTACATTTTGAGTTCCTCGGCGACACGGAAAAGAAGAACTATGAAGTCAATATTGTCCCCGGTGAAGTGACGACCATCGGCTTCGATGTGAAAGAAGTCGAAGATCCCACCGTGACACCGGGCGATCGTATTATTGAAAAACAAGGGCAAAACGGGTATCGGGTTGCCACGTATATCTACAACGGCAGAACGGGCGAGACTTACAAACTCCGCGACAACTATTATGAGACGCGCACGCAGGTTGTCCGCGTCAACAACGGACTTGCAAGCCCCGGAACGGACATTGACAAATGGCTTGAGAACTACCTCAAGGAGCTTGAACGTCAAGAAAATCCGATTTTGCCGTAATCTCTTTGTGTGAAAAGCTCGATTTCGGTCGGGCTTTTTTTGCAAGCGGAGGACAGAAATGCTACACATCGTTCTTTTGGAACCGGAAATTCCATACAATACAGGAAATATCGGCCGCACGGCGGTCCTCACGGGTGCGAGACTTCATCTCATCAAACCCTACGGTTTCTCCATTCAGGAAAAATGGGTGCGCAAAGCGGGGATGGACTACTGGAAAGACGTCGATCTCCGTGAGCATTTGTCCTGGGAAGATTTTCTTAGAGATGAGAAACCGGAGAGGTTTTTTCTCGCGACGACGAAAGCGCCGAGAAGCTATGCGGATGTCACGTATCGAGACGGCGACTACTTTGTCTTCGGGAAAGAATCGGCGGGGATCGATGAAGAAATTCTCAAACGATATCCGGACGCGACGATACGAATCCCGATGAAAGATATCGGACGTAGCCTCAATCTTTCTAACAGTGCTGCGATTCTACTGTACGAGGCTTTGAGGCAAACGGGTTATCCGGATTTGCGCTAGGGAGGACGGATCCATGGAAATTATCATTTCAGTCATCGGTGGCTTGGGGCTATTGCTCTACGGCATGAGTCTCATGGGCGAGGCTTTGCAAAAAGCGGTCGGCAACAAAATGCGCGACATCATCGGTGCGCTCACCAAGAACAAATACATGGGCGCACTGGTCGGCTGTGTCGTCACGATCCTCGTCGGCTCGTCTTCGGCTACGACCGTCATGACGATCGGTTTTGTCAATGCGGGCGTCATGACCCTGGACCAGGCTGTCGGCATCATCATCGGTTCGAACCTCGGTACGACGGTGACGGCGCAACTCATTGCATTGAATCTCGATGCGATTGCACCGCTCGTTGCCGGCATCGGCGTGTTTGTCATCCTATTGTCCAAATCAAAAAAAAGGATGCGCTCCATCGGCGAGATCATGTTCGGTTTCGGCTTGATTTTCCTCGGCATGTCCATGATGAAAAGCGGACTCGAGCCGCTTCAAAACGAACCGTGGTTTACGGAATTTTTCTACAAACTCGATAATCCTTTCGTGGGCCTATTGGTGGGTCTCGGACTCACGACGCTCGTGCAGTCTTCGGCCGCTTCGATCGGTCTTATGCAGGCGTTGGCAGCAGAGGGATTTCTTACCATCAATCAGGCATTTCCGGTGCTCTTCGGTGACAATATCGGAACGACCACGACGGGTCTTATCTCTTCCATCGGGACCAATCGCAACGGCAAACGGACCGCGTTTATGCATTTTATGTTCAATGTCGTCGGTACGATTCTCTTTATGACCCTTCTTCGCATCCCGATTCAACGCGTGGTCATCTATCTGAGTCCGGACAATCCGGCGCGACAGATTGCAAACGCCCATACACTCTTCAACCTTGTGAACATCATTATCCAGCTTCCATTCTCGAGTTTCCTCGTCAAGGCGGCACGCTTCTTCGTACCGGGAGGTGAAACGGATGAGCGCAGTTACTCGACGTATCTCGACGACCGCGTGCTGAGAACACCGTCGATTGCACTCGATGCGGCGCGCAAAGAAATCGAGCGCATGGCAGATTTGGCGCTGTCCAATATTGAGCGTGCGGAACTTTCCATCTCGACAGGGAGTGAAGTCGAGATTGAAAGTGTGGCGGAATACGAAGAAACCATCAATCACCTGGAAGAAGAGATTGTCGAGTATCTCGTCAAACTCGGCCGAGAGAATCTATCCGAGGATCAATACAGCGATCTCAACACCATGATGAGTATGACGACGGACCTCGAGCGTGTGGGCGACCATGCGACGAATTTGGCGGAACTCGCGCATTATATGAATGAAGAACGCATCCAGTTTTCGGAAGATGCGCTGGGAGACGCACAGGCCATCATCGAAAAGGCGATTGCCGCACTCGACAATGCGATGGACGCTTTCAAACACGATGATATGCATCGTGCACGTGCAGTCTTTGCCATCGAGGACGAAGTGGACGCCATGGAGAAAAAATTCCGTCGAGAACATATGGACCGACTTGCGGACGGCTCGTGCATGCCGCCCGTCGGCGTCGTGTTCCTCGATGTCTTAACCAATATCGAACGCGTGAGCGATCACGCCAACAACATTGCAACGTATCTCATTGAAAATGAAGCGGAGCGAAAAATTACCTACAAAATCCGATAAGAGGAGGCAAACATGCATTACGATATCATCATCTTGGGCGGCGGCCCGGCAGGACTCAGCGCGGGACTCTACGCGGCACGCGCCAAGATGCGTACACTCATCATTGAGCGAAAAATCGCGGGCGGGCAGATTGCCCTAACCGACGAAATCAGCAACTATCCGGGAACGGAGACGGATCTTAGCGGGGAAGAACTCGCACGGAGAATGCGCGAACAGGCGGAGAATTTCGGCTGTGCATTTGTGAGCGAAAATGTCGTTTCGGTCGATCTTGAGGGAGAATGCAAACGCGTCACGACCGATGAGAAAGAATATGAGGCGTCTGCCGTGATCCTTGCAATGGGCGCTCATCCGCGCAAACTCGGCATCGAGAACGAAGAAAAATTCTCCGGCAGAGGCATCAGTTTTTGTGCGACTTGCGATGCGCCGTTTTTTGAGGGACTCGACACGTATGTCGTCGGCGGCGGAGACAGCGCCGTCGAAGAGGCCATCTTTATCTCGAAATTTGCAAAGCGCGTCACGATTATTCACAGGCGCGACGAACTCCGTGCGGCGAAGAGCATCCAAGAGCGCGCGTTCGAGAATCCGAAGATTGAATTCATGTGGGACAGTGTCGTCACGGGACTATCCGGCGACAAGAGACTCACTTCTTTCACCGTCAAGAATGTAAAAACCGGAGAAGAAAAAACGATCGGCGAAGGCGCTTTCTTCGGACTTTTTGTCATGATTGGACTGGTGCCCGAGACGGAACTCGTAAAAGATGTCGTGAAGCTCGAGAACGGATACATCGTTACGGATGAAAATATGTCCTGCGGTATCCCGGGCGTCTACGCGGCCGGTGACATTCGAAAAAAAGAAGTGCGCCAAGTTGTAACGGCAACCTCGGACGGAGCGATTGCCGCCGTACTTGCCGCGCGATATCTCGATGAGAAAAAATAAGAAAAGAGGCGGGTTCGCCTCTTTTTTATATGCTCTATACCGTTTTTAGAAAGGGCCGATTCAAAATGGACGAGGGAAAATAAAAAAGCGGAGGGGTTCTCCGCTTCGAAACATACCATTGTGATTCCAAACACACGAAATGGTCTTGATTATATGGTGCCGATGGGGGGAGTCGAACCCCCACGTGCGTATTGCACAATAGATTCTGAGTCTATCTTGTCTACCAATTCCAACACATCGACTGGTGCCGAAGGCGGGAGTCGAACCCGCACGGTGTCGCCACCGCCGGATTTTGAGTCCGGTACGTCTACCAATTCCATCACTTCGGCTTACAAAAAGGTACTCCGTAATCATACCACAGAGGCTCTTTGTTGGCAATGCTCGCGACTTCGAGATCGGCGATCCTGCAAGCGTGAAGAAGCACCCTTTCTGCACGCTCGGACCTGCGATCGCCAATGTGCCGGAGATGCTCTATAATAAAATCAAAGACGATCGGAATAACGAAACCGGAAATGAAAACGGACGGAAAGGAGGAGCGCATGAAAAGAAAAATGCTTTGGATTTTGGTATTGGTCGCGGGACTCATCGCGCTATGGATCCTCTATTCACTGAATCAGGGAGGCGGCAAAGTGGGCGAAAGGCATATTTCCAGAGGGCGTCTCGCCAAAAAAACGATTCAATCGGACACAATCACAAAGTTTGAATATACACGCGGTATGGAGTATGATTTTCTGGCCGAACGGACCGAAGAAGGGACCGTTCACGTGAAGATCATCACGATGGAGCCCTATGATTTGCATGCAGACCCGGCAATCGACTATGAAAGCACGGATCTTTCTCTCTTGACGAATCTTGAGAAAGTGATTCGAGAGCATGAGCTGTCTCGAGAAAACGGCTATACGGTAGTGGTGGACGGATTGCCTCCGGGGTACGGAGAGAGACTCAAGGTGGAGTATGACACGGGTGAAGAACTCTTTACGCGCTCCAATGAGTCGTATCTTTTCAGCGACGAGATTGCGGATGCATTTTCTAAGGCTTTCCGAGATCATGCACGGGCGCACGGACTTTCATTTGAAGAGCATCGCAATGCGGAGGAAGAATGGGAGGACGATGGGGAGGAAGATTTCGAGCCGTGAGATTCCAATTGAAAAAATTGTACAATCCGTCGGTGTGGTCGTAGATCGATTGCACATGGACGCCATGAGAAAAAAGGGCAGTGGGCACGGACGTGTCGAGCCCTTTTTTGTTGTGGTCCTTTGCTCCTTGGGAGAAGTGCCGAGAGAAAGGAGTGCCGCGCAGTTTGGCACCGTTTTGCGCTGTGGTATACTTAGGGAAGAAACGGAGGTCTCCATGAAAAAACTTTTGCTCATCGACGGCAGTTCCCTACTCTTTCGAGCTTTTTATGCACTCCCGCTCCTAACGAACGCGGAGGGCGTTTATACAAACGGCGTGTACGGTTTTTTGACGATGCTTAGAAAAGTCTTAAACGATGAAGAACCGACGCACGTGCTCGTTGCTTTTGACCGTCCGGATCCCACGTTCCGGCACGAAGCGTACAAGGCCTACAAGGGCACGCGCGAGAAAGCGCCTTCCGAGCTTGCAGGTCAATTTGCCATCACGAAAGACTTACTTGAGACGATGGGTCTCAAGCATTTTGACATGGCGGGTTACGAGGCGGACGATGTTCTCGGCACCATGGCCCGCAAAGGCGAGAAAGAAGGCTACGAAGTCGTCCTCGTGACGGGAGATCGCGATTATTATCAACTTGTCGACGAAAATACGACGCTCCTGCTCACCAAACGCGGCGCATCGGAGATGGAGACCTGGACGCCCGCGCATATTCGCGAACATTTCGGCATCGAGCCGAGAGATTTTATCGAAGTCAAAGCGCTCATGGGAGATCCTTCCGACAATATTCCCGGGATTCCGGGGATCGGGGAGAAACGCGCACTCCAATATGTAAGGGAATACGGTTCCCTCGAGGGTCTATACGAACACATCGACGAAGTGCGCGGGCCAAAGACGCGCCTTGCGATAGAAGAGAACAAGGATCTCGCGTATCTTTCGCGAAAACTTGGCACGATTCACACCGAAGTCCCGATGGATTTGACCTTCGAGGATCTCATCGTGGGAGATCCGGATCGGGACGAACTCAATCGAAAACTTAGAAAGCTCGGCATGACGAGCCTTATCACGGAAGGGACAGAAGCAGCCCCCGAGAGTCATCTCGAAGCGTCGACCCTTGAGGACGTACTCGAAGACGTGAAAGAGGAAGGCTCTTTTACCTATTTATTCCTTTTTGACGACGACTACCTCACGACTGATCCCGTCGCCCTCGGTCTCGCCTCGAAAAAGCGCGTGACGCTTCTCAAACACGACGAATTCCCCGAGGCGGAACCGTTCTTTCGGACGGCACGCGCCGTTTCCATGGATGTCAAACCGTCTCTTCGCATACTCGACAAGTTCGAATTTGCGCCCGAGACCTACGACGATGTCTCGCTCTTGATTTATCTTTCCGATCCTGCAAGTGCTGCTTTGGATCCTTTTGAAGGCGCGAAGAAAATCGGCGAAAATGTCCGGACCGACAAAGAAATTCTCGGCAAAGGCGTGAAGAAAAAGAAATTTGCCGATTTATCCGAAGAAAAACTCCTGGAAATCTTCTCGGAACGACTCTCCGTGACACGCAAACTCTGCGAAAAACTCCTGGAGGAGCTCCGCGTGCGCGAAATGAAACATCTATATCGAGATGTCGAGCTTCCGCTCGTGCACATTCTCTACGAGATGGAATCGACCGGATTTCCCGTCGATGTGAAAAAACTGGAATTTCTGTCCGAAGACTTTCGCCAAGAAGTGGAGACCTACGAAAAAGAAATCTACGAACTCGCGGGAGAAGAATTCAATATTCAATCGCCCAAGCAGCTCGGCGTGATTCTCTTCGAAAAACTCGGTCTGCCCGTGATCAAAAAAACGAAGACCGGCTATTCGACCGATGTCGAGGTACTCACCAAGCTCGCGCCGAAACACGAAATCGCGGAAAAAATCCTCGAGTTTCGCACGCTCGCGAAGCTCAAGAGCACTTATGTCGACGCGCTCATCCCGCTCATCGACGAGAAAGGGCGTATTCACACACATCTCAATCAGACCGTGACGGCGACGGGAAGGATTTCGTCCACCGAGCCGAATCTCCAAAACATTCCCGTTCGGGATGAGAACGGCCGACGGATCCGCGACGCTTTTGTCGCTGAACCCGGATATCTCCTTATCGATGCGGACTACAGTCAGATTGAACTGAGGGTCCTCGCGCATCTCGCGGACGATGCGGTCATGCAGGATGCGTTTCGCCACGGCATCGACATTCACGCGAAGACCGCGTCCGAAGTCTTCGGCGTCGCGGTGGACGAAGTGACGCCGCTTGAACGTCGCGCCGCCAAGGCCGTCAACTTCGGCATCGTCTACGGAATCAGCGATTACGGCCTTTCGCAAGATCTCGGAATTACGCGCAAGGAGGCGAAGAGATACATCGACGGATATCTCGCCACCTATCCGAATATTCGCGACTATATGGAATCCATCGTCGAGAGTTCCAAGGAAAAAGGCTATGTCGAGACGATTCTCAATCGTCGTCGATACATCCCGGAACTCAAGAGCAAAAATTTTGCCGTGCGTTCTTTCGGTGAACGCGTGGCGCTCAATATGCCCATTCAAGGCAGCGCGGCGGACATCATCAAACTCGCGATGGTGCGTGTTTACGATCGCCTCCAATCCGAAAATTTGAAGGCGGAGCTTCTCTTGCAGGTTCACGACGAGCTCATTGTACATGCGCCCGAGGAGGAAGCGGACGAAGTGGCACGCATTCTCGAAGAGGAGATGACGGGTGCTTTTTCGCTCAAAGTCGACCTCATCGCCGAGGTTCATCGGGGGAAAAACTGGAATGAAGCCAAATAGAATCGTCATCACCGGAGGGATTGCGAGCGGCAAATCGGAAGTCACAAGGTATCTTAGGGAGCTAGGGCATCTCGTCATCGATGCGGATGCGATCGCGCACGAGGTGTTGGCGGAGAAAAGGATCATCAAGGCCGTGGGAGAACGCTTCGGCCACGAGGTTATCTCAGAGGGCCGCGTGGATCATGCGGCGTTGGCCGGGATCGTCTTTCAGGATGAAGAAAAACGGACGGCGCTCGAGGATATCCTCTATCCCGCCATCATTTCGGAACTTGTGGATCGCGGGAAAGGGGATCTTCCATTTGTCTTTTTTGACATTCCGCTTTATTATGAAAAGAAATCACGCATTCCCATCGACGTAGACGCCGTTTGGCTCGTCTACGCCGAAACGGATGAACGCATTCGCAGAATGCAAGAAAACCGCGGCATGACGGAGGCGGATGCACGTGCTCGTCTGGCCGCACAGGATCCTTTGGAAAAGAAAATCCCCTTGGCAGATTTCGTCCTTGAGAATACCGGGACGATCGAAGACCTCCACCGTGCGGTGGATCGGGGGCTTAGGAGGTTCAACCATGCGAACGCTTAGAACGCTGATCGCGATTATTCTCGTTGTCATTGCATGCTTTGCCATTGCAAGCTTTATCACGACAAGCGAGACGGTCGATCAGTATCCCATCTATTACAACAATCTCATCTACAAATATGCGAAGGAGAACGATCTGGATCCTTTCCTCGTTGCAGCCATCATTCGCACCGAGTCGAATTACGATCCCGAAGTTTCGAGTCACGCCAACGCGCACGGACTCATGCAACTCTTACCGGAGACGCTCGAATGGATCGCCATGCGCCGGGGGGAGACCTTTGAGCCCGATCAGATCAAAGATCCCGAAGCCAATATTCGCGCAGGCACCTATTATGTGCGCTATCTTTTGGATGAGTTCCAAGATGTGAATCTCATGCTTGCGGCTTACAACGGCGGCCCCGCCAATGTGGCAAAGTGGCTCACGATCAAAGAATATTCTAAGGACGGCAAGCATCTCGACTTTATCCCCTTCGAGGAAACGAGAAACTATGTGGAGAAAGTTACGAAATACAGAGATGAATACACCAAGGTTTATCACGGTGTTTTCCCGGAGTCGGAGAAGGATCATAACAACGAAGTCTCGTTTCACGCGACCGTTTATAAGAATTTCCTTCTCCTTCTCCAAAGGAAATACTAAATTTTCTCCCGCTTGGAAAAAAGATTTGCATTTTTTAAAAAGAGCGATTATAATGGACAAGCAAGCTAACCGAGAGGGGAGTTTGCAGACAATAGAAAAGTCTCGACGAGCATGTTCGTTCAAAAGCGTTGATATTTTTTCTGCTTATGTCTATAATGTATAAGTGGAAAGCTATATAGCTTTTGTTCCTTGCAGAGGTGGTGGAATAGGTAGACACGCTACTTTGAGGGGGTAGTGGGCGATCGCCTGTGAGAGTTCGAATCTCTTCCTCTGCACCATTAACGCTTGTCGGGGCTTTTTTTCATGTCCCGGAGGTTAAAAAACAAAGAGAGGTGGAATGGATGAAACTTGAGGCACTGACGTTCAAGGGCGGCACACACCCGAACGGGTTTAAGGACCTGTCCAACGGGAAACCTTGGATCGTCGCCGAAGCACCCGATCAAATTACCATCGCAATGCACCAACATATCGGCGCACCCTGCGAGGCCATTGTCCAAAAGGGCGATCATGTCAATGTTGGACAAAAAATCGGTGAGGCCAAGGCATTTGTATCAGCACCCGTTCACTCCAGCGTCTCGGGAACGGTCTCGAAGATCGAATCCGTCGTTACGCCGGACGGCCGCACATGTCAAGCGGTTACGATCGATAACGACAAAGAGTACACGTTGGGCTATGAGGTTCTAAACCGCACACTCGACGAAGTCTCTGCGGAGGAGATTCGTGCAATCGTTCGCGAAGCGGGCATCACGGGACAGGGCGGCGCAAGCTTCCCGACACATGTGAAGCTCACAGTCCCCGAGGACAACCCGATTGATACGGTTATTCTTAACGGCGCGGAATGTGAACCCTACTTAACTTGCGACCAGCTTGTCATGGAGAATGAGGGGGAGAAGGTCCTCTTCGGACTCAAGGCAATCATGAAGGCTGTAGGCGCAGAAACCGGCATTGTGGCAATCGAGTCCAACAAACCGGGCGCAATTAAGAATCTACGCGCGCTCAATAAGGACGAGAACATCCACATTGCATCTTTGGTACCGAAATATCCGCAAGGCGATGAGAAACGTATCATCAACGCTTGCTTAAATCGCGAAGTCCCGTCAGGCGGACTGCCCATGCATGTCGGCGTCGTCGTCGACAACGTAGGCACGGCGAAAGCGATTGCAGAAGCCGTTCGCGAAGGCAAACCGCTCTACGAGCGCCTTGTAACGGTGACCGGTCATGCAGCGATGGACCCCAAGAACGTCCTTGTCAAGAACGGAACGCCACTCGAAGCTATTATTGAAGCTGCCGGCGGACTCAAAGAAGAACCCGGCAAGATTATTATGGGCGGGCCCATGATGGGTATCGCACAATACAGCCTGGATCATCCGGCTGTCAAAGGCCTTTCCGGACTCCTTTGCATGACGAAAAAAGAGGCTAAGCCCCCTGTTGTCCAAAAATGCATGAAATGCGGTAAATGCGTAGAAGCATGCCCCGTTCATCTCCTGCCGCTCTACATTCAACAGCGCGCACTGAGAGGACTTGTCGACGAGGCGCAAGAACTTCACGCGCTCGACTGCATTGAGTGCGGTTCCTGTTCGTATGTTTGCCCGGCAAAGAGACCGCTCGTAGAAGCGATTCGTCTTGCAAAACGCGGCATCCGTGCGAAAGAACAGAAAACACGATAGGAGGTAGTCATGACAGAGAAAATCAATCTCAACGACTTGAAACCGGAAGCACTGATCGTCTCCAGTTCTCCGCACCTTCGTTCCAATGAAACGGTTCAGAAGACCATGCTCGATGTCATCATCGCGATGGTTCCTGCAATGATCGCAAGCGTCTATTTCTTCGGATTTAGAGCCGCTTCCGTGATCTTGACGGGTGTTATTTCTGCAGTCGTTGCCGAATGGATTTCGGAAAAACTCATGAAACGTGAGAATACGATTTCCGATCTTTCCGCAGTGGTGACCGGCATTTTGCTGGCATTCAACGTACCGGCGAACATGCCTCTATACATGGTCGCTTTCGGCAGCATCTTCGCCATCGTCGTCGTCAAACAACTCTTCGGCGGATTGGGAAACAACTTTGTAAACCCGGCACTCGCAGGTCGAGCTGTCCTTATGGCAAGCTGGACGAAGGAAATTGCAAACAACTTCATTACGCCCGGTGTAGACGCAGTTGCAACATCGACCCCCTTACAGACGGGCGAAATGCTCCCCTTGTGGGATATGTTCATCGGTAAGATGCCGGGGTGCCTCGGTGAAGTCAGTGCTCTTGCACTGATTATCGGAGGAATCTATCTCATTGCACGTCGCGTCATCAGCTGGAGAATTCCGGTCATTTATATCGGTACGACAGCGGTACTGCTTGCGGCATTCGGATACAGCAATGTACTCTTGGAGCAACTTTGCGCAGGCGGCCTCATGCTCGGTGCATTCTTTATGGCAACCGACTATACGACATCTCCGATTTCGCCCAAAGGCCAAGTGGTCTTTGCAATCGGATGCGGTCTTATGACGGCGCTCATCCGCGCATACGGCGGCTATCCGGAAGGTGTATCGTATTCGATCCTGCTTATGAACATTGCGACCCCGCTCATTGAGCGCTACACGCAACCCAAAGTGTTCGGAACGCAAAAGAAAGGAGCCAAGGCATGAAAGAAACCATGAAGCTTGTCACGGTCCTTTTCTGCATTACGGCCGTTGCGGCAATTGTCCTCGGGGTTACGAATCAATTCACGAGCCCGATCATCGAACACAATGCGATGGTGAAATACCAAGAGGCTCTCAAGGAAGTCTACCCTGAAGCGGACGAATTCAAAAAAGTAGAAGAAGATTACAGCGACAATCCCAATATCTTGGAAGTCCAAGAAGCTTTGAAAGGCGGAGAAGTCGTCGGCCACGTCGTCAAGGCGGTCGGCAACGGCGGATATGGCGGAGACATCGTCTTTGTCATCGGTCTCGACAGCGATTCAAAAGTCGTCGGATTTAACGTTCTTTCCGCTTCCGAGACACCGGGATTCGGCGCAAAGGTTACGGAACCCGACTACACGGCGGCAGTCATCGGCAGCGAAAGTGCTGAAGACATTCACGCAATCAGCGGTGCAACCATAACTTCCCATGCAATGGAACGCGGTTACAGTGCGGCATGGGAGGCTGTCGGTCACCTCAAAGGCACCGTAGAGAAAGTGGATATTGCAGACGTTCGTAAAGAAGTCGTCGAGGAAATGTTCCCTGGCAAGACGGCTACCGAGCTCGATTATACGGATGACAACATTCTCTGGGCAGCACAAGTCGAAGACACCTTCTTATTCCAAGTCAAGACCAAAGAAGGCTTCGGCGGAACCGTCGAGTTCTTCGTCGGCATCAAAGACGGCGCAATCTCGAACTACAAAGTATACCGTCACGCTGAGAGCGAAGGCTACGGTGATGTGATTGCAACGGACGAATACGCTGCGGATGTCGTCGGTAAAACTTCCCCGGATGAAATCAACGCCATCTCGGAAGCAACGTTGACATCGGATGTCATGAAGAGCGGATTTGAAGCTGCTTTCACGGCATATGAGAGCTTGAAGTAGGGAGGGCCTGTATGAAACTATCCAAAGTATTTAAGGACGGTATCTTTGCAAACAACCCCGTCTTCATCCAACTGATCGGTCTATGCTCCGTTCTCGGTGTTTCATCGACGGTACTAAACTCAATTGCTATGGGACTTGCACTCACATTCGTCCTTGTCGGTTCGAACCTCGTCATTTCGCTACTTAGAAATGTCATTCCTGATAAGATTCGTATTCCGTGCTATATCGTCATCATTGCTACCTTTGTCACGGTCGTCGACATGTCGATTCATGCGATTAGTGAAGACATCTATGCACAACTTGGTATCTTCATCCCGCTTATCGTCGTCAACTGTATCGTTCTTGCGCGTGCAGAATCCTTCGCCAACAAAAACGGTGTGGGTGCATCGCTTGTAGACGGTATCGGCAACGGTCTCGGATATTTGCTGGCGATCAGCATTACGGGTTTCGTGCGTGAATTCTTGGGATCGGGCTCGATCTTGGGAATGCAAATTTACGGAGATGTGATTCAACCGATTAAATTTTTTGCACAACCCGCTGGCGCTTTCGTCGTGCTCGGAATTTTAATGGCAGCTTTCCGAGTCATCATGAAGAAGAAAGCTTAGGAGGGAAGCATGTCTACGATTCTTACGATTATCATCGGTTCGATTTTCGTTAACAACTACGTATTTGCAAAATTCCTAGGAATCTGCCCCTTGCTCGGCGTATCGACAAAAGTCGAAACGGCTGCCGGCATGGGCGCTGCGGTAACCTTCGTCATCACCCTGGCTTCTGCGTTTACTTATGCGATTCACTACGGGATTCTGGTTCCTGCAGGATTGGAATATTTGCAGACGATTGTCTTTATCCTGGTCATTGCGTCGCTTGTCCAGTTTGTCGAAATGTTCTTAAAGAAGAGCGCACCCGGCCTCTACAATGCGCTGGGCGTTTATCTTCCGCTCATCACGACGAACTGTGTCGTACTCGGTGTCGCAGTCATCAACATTACCGACGGTTTCAACTTCATTCAGACAATCTTCAACGCCATCGGTTCGTCACTCGGTTTCTTCATCGCCATCGTCCTTCTCGCTGCAATCCGTGAGAAGATCGCACTGGCTGATGTTCCGGAAGCATTCAAGGGATTCCCGATTGCAATGATCTCCACGGGTCTTATGGCAATCGCATTCCTCGGATTCTCCGGACTCGTATAAGGAGGACGCCATGGATATCAAACAAATTCTTACACCTATCGCCGTTCTCGGCGGACTCGGTATCATCTTTGCGGCATTTCTATCTTTCGCATCGCGCGTATTCCACGTCAAAGTGGATCGTAGAGTTGCAGCCGTACGTGAAGCGCTTCCGGGCGCGAACTGCGGTGCCTGCGGCTATCCGGGATGCGACGGTCTTGCAGAACAAATTGCACTCCACGACGGTCCCGTCAACGGTTGCCCCGTAGGCGGCGCATCGGTTGCGGAAGCTATTGCAGAAATCATGGGCAAAACGGCCGTTGCAGAGGACAAGAAAGTGGCATGTGTTCTCTGTCAAGGAAACAATGAACGCGCAAAGAACCGCTTTGATTATGACGGCATCGACTCGTGTGACAGTGCCAATGCACTGCACGGCGGTCAAAAAGCATGCGGTTACGGATGCCTCGGATTTGGCGATTGTTACAAAGTATGCAACTTCGGTGCAATCAAAATCGAAAACGGCCTTGCGATCATCGATCCTGAAAAATGCACCTCTTGCGGACTTTGTATCGATGCTTGTCCGAAACACATCATCGAGTTCGTTCCGTATGAGCAAAAATACATTGTCAAATGTAAGAGCCATGACAACGGCAAAGATACGAGAGCAAAATGCTCCGTCGGATGTATCGGTTGCTCCATCTGCGTACGTCAGAGTGAACCCGGTACTTACGAAGTCGACAATTTCCTCGCGCATTATTGCTCGGGAAGCGGCTTAGACGGCAGCACAGGCATGATGAAATGCCCGACCAAAGCGATTTATCCGGGACTGATTGAGCGCAAAGAAGCGCCGAAGCCCCCGAAGAAGACGCCTGAAGAAATCGCAGCAGCGAAAGCCAAAGCAGCTGAAGCGGCAGCGGCAAAAGCAGCAGCGGAAAAAGCTCCCGCGGAGGAAGCGAAAGCTTCTGAAGATTCGGAAAAAGAAGCTTAGAAGAAATACGAAAAGTCCCGTTCAACCCGACGGGGCTTTTTTTATTTTCCTTTTTTCCGACAAGTACCGTACATTGAACCAACGGGTAACTCATGATAAACTAAAGAAGATTCATTGGAGGGATATAGTTGAAAAAAGGTGACTACATATTGATCGTGCTACTAATACTCGTGAGCGTAGGATCCTTTTTTTTCATGAGGATTCCTTCCTCGGGAGCCGAGAAAACGGCGATCGTCAAAGTCGACGGCCAAATTGTCAAAGAGATCCCTTTTACCCGAGAAAACGTCGGCAAACATTTTGTCATCGAGTCAAAATATGGTCGCAATGTCGTGGAGATGGAAGCGGATCGCGTGCATGTCATCGAGGCGGATTGTCCGGACAAACTGGACGTCAAGCAAGGGTATATCGAGCGCGAAGGGCAGATGATCGTCTGTCTGCCGAATCGAATGACGATCGAAATCCGTGAAGACAAAGACGACTTGGATGCGGTGGTGCACTGATGAAAAAGATGAATACGAAACGGATGGTATTTCTCGCCATCATGACGGCCGGAGCGCTGGCGCTTTCCGTCATAGAAAACGCACTCCCCGTTCCGTTTGTGGCGCCGGGCGCAAGGCTCGGACTTGCGAATATCATGATTCTTACCACGATGGTACTCTTCGGATTTTGGGACGGGGTGCTTGTGGCAGTCCTCAAGAGTGCGCTCCTGGTGCTCATTACGGGAGCGGTCGTGAGTTTTTTCTATTCCTTCGTGGGATCGGTGCTTGCGGTCATCGCGATGTACGCCGCCAAAAAGCTGCTCGGTCGATTTCTCTCGAACATCGGCGTGAGTATCTGCGGCGCGGTTGCGCATTGTTTCGGACAACTGCTCGTCGCGAGCTATTTTATCGATAACATTCGCGTTTTTACGTATTTTCCGGTACTCATTCTCACGGGCCTCTTCACGGGATATTTTGTGGGGCTCGTCGTCAATCAACTCGTGAAACATATCCGAAAAATTACAGACTATCCTTTTGTGGAGTGGAAATATGATTAAAGTTCTGGCAAGTGCCTCGCCCAGACGCCGCGATTTGATCGAGGCGGAGGGCTGGGCGTATGAAATCTTTCCCGTCGAACATGAAGAACGGTTTGATGACGAAATTCCGTTCCTCTCGACGATGACAGTGGCCTTTGAAAAAGCGCGTTTGGCGGCGGTAAAGTATCATGCAAAAGGCCTTTTTCTGGGTTGTGATACGACGGTGGTCGGAAAGAGAGTTTATCAAAAACCGGAGGATATCGAAGATGCACGTCGTATGCTCGTGGAACTGTCGGGAAAGACGCATTCCGTCGTCTCGGGTTTTGCGCTCATCGATACGGTGCACGGTCTTACGTATGTCGACTATGATCTTTCGCAAGTCCAATTTGAACCGTACGGCGAGATGTACGAGGAGTATCTTAAAACTCATGAATGGAAGGACAAAGCGGGGGCATATGGAATTCAAAGTCCCAATGTGCATTTTGTCCGCTCCTACACCGGGAGCCTTTCCAATATCATCGGCTTGCCGATGGAAAAACTGAGGGAGTATCTGGATGACCAAGGAGAACTCAAACAATTTACCCCGTGAGAAACTGGCCCTTTCGGGTGCTGAGAAGCTCACGGATGCCGAGCTTATCACCATTTTATTGGGATCGGGCACGCAGGCGATGAATGTCTTCGATCTCTCGCAATACATTCTCGACGAGAGCGGGGGACTTACACAGCTCATGGATTACGAGCTGCATGAGCTTATGGATTTTCCCGGGATTAAGGCTGCGAAAGCATCCATTCTCAAGGCGGCATTTGAAATTGCGAGAAGGATCCTCGATCGCTCTACGGAAGAACGCATCTCGGCAGACAATCCCGACAGGATTTATCGGAATTTTTCTCATCGGGTCAGAAATATCGGACACGAGGAGTTTTGGGTTTTGCTATTGGACGTGAAACTCATGGTCATGCGTGCGGAAAGGGTGAGCGTCGGGACGCTCGATCAGTCCATCGTGCATCCGCGCGAAGTCTTTCGTCCCGCAATTCGATGGAATGCGCATTCGATCATTGTATTTCACAATCATCCGAGCGGGGACGAAAAACCGTCCAAAGAAGATTTTCGCGTAACGAGAAGACTCATGGATTGCGGGGAGATGCTCGGCATACCGCTTGTGGATCATCTTATTTTTGGCGCATCCCATTATTACAGTTTCCGCAAAGACGGCAGGATGGAGTAGGAGTATTTTATGGTGCTTTTAAAAGGCAAAGATATCGGCATTGACTTCGGCACATCGAGAATTCGCATCCTCACAGGGAAGGATGAGGTTTTTGATGAGCCGAGCATGGCGCTTGTGGATATTGTCACGAGAAGAAGTGTTGCAACCGGGGAAGAGGCTCTCACGATAAAAGGGAAATTACCGGTCGAGGTCATTCCTGTCTATCCGCTCAAGGACGGCGTCATCGCGGATCTCGAAGTGGCAAGCGACTATGTGCGTACTGCACTTCGGAAGATCGGCTACGGCAAATCCATCATTTCACCGCGAGCAGTTGCTGCCGTCCCCGTCGGCATTACGGATATCGAACGGCAGGCGATGGAGGACGTCCTTTCGAGCGCAGGAATTCGAGACGTGCTTCTCATTGAGTCGCCCGTTCTCGCATTTTTGGGTGCGGCAACGCACAGCTATGATCATGCGATGATCGTGCTGGATATCGGAGCGGAAATTACGCAGGCGGCGATTCTTTTTGACGGAGCCGTTGTACGCGCGAAGAGCATCAACCTTGGGGCGGACGATCTCGACGAAGCCATTTCGGATCATCTCGTTGCGCATGAAAATTTATTGGCGGCGCGATTTGACGTGACGGCACTCCGCGAAGAGATTCTCAATTTCTCGGGAGAAGGAAAAGAAGCGCGTATTGACGGCAAATCAACTCGTTCGACGGAATTGCGCACTGCGACTGTTCGCACGAAGGATCTCGAATCCGCGGCGACGGAATTTTTGCGTCAGGTGATTGATATGATTCTACGGCTCATTGAGACCGCACCGCCCGAGATGACGAAGGATCTCAAAGAAGAGGGGATGCTCTTGGTCGGCGGGTTTGCAGCGACACCGGGACTTGCAGATATTCTGGAGGAACGATTCCGCTTTCCCGTTGTGACGGTGGAAGATCCGGCGTATACGTCTATCTACGGGACGAGAGTCATCCTCGACGATTATGCTTACTACAAGAAGGGAATGGAATAGCGATGCAAAAACGTAAGAATCAAAAGAAACGCGTAAGTTTTATCATCGTCGTTCTTCTTATTGTCGTTTTGATTGCCGCTTCTTTTTTCGCACGCGACAAACTGACCCCGACGGAAGGAGCCGCTACGGATGCGGCATCGACGGTGTCGGGCGTGTTTTACCGCATTACGAGTGCGGGAGGGCGCGTTTTCAATCGCATTTTCGGCGCGGGCTCCATGCGACGCGAAAACGAAGAATTGAAAGTCCAGAACGCAAAGCTCAAAGAAGAGCTCATGCTTCTTCAAAATCTCAAAGTGAACGAATCCGCCATCAACGCGCAGTATGCGTTGCGTGAAAAACTCAAGACTTCTGCCATGGAAGCGAATGTGACGGGAATGGACCCGGGCAGTGCCTTTGTACGCTTTACCGTGAATCGCGGGGCAAAAGACGGCGTCGCCGTGGGAGATATCGTCATCATGGGCTCGGGTGTCGGCGAAGATGTCGTTCTATCGGCGCTGGTCGGGCGCGTCATCTCAGTGGGCGCTCACAACGCCAAAGTGTCGTCGATCATCGACGATGCCAACAACATCTCGTTCAAAGTTGCGCGGACCAACGACTTCGGGATTGCAAACGAGCACTCCACCGGCGGCGTAGCGGGGTATCTTTTTTCACCCGATGCTAATATTCTCGTCGGGGATTATGTGCTCACTAGCGGCATGGGGGAGGTGTATCCGAAAGGTCTATACATCGGAGACATCCAGAGCATAGACAAGAAGGAAAATCAGCTGACGACAAGCGTCTCCATCAAGTCTCCCGTCAATTTCCGTGCCTTGGACTCGGTCTTTATTCTTCCGAAAGATGCGTTCGTCCCGGATGATATTGATTTTGAAAAACTTCCGCGACGCGAAAAAGCACAGACGCCCGATGCGAATAAGACGCCTGGAAGTTCCGAGAATACGACGCCCGCACCGACGGAAGAAAAACCTTCCGAAGAAACAGACGTCAATCCGGGAGGACATGAAGAAAATGCGGAGCAAACGCCATGAAGACGCTCCGCAAAATC
>QWCK01001938.1_pt1 | contig 27820 bp, 39 predicted proteins | sample 1972571 | NCBI WGS metagenome assembly QWCK01 (sample SAMN09866710, study PRJNA288562) | Human gut metagenome isolate term2_stool, whole genome shotgun sequencing... | isolation source: gut | host: Homo sapiens | place: USA: California | reverse complement strand
ATCAGAATATGAAGAAGATATGATTATATTGGTTTGTGACAAAGCACTGTGGCATAAATCAAAAGGATTAGATATACCTGATAATGTAGAGATACTACATATATCACCATATACACCGGAAATGAACCCCATAGAACAGATATTGAAATAAATCTGTTCTATGGGGTTCAAGAATGAAGTATTTAAAACATTAAAAGATGTAATTAACAGATTACGCAAAACAATAAATAAGCTAACGAATGAAATGGTAAAATGTATAACATTAAGATAATGGATAAGTGAGATATAAATTTATTATACTACGATTTTAAAGGTATATTAGTATTAATTATTTTTCACCCTGCTATTGACAAAGAACCAATAAAAAAGATGGTAAATAATTGGTATAATTTAAAATGGTTCTATAATATCTGTTACAAATATTATAGAACCATTTTTGTATACAAATAACGAAAAGTTTATTCATTTACACTATACACAAAAAAACCGCAGGTTGCCCTCGCGGTTTTTTTGCTTTTAAATATTTAAAATCAACGCCCAATCTCATTAACCGGTTATAATTAATTTTTATGAGATTTTAACTCCATTTGGCATCTATGGACTATATCAGAATTATACTAATTCTAATATAGCCATTGGAGCTGCATCGCCTCTTCTATTTCCTAGCTTGGTTATTCTAGTGTAGCCACCGTTTCTATCTTTGTATTCAGTAGCAGTTTCGTTAAATACTTTTGAAACTATTGCCTCATCCATGATATACGCTAGTGCCTTTCTTCTTGCTGCTAAATCACCCTTTTTACCAAGAGTAATCATCTTTTCTACCATTCTTCTAGTTTCTTTTGCTCTTGTAACTGTTGTAGTTATTTTACCGTGTCTCAATACTTCTGTAGTGAGGTTTCTGAGCATAAGGTTTCTATGAGATGTCACTCTGCCTAATTTTCTGTAGGTTGCCATATTTCCTCCTAATTATTTTATTCGTAGCTCGATTTTAGATTAAATCCAAGTTCGTGGAGTTTTTGGGTGACTTCTTCTAGAGATTTTTTTCCCAAGTTTCTCACTTTCATCATTTCATCTTCTGTCTTTTCAGTAAGTTGTTCTAGTGTGTTTATTCCTGCACGTTTCAAACAGTTATATGACCTTACTGATAAATCGAGTTCTTCTATTGTCATCTCTAGGGCTTTGCCCTTTACATCTTCTTCTTTTTCTACCATGATTTCCATGGAGTTTATGCTTTGTGTCATGTCTATGAACAGATTTAAGTGTTCTACTAAAATCTTTGACGACAATGACAAGGCATCTTTTACGTTTATTGCTTTGTTAGTCCATATTTCTATTTCTAGTTTTTCAATTTCTGAGTCTTCCATCACACCAATTTTTTCTGTTGTATAGTTTACTTTTTTGATTGGTGTATAGATTGAGTCTACAGGTAATACTCCTAGCGGCAGACCTTTTTGTTTGTTTGTGTCTGCTGAAATATAGCCTCTGCCTTTATTTACATATATTTCTATATTTAGGTCTGCATCTTCATCTAAAGTAGCTATGTGAAGGTCTTTATTTACTATTTCAACTTCAGCCGGACATATTATGTCTCCTGCTGTGATTTCTCCAGCACCTTTGGCTTCTATTTTTAGCACTGCCTCTGTGCCACTTATCATCTTCATTGCTAATTCTTTAAATGTCAATATCAGCTCTACTACGTCCTCTTTTACTCCTTTGATAGCTGAAAATTCATGCATTACTCCATCAATTTTTATTGCTGTTACTGCACAGCCTGGTAATGAGGATAGTAGTGTTCTTCTTAATGAGTTACCTATTGTCATAGCAAAGCCTCTTTCTAGAGGTGCTAAAACAAATTTACCGTAATCTTCTTCTAAGGTTAAGACTTCGACATTTGGTTTTTCGATTTCTAACAAGTAACAACCCTCCTTGCGGTTAAATAATTTTTGGGGTTATCTTAGACTCTTCTTCTCTTAGGTGGTCTGCAACCGTTATGAGGTATTGGTGTTACGTCCTTTATCATAGTTATTTCAAGTCCTGTTGCTTGAAGAGCTCTTATTGCTGCTTCTCTACCTGAACCTGGTCCTTTTACATAAACATCTACAGATTTTAATCCATGTTCCATTGCTGCTTTTGTAGCAGTTTCTGCTGCTAGTTGTGCTGCAAACGGTGTAGATTTTCTTGAACCTTTGAAACCTAATTGTCCTGAACTAGCCCAAGATATTGCGTTACCTTGTACGTCAGATAATGTTACTATTGTATTGTTAAATGAAGACTGGATATGTGCCTGTCCTTTTTCGATATTTTTACGTTCTTTTCTTCTGACTCTTGCTACTTTTTTAGCTCCTGCTTTTGCCATATTTTTTTACTCCCCTCCTTCGTTTTATTTCTTTCTACCAACTAATCTCTTTGGACCTTTTCTTGTTCTCGCATTTGTTTTAGTTTTTTGACCTCTAACTGGAAGTCCTTTCATGTGTCTAAGTCCTCTATAGCATCTGATGTCTCTTAGTCTTTTAATGTTTAAAGTAACTTCTCTTCTAAGGTCTCCTTCTACTGTGTAGTTTTCGATTTCTTTTCTAAGTAAGTTTTCTTCTTCTGGTGTCAAATCTTTGACTCTTGTATTTTCATCAATTCCAGTGACTGCAATGATATTTTCTGCAGTCTTTGAGCCAATGCCGTAGATATAAGTTAGTCCTATAACTATTCTTTTGTCTCTTGGTAAATCTATACCAGCAATACGTGCCATATTTTCCTCCTAATTATGCTTAGCTTAGCCTTGTCTTTGCTTATGTTTAGGGTTTTCGCAAATGACCATAACTCTGCCTTTTCTTTTTATTACCTTGCATTTTTCACACATTGGTTTTACCGATGGTCTTACCTTCATCTATATTACCTCCTAACTGAAAATGGAGACTATTTTTTTCTCCAAGTTATTCTTCCCTTGGTCAAATCGTACGGTGAAAGCTCAACTGTCACCTTATCTCCAGGTAAAATCCTTATAAAGTTCATTCTTAGCTTTCCGGATATGTGGGCTATAATTTCAAATCCGTTTTCTAAAGTCACTTTGAAACGTGCATTAGGAAGTGCGTCTACTATAGTTCCTTCCATTTCAATGACGTCGCTTTTTGCCATATAACCTCCTATTACTCTTGTATTAGTGAATCTATTTCTCTTTTTATTTTCTTGTTTTGTGATTGCATATCATTTTTATCTATTGTATCTAAAATGTTGGATTTTTTGTTTACTTTTGATAAATGAATCTTTTTTTTAAGCTTGGGTTTTTCAAGTCTTCTTATTTTTCCGTCCACAATAAGCACATTTTTGTCGTCTACTATATCATATATAAGGAAGTACTCCCCTTTATCTCTTCCGGCCTTGCTTTTTACCAATTGTCCTTTTTCAAAATCCATATACTATCCTTACAAGAAACTAAAATATTTATTACAAAATAGTCAATATCTGAGGTCCGTTTTCAGTTATAGCAAAAGTGTTTTCGTAGTGAGCGGCGTTTTTATTATCTATCATAACGGCTGTCCAGCCATCTTTTAAAACTTTTATCTTGTATGTTCCCTGAGCAACCATAGGTTCTACAGCTAGTACCATACCTTTTTGTAGTCTTGGTCCTTTATGAGGTTCTCCATAATTAGGCACCTGTGGGTCCTCGTGCAATTTTGTACCTACTCCGTGTCCCACATAATCTCTTATTACTGAAAATCCATTTTCTTCTACATATACTTGCACTGCGTGCCCTATATCAGAAAGTCTATTTCCAATAACCGCTTGTTCTATGCCCTTATAAAAGCTGGTTTGAGTCACTTCAATTAGTTTTTTATCTATTTCAGCAACTTCCCCTACCGCATGAGTTCTTGCAGCGTCACCATGATAACCATTGAAAAATGCACCTACATCTAAGCTTATTATATCTCCATTTTTTAATATGGTATTCTTAGATGGTATTCCATGTACTACTACTGAATTTATAGAAGCACATATAGAGCCTTTGAATCCTCCATAACCCAAAAATGATGGAGTTGCTCCACTTTTTCTTATAAACTTTTCAGCTATGCTGTCAAGCTCATGAGTTGAGATGCCTTCTCTTATGTGTTCTTTTAGTAGTTCGTGTGTCTCAGCTACTATTTTGCCGGCATCTCTCAATTTTTGTATTTCTGAATCAGATTTTATTGTAATCATTATTCTACGCTTTCAATTGCTTTTGATATATCTGAAAAAACTTTGTCTATATCCTGCTGACCGTCAATGTCAACTAGTATATTTTCTTTTTTGTAATAGTCTAAAAGTGGTTTTGTGCTGTCATTGTACACTTTTATTCTGTTTACAACTGTTTCTTCTTTATCATCGTCTCTTTGGACTAATTCGTGTACACAAACATCACATATGCTGTCTTGCTTTGGCTTGTTATATCTTATATGGTATGTTGCCCCGCAGTTTTTGCATACACGTCTTCCAGTAGTTCTATCTACTAATATATCTTCATCTACTGCTACGTTTATCGCTAAATCAAGTTTTTTACCCGTAGCTTTTAGATTTTCGCTAAGTTTTTCCGCTTGATATAGATTTCTTGGAAATCCATCAAGTAAAAATCCATTTTTTGCATCTTCTTTAGCTATTCTGTCAAAAAGCAAATCGCAGGTTAGGTCATCAGGTACTAATTCGCCTTTATCCATACAAGCCTTTGCTTTTTTTCCAAGCTCTGTACCGTCTTTTATGTTTTGTCTGAATATATCACCTGTGGATATATGTGGTACATTGTATTTTGCAGAAATTGATGATGCCTGAGTACCCTTACCAGCTCCTGGTGCTCCTAGTATTATAAGTCTCATTTTTCACCATACCCTTCTAATATGACATAAGTTTTAATTAATATTGGCAATCAAAGATTATATCATATTTTGTAGTTTTTTTAAATACCCTTGCTTTTTATCTCAAAAATCCTTGATAATGTCTCATTACCATCTGTGCTTCTATGGCTTTCATTGTTTCTAGAGCAACCCCAACTACGATTATTAGAGATGTTCCACCAAAATAAAATGGTACATGTGTTAAGCTTAATATAAGTCTTGGTATAGCACTTAGTATCGCTAGGAAGATTGCACCTGCAAGTGTAAGTCTATTTGATACTGTATCTAAATAAATTTCTGTATTTCTACCAGGTCTAACTCCTGGGATAAATCCATTTGAATTTTTTAGATTGTCTGCTATTTCGTCAGGCTTGAATATTATTGAAACATAAAAGTAAGTAAATCCTATTACTAAGAAAAATTCTAACAGAATATATATATACACTCCTGTTTGATTTTGAGTTGACAAGTACTTGTTTACGAAACTCACATAAGATGGATTTTTAATAAACATTGTGAGCATCTGTGGTAGCATCATTATTGATGATGCGAAGATTACCGGTATAACACCCGCTTGATTTATCTTGATAGGTATATGTGTGCTTTGTCCGCCATAAGTTTTTCTTCCTACAACTCTTTTTGCGTGTTGTACTGGTACTTTCCTTACGGCTTCTAATACTTCTATTACGCCTACGATTATTGCTATTGATACCGCTAAAAATATTATCATTTCAGCTGGATTAAGTTCACCTGTTCTAGTCATTTCATAGGCTCTTATAGCTCCACCTGGTATTCTTGATACTATTCCGGCAAAGATTAGTATTGATATCCCATTACCTATACCAAATTCTGTTATTTGTTCACCAAGCCACATCAAAAATGCTGAGCCGGCTGTTAGTGTTAACAGCACTGATATTACGTTTAATGGGTCTTGAGACACTAGAGCAGACCTAAAAAATCCAACTGCAAGTGCTGACGACTGAAGTAGTGCTAAACCTACTGTTGTCCATCTTGTAATTTGCATGATTTTTTTTCTGCCTTCTTCTCCACTCTTTTGCATATCTTCTAGTGCAGGTATGGCTACTGCTAGTAGCTGTATGATAATTGATGATGTGATGTATGGTCCAACTGATAGGGCAAATATTGTAAAGTTACTAAGTGCTCCCCCTGAAACTATATCATAAAATGATAATAGCCCAGCTTGTTGTTGTACCATACTTTTTATTACATCAACTTTTATACCCGGTACTGGTATTGCTGTCCCTACTCTAAATACTACAAGCATTAAAAGGGTATATACTAGTCTTTTTTTGAGGTCCGGTATCTTAAAAGCATTTGCAAGTGCTTTTAGCATTAGATCACCTCTGCCTTTCCTCCCGCAGACTCTATTTTTTCTATAGCAGTCTTGGTAAATTTACTTGCCTTGACTGTAAGTTTTTTATTGATTTCGCCATTGCCTAGTATTTTTAGTCCGTCTTTTTCAATTTTGCTTATTATTCTTGCATCTTTTAAGATTTCAGCTGTTATTTCAGCTCCATCTTCAAAGTCTTGTAATCTATCAAGATTTATGCAAGTGTATCTTTTTTCAAAGTCAAAATTTGAAAATCCTCTTTTTGGTAATCTTCTGTAAAGAGGCATCTGACCACCTTCGAAGCCTATTCTTACTCCGCCGCCAGATCTAGATTTTTGACCATCTTGTCCTCTACCAGCTGTTTTTCCCCAGCCTGAACCTGTACCTCTTCCGACTCTTTTTTTCTTATGTGTTGAGCCTTCTGCAGGTCTTAATTCATGTAGTTGCATTTTGTCACCTCCTATATTATTGTTCTTCTACCTTTACTAAGTGTTTTACTTTATTTATCATGCCTCTTAGTTGAGGTGTGTCTTCTTTTATTACGAAATGTTCTCTCTTTTTTAGTCCTAATGCAGCAACTGTTGCTCTTTGGCTTGGTTTAGTGCCGATTACGCCTCTTTCAAGAGTAATTTTTAAATTTGCCACTTTTGCCTCCTTATTAAATAAGGTCTTCTACTTTTTTTTCTCTAAGCTCTGCAACCTGTTCCATTGTTCTAAGGTTTGCAAGTCCAGCTACTGTAGCATTTACTACGTTTCTGGCATTTTTTGAACCTAGTGATTTTGACCTTACGTCTTTGTATCCTGCTAGTTCTAATATAGCACGTGCAGCTCCACCTGCAATTACTCCTGTACCTTCTGTCGCTGGCATTATAAGTACGCTACCAGAACCATGTTTGCCTTCTATTCTGTGAGGTACTGTTGTTCCAACTATAGGTACAGTGATTAAGTTCTTTTTAGCTGCTTCTACTGCTTTTCTTATAGCATCTGGTACTTCCATTGCTTTTCCTGCACCGTATCCAACATGACCGTTTCTATCTCCAACGATAACAAGAGCTGCAAATCTCATGTTTCTTCCGCCTTTTACAACTTTTGTTACTCTTCTTATCTCAACTACTCTTTCTTCCATGTCTAACTTAGATGCATCTATCTTGGCATTTATCATGCGTATCCTCCTTTTCCCTTAGAATTTAAGTCCTTTTTCCCTTGCACCTTCTGCAAGTTCTTTTACTCTTCCATGATACAAGTATCCAGCTCTATCAAACACAACTTCTTCTATCCCTTTTTCAAGGGCTCTTTGTGCGATTAGTTCGCCAACTTTTTTAGCTGCAGCTTTGTTTCCTGCATACTCGCCTTGGAGATCAATAGATTTATCTATGGTAGATGCAGAGGTAAGTGTTACTCTGTTCTCGTCGTCTATTATTTGTGCATACATATTTTTAGCACTCTTAAACACGCAAAGTCTAGGTCTTGCTGCTGTGCCAGAAACATTTTTGCGGACTCTCAAGTGTCTTGCTTTTCTATTTTCAGCTTTGTTAGTTTTATTAAACATTACTTGTTCTCACCCCTTTACTTTTTACCTGTTTTTCCTTCTTTTCTTCTTACGTGTTCGCCTTCGTATCTTATTCCTTTACCCTTGTAAGGTTCTGGTTTTCTCCAGTCTCTTATTTTAGCCGCATAGTTGCCAACTGCTTGTTTATTGTTGCCTTTAACAACTATTTTTGTAGCTTCTTGTACTTCTACTTCAATTCCTTCCGGGTCTTCCATTTCTACTGGATGAGAATATCCAAGGCTAAGCACCAATTTTTTCCCTTGTTTTGCAGCTTTATATCCTACACCAACTATTTCTAGTTTCTTTTGGTAACCTTCAGTTACGCCAACTATCATGTTATTTATAAGTGTTCTAGAAAGTCCATGTAGTGACCTGTGTTTTTTATCTTCACTTGGTCTTTTAACTCTTAATACTCCAGCTTCTTGTTCTATAATCATTTCTGGAGAAATTTGTTCTTGAAGTGTTCCTTTAGGTCCTTTTACTTGTACTAGATTTGTTTCTTGTACGTCTATTGTAACGCCTGCCGGCACTGTTATTTCTTTATTTCCAATTCTTGACACTTTAGCACCTCCTTCTTACTGATTTTACCAAACGTAGCAGATTACCTCTCCGCCTACTTGATTTTCTCTTGCTTGTTTGTCTGTTAGCATACCTTTTGATGTAGATATTATTGATATACCTATACCATTGTAAACTCTTGGTACATTATCTTTGCTTGCGTAAACTCTCATACCTGGTTTAGATATTTTCTTTAGACCAGAGATTACTTTTTGTCCGTCTTTTGTGTATTTCAAGCGGATTTTTATCATTCCTTGCTTGTCATCTTCTACAACATTGTAAGCTTTAATATAGCCCTGTTCTAGTAGGATTCTTGCTATTTCTTTTTTCATGTTTGATGCTGGTATTTCTACTGTATCGTGTTTTACCATGTTTGCATTTCTTATCCTAGTTAGCATATCCGCTATTGGATCTGACATTGACATTGTTTTACCTCCTTTTTGCTTTTTTTCTTACCAAGACGCTTTTTTAACGCCTGGGATTTGACCTTTATAAGCCAGGTTTCTGAAGCATATACGACAAATTCCGTATTTTTTCAAAACTGAGTGTGGTCTTCCGCATATTGAGCATCTTGTATATTCACGTGTTTGATACTTTTGTTTTCTCTGTTGCTTAATAATCATAGCTTTTCTAGCCACGTTGTATTCCTCCTTTATTTTGCAAACGGCATTCCCATTAGTGATAGTAGTTCTCTTGCTTCTTCGTCTGTTTGTGCAGTTGTAACAAATATAATGTCCATTCCTCTTGTTTTGTCTACTTTATCAAATTCTATTTCTGGGAATATCAACTGCTCTTTTATACCAAGTGCATAGTTTCCTCTACCATCAAAGGAATTTTTGTTTACGCCTTTAAAGTCTCTTACTCTTGGGAGTGATATATTGAAGAGCTTATCTGCAAAATAAAACATTTTGTCGCCTCTTAGTGTTACTTTTGTACCTATTGGCATTCCTTCTCTTATTTTGAAGTTTGCTACAGATTTTCTTGATTTTGTAACTATTGGCTTTTGTCCTGTTATAGTTTCTAATTCGCTTACTGCAGAGTCAAGGAATTTAGAGTTTTCTTTTGCTTCTCCTACGCCCATGTTGATTACGATTTTTTCAAGCTTTGGTACTTGCATGATATTTTTATAATTGAATTTGTCCATTAAGGCTTTGACAACTTCATTATTATATTTTTCTTGAAGTCTTGCGCTCATGTCTTACCTCCTTTACTTTATATCTGTTCGCCTGTCTTTTTAGCGATTCTTACTTTCTTGCCATCTTCTATTTTATATCCGATTTTTGTTCCTTTTCCGCTTTTTGCGTCAAAGTACATTACGTTTGATACATCTATTGGTGATTCTTTGTGAGTGATTCCACCTTGCATATTTGTACGACTAGGTTTTTCACTTTTTGTTACCATGTTTACGCCTTCAACTAGCACTTTGTTTTTTGAAGGGTAAGCTTCTAGTACTTTTCCTTTTTTGCCTTTATCTTTTCCTGCGATTACTATTACAGTATCTCCGCTTTTGATACGCATTTTACCCTCCTCTTACAGAACTTCTGGAGCAAGTGAGATTATTTTCATGAATTGTTTATCTCTTAATTCTCTTGCTACTGGTCCAAATATTCTTGTGCCTGCTGGTGTTTTATCGTCTTTTATTATTACTGCTGCATTTTCATCAAATGAAACGTAGCTGCCATCTTTTCTCTTTAATGGAGATTTTGTTCTTACTACAACGGCTTTAACTACTTTGCCTTTTTTCACAACGCCACCTGGTGTTGCGGATTTAACAGCACAAACTATTACGTCGCCAATTTTTGCTATTTTTCTATTAGTGCCACCGAGTACTCTTATGCAAAGAAGTTCTTTTGCTCCAGAATTATCGGCAACTTTAAGTCTTGTTTCTTGCTGTATCATGACTTTGCCTCCTTAAAAACTTTTCTAGTCAAAATTACTCTTCGACTTTTTCTATTATTTGTACTACTTCCCATCTTTTGTCTTTTGATAGGGGTCTTGTTTCGCCTATTCTTACTTTATATCCTATTTTGCATTCGTTGTTTTCGTCATGCGCTTTGAATTTCCTTGTTTTCTTTACAGGTTTGGAGTACAAAGGGTGACGAACAAGCTGTGCAATAGATACAACTACTGTTTTATCCATTTTGTCAGATGTAACGTAGCCTATTTTAAATTTTCTATTTTTTTCTTTTTGCATTTTTATTCCCTTTCATCCTAAGATAGAGCCTGTTTTTCTGTAATTATAGTGTTTATTCTTGCGATGTCTCTTCTTACGCTTCTTATTTTTACTTGATTTTCTAATTGTCCTGTCGCAAGTTGAAAACGTAGATTAAAAAGCTCTTTTTTGCTGTTTACAAGCGCGTTATTTAAATCTGTTAGATTCATTTCTCTTAGTTCATTAGCCTTCAACAACATCACCGCCTTCTATATCTTCTTTTTTCACAAATTTACATTTTATAGGCAATTTATGCATTGCTAGTCTTAATGCTTCTCTTGCTCTTTCTTCTGGTATTCCCGCCATTTCAAATAACACTCTTCCCGGTTTAACTACTGCTACCCAATATTCAGGAGCACCTTTACCGGAACCCATTCTGACTTCTGCTGGTTTCTTAGTTACAGATTTGTGTGGGAATATATTTATCCAAACTTTTCCGCCTCTTCTTATTGATCTATTTATAGCTACACGGGCTGCTTCTATTTGGTTTGATGTTATCCATGCAGGTTCTTGTGCAACTAGTCCAAATTCACCATAAGCAATTTTGTTTCCTTTTGTTGCTTTGCCTGCCATTTTACCTCTGTGAACTCTACGATGTTTCACTCTTTTTGGCATTAACATTTATATATTGCCTCCTTCCCAATTGTTTTACACTTCTTTAGGCTGATTTCTTCTTTGTTGTGTTCTTCCTTGATTATTTGTGTTATTGTTGTAATTTCTTTTTCTATTGTTGTGATTATTTTCTCTTTGTCCGTTTTCACCTTCTGGTCTTCTTCTTGCTTTCTTTTTCTTATCGTCTTTATTTCCCATTAGGGCATCAAAGTCTCTTTTTTCACCGTTTCTGTCTTTTAAGATTTCGCCTTTGCATATCCAAACTTTTACGCCTAATTTCCCGTAAGTTGTGTCTGCTTCTGCAAATCCGTAATCTATATCAGCTCTTAGTGTGTGTAGTGGTACTACACCTTCTGCGTATCCTTCTGAACGAGCTATTTCTGCTCCACCAAGTCTGCCTGATGTAGATACTTTTATTCCTTTTACGCCTCTTGTTCTCATTGTTCTTTGCATTGATTGTTTCATTGCACGTCTGAATGCGATACGTCTTTCTAGTGCGTTTGCAATTTTTTCTGCAACTAATTGTGCATCTGCATCTGGGTTTTTGATTTCTTCTATGTTTATAAATACATTCTTATGAGTGAATTTCTCAACTTTTTCTTTTAGTTCGTCTATTCCTTTTCCACCTTTACCGATTACCATTCCTGGTTTTGCAGTGAAGAGGTTAAGTTTTAGTTTGTCGCCAACTCTTTCGATTTCTACTCTAGAAAGGTCTGCTTGGTTTAGTTCCTTTTTCATGAACTTTCTTATTTCGTTATCTTCTTTGATATATTCAGCAAGTTTGTCTTTTCCGGCAAACCATCTTGAGTCCCAGTTCTTGTTGATACCGACTCTAAGTCCATGAGGGCTTACTTTTTGACCCATTTAGTCTCCTCCATTCTATTTATCTTTCTTGTACGAATACTTCTATATGGCTTGTCCTCTTTCTTATTGGTGCCGCACTTCCTCTTGCTCTTGGCATGAATCTTTTTAGTGTAGGTCCTTGATTAGCCCATACTTTAGATATATAGAGTTTATTTTTATCCATTTCAAAGTTGTTTTCTGCGTTTGCTGCTGCTGATTTAACGACTTTTGCTATTATTTCAGCTCCGTTGTTAGGCATAAACTTTAGTATTGCTAAGGCTTCTTCGACATTTTTGCCTCTTACTAAGTCACAAATTTTTGCGGCTTTTCTAGGTGATGTCCTAACATATTTGGCAATGGCTCTTGCTTCTTTTATATCTGCCATCTATATTCTCCTTTCCTTACCCTTTTATAAGGGGGTTTTATTTAGTTTTTGAGGTTCTATCGTCGTCCTTGTGACCTTTGAATGTTCTTGTAGGAACAAATTCACCAAGTTTATGTCCTACCATATCTTCTGTTATATATACTGGCACATGTTTTCTTCCATCATGGATGGCTAGTGTGTGTCCTATAAATTCAGGATATATAGTAGAAGATCTTGACCAAACCTTTATGACTTGTTTGTCGCCCGCTTCATTCATCTTGAGGATTTTCTTATATAGTCCTTCATGGACGAATGCACCTTTTTTAGATGATCTGCTCATTTATCTCCTCCGTGATTTCCTATTTTCTTCCTTTAACTATCATTTTGTTAGTACGTTTTTTCTTATCTCTTGTCTTGTAGCCTAGAGCTGGTTTACCCCAAGGTGTAACTGGGCCTGATCTGCCTATAGGCGCTCTACCTTCACCACCACCGTGTGGGTGATCGTTAGGGTTCATTACAGAACCTCTTACTGTAGGTCTTATGCCCATATGTCTTTTTCTTCCAGCTTTACCGATGTTTACGTTTTGGTGTTCTTCGTTTCCTACTTCACCTATTGTTGCTTTGCAATTAGCATTTACATATCTCATTTCTCCTGATGGGAGTCTAAGTGTTACATATTTGCCTTCTTTAGCCATTAGCTGTGCTGATACTCCTGCTGACCTTACTAGCTGTGCACCTTTCCCAACACTTAATTCAATGTTGTGTACAAGAGTACCAACCGGCATATCTTTCATTTGTAAGCAGTTTCCTACTTTTATATCTGAGCCGGCTCCTGAGTAAACTACATCTCCTACTTTCAAACCTTCTGGAGCTAAGATATATCTTTTTTCTCCGTCTTTATAGTTAAGTAGTGCGATGTTTGCTGTTCTGTTTGGATCATACTCTATTGTTGCTACTGTTGCAGCTATACCGTCTTTATCTCTTTTGAAGTCTATTATTCTATATTTTCTCTTTACTCCGCCGCCTTTATGTCTTACTGTGATTTTACCTTGTGCATTTCTTCCGGCGTTCTTTTTTAAATTTGTTAGAAGACTTTTTTCTGGAGCTACTTTTGATAGTCCTTCTCTTGACACAACTGTCATGTGTCTTCTTGACGGAGTAGTAGGTTTAAATGATTTTATAGCCATTTTTTCACTCCTTATCTATTTATGAGCTTACGCTCCAAATATTTCTATTTCTTTGCTTGATTCTGATAATTGTACTATCGCTTTTTTGAAAGATGCTGTTTTACCAACATACTTTCCAACCCTTTTCTTTCTTCCATCATAGTTCATAGTATTTACTTTTTCTACTTCTACTTCGAAGATTTCTTCGATAGCTGCTTTTATTTGCAACTTATCAGCGTTTTTATCTACTATGAATGTGTATTTTTTATCTCCTGTCATTCCCATGCTTTTTTCAGAGATTACAGGTCTTTTTATGATGTCGTATGCTATCATTATATAAACACCTCCTGAGCTCTTAACACTGCATCTTTAGTCATAACGAGGATTTCGTTGTTTATTACGTCATAAGTGTTTATTACGTCTGCAAATGCAATTGATACGCCTTTGATGTTTCTTCCAGAACGTACTACGTTTTGGTCGTTTTCAGCTGTAACAAAAAGTGTCTTTTTGTCGTTTATTTTAAGGTTTTTCATAGTTTCAGCAAACTGTTTTGTCTTTGGAGCATCAAATTTTAATTCATTTAATACTACCAATTTTTGGTTGTTCACTTTATCTGTTAAAACGCTCTTTATAGCTATTCTCTTTATTTTTTTGTTTATTTTATAGCTGTAATCTCTTGGTTTTGGTGCAAATACTACACCGCCGCCAACCCATTGTGGTGACCTTGTAGAACCTTGTCTTGCTCTACCAGTTCCTTTTTGTCTCCAAGGTTTTCTTCCTCCGCCGCTTACTTCAGCTCTTGTTTTTGCAGATTGTGTTCCTTGTCTTTTATTTGCAAGATGATTTTTTACTACTGAGTGTACGCAATATTCGCTTATTTCAGCTGCAAAAAGTTCATCTGATAAATCCATTTGTTCTACTACTTTTCCGTTTATATCATATACGTCAATTTTTGGCATATCTTACTCCTCCTTTCACTATCTATTTGACTCTTTTATGAGCACTAGTCCTTTTTTAGGTCCTGGTACTGAGCCTTTTATAAGTATAAGATTGTTTTCTTTATCTATTTGAACAACTTCAAGGTTCTTAACAGTTACTTGAACTGCACCCATGTGACCTGCCAACTTTTTACCTTTGTATACTCTAGATGGTGTTGAACACATACCCATAGACCCTGGACCTCTGTGATAATGTGAGCCGTGAGTTTCAGGTCCTCTTGATTGTCCATGTCTTTTTATTGGTCCTTGGAATCCCTTGCCTTTTGAAGTTGCTGTAGCGTCTACTATTGTTCCTTCTTCAAATATGTCTACGCCTACTTCGTCTGCTAATTTGTAAGCGTTTATATCAGATACTTTGAATTCTCTAAGATATTTTTTAGCTCCGATTCCTGCTTTTTTAAAATGTCCTTTTAATGGTTTGTTTACGTTATGTTCTTTGACTGTACCATAGCCAAACTGAACTGCTTCATAACCATCTGTTTCTTTTGTCTTGATTTGTGTAACGAGCATTGGTCCTGCTTCGATTACTGTAACTGGCACTAGTCTTCCGTCTTCTTTGAAGACTTGGGTCATGCCTAGTTTTTTACCCATTATTGCTTTCATTTTTCCTCCTTGTACTTACAGCGGATTACTTTTGTAATCATCCTAAGAACAGGTACGCCGTATAAAAATATTTTCTACTTTTTGATTTCTATTTCGATGCCAGCCGGTAAGTCTAATCTTATTAAAGAATCGACTGTCTTAGGGCTTGGCTCCAAAATATCAATGAGTCTTTTGTGAGTTCTTATTTCGAACTGCTCTCTAGAATCTTTGTACTTATGTGTTGCTCTTATTATTGTTATGATTTCTTTTTTAGTAGGTAGTGGTACTGGTCCGCTTACTTTTGCACCGGTAGATTTTGCTATTTCTACTATTTTTTGAGCTGCCATATCAAGTATAGAGTGGTCATAAGATTTTAATTTGATTCTGATTTTTTGTTGTGCTGCCATTAATTTTTTTCCTCCTATCGTACATTTTTCGTACAACAGAGCCTAGGTTTTTTTGTGCTGTAACTACTTTTTTTAACACATAGTTTCTGTGTAAACTGACCCGTGTGTTTTGTAGTTGCTTTGCATAAAAAAATAGCCTCGTCGCAACATTCATCGATGTTTACTTGCTCCACAAAAATATCCTCACGCCTTGGCTGGGTGTGGGCAACCTTTTGCTTCATAGCCGTTTGTTTTCAGCTCTTTCTAAACATACCCTGATATTATAGAGCATCTTAAAGTAAATTGCAATAGTTTTTTGTGTAAAATTTTATTTTTTGTGTAAAAAAGTCAAAAATTTTTGACTTTTTTACACAAAATCGTTCATGAAGGATTTACAGATAAAGAGGCTTTCGAATATTTTAATAATGAAATAAATAACTAACCACCTTCTATAAAATATCTTTTAATAAAAAAGCTTTAGTGAATTTAATCGCTAAAGCTTTTTACATTGATATTATATTGTAATCAACCCAATCTATATTCAAATGCCATTATTAACACCTAATTATAACATCAATAACTATAGGTGTGTTCATCAAAGAAGATTGAAATCCATAAGAGTAAACAAAGTAAACGTGCAGCGAAATGTGAATATACTAAGCATTTTATTAGATAAAAATATCAAATCAATTCTCCGTATTATCCAAAAAATATGCAGCTGCACCAATTAATGCTGAATCCATCTTGAATTTACTTATTCTAATCTGAGTTTTTTCAAACACCTCCGGTATGACTCTATCCTTGATTAAAGGTGACAACAGTTTCAGCAATTTGTCTCCGGCTTTAGAATATTCATCACCTATAATAATTATATCCGGATTGTATGAATTGATTATGTTTACTATGCCAACAGCAAGATAGCCTACAGCCTCTTTAAATATACGCTCAGCCAATCTATCTTTTGAAAGTAAAGCATTAAAATAATCATCTATATTTGAATTTAATGTAAGAGGTGTATTTTTGTATTTGCCGTTTTTTAATAGCTCATCTTTTCTATCTAAAATAGCTATAGTTGACGCATAAGTTTCTAAACAGCCCACATTACCGCACTTACATTTTTTACCATCAAAGTTTATTGAAGTATGCCCTATCTCCCCTAATATTCCCAGACTTCCGTTGAGCACTTCTCCATCTACTATCAGTCCTGCACCTATACCTTGCCCTGCTGCTAAATAAATTAAACTACCCTTGTCCAAAAACGGTGTATCCAGCCACCATTCGCATAATGCTCCAGCCTTTGCATCGTGAACCATTCTCACCGGCAAATTAAAACATTTCTGCAAATACTCTTGTATGTCAATTTCTCTCCATTTAGAAAAATTTGACAAATATATAAGATTTTTTTCACCCTTTATAAATGGTCCGGGCACAGACACTCCTATACCTATATATTTATAATTTGGATATTTTTCAAAAGTAGCTTTAATTTTTAATTTCAATTCTTCTAAAATAGCGAAGGGGTCGTTGTCCAAGTCTATCCTATATTTTATGATTTCATAATCGTTCAAATTAAGGTCGAATATTCCAAATAGTATATGATGCCTAGTAAGCCTTACCGCCAATATTCTATATAATTGTGTGTTTAGTGACAACTGTATAGACTTTCTCCCAACGCCATTGTCTACATACCCTTTTTCAACAACCAAAGTATCTTCTATTAAATCATTGACAATATTCGTAACTGTAGATGGTTTTAGCCCGGTTTTTTTTGCAATTTGTGCCCTACTTACATTTTGGTATTTTCGAATTATATTTAATATTAATGAGCGGTTCATAGATTGCAAATCAAATATGTTTTTTCCTCTTTTGTAGTCCAAATAATCACCCCCTTTGTTAAGTCATACGCATATTTTTAAAAAATTATATCATAAAAAGCATATCCGTTACAAGTTTAAAAAAGTACATAAAAACTGTGTTATTATCATAAATAATACACTATTTGCTTATTTGTAGCAGATTTGCTTTATAAATTTTACATTAATGATTAAAAAATTTTATAGGCTTTGCAGAAAACGATTGACAATATAAAAAGACAGAGTATAATTTAAATATAATTAATTCATTCAATGAATTAATTGATTATATAATTCAAGAATGAATTACTAAGAAAGATTAATTTTATAGGAGGGTACTATGAGAAAATTTTTAGGCATTATGGTAGCCATTGTAATGATGGCAACTCTTGCTGCATGTGGCGGTCAAGCTCCGGCTAAGACTGAAACAAAAGATGCTGCAAAAGAAGAAACAAAGACAGAAGATACAGCTAGCAAAGACAAATTATACATAGCTGCTTGTATTCACTCAACAGACAACGAATACTGGAACCAAGAGGCTGAAGGTGTAAAAATGTTTGCAAAAACATTACCTGAAGGCACAGCGGAGGTAGAAGTATTAACTTGCGATGGTGATGACGAAAAACAATTAAATGGTATTAAAGCTTTCATAGCCAGCCATGGTAAAAACTGTATATTCTATGTAGACCCAAGTAATGCTCCAAATACCGCAGCTATCGCAGAGGTTTGCGAAGAAGCAGGAGTTTATTGGACAAGTGTATGGCATTTAGCAGAAGGTCTTAATCCAGCAGATTACAAATATTATGTAGCTCACCAATCAGTTGACGGTGTTGCTCAAGGTTATAATATTGCAAAAGCAATCTTCGATACTTTTGAAACAAAAGGTAAGGGTAAAATATTAGCTCTACAAGGTCAATTAGGAAACGACTCCGCAGTAGAAAGATATGAAGGTCTTAACAAAGCTCTTGCAGAATATCCTGACATAGAATTATTAGACACACAGGTTGCTAACTGGAGTTCTCAAGAGGCTCTTAAAACAACGGAAACTTGGCTTGCAAAATATGGCGAAGACATCGATGGTATTTGGTGTGCAAATGATGACATGGCTATAGGTGCATTACAAGCATTAAAGGCAAAGGGTCTAAACGGAAAAGTTAAACTTTGCGGTGTTGATGGTGTTTCCGCTGCATTAGATGCTATTGAGGCAGGAGACATAGTATGCACAGTTGCTAACAATGGATACCTACAAGGTGGATATGGTGCATCTTTTGCATATCAAGCATACACTGGAAAAATTAAAGTTGATGAATTAAAAACTAGAGCATTCTACACAGATGGTACTTTCGTAGATGCTAAAAATTTAAAAGATTTCAAATCTAAATTCGTGGATAGCACTCCAACTTACGACTTTAACGACCTAGATTTTGTAGTAGCAAGACCTATGGAGATAAAATAGTAATTTACAATTATTATAAAAAATCCGCTATTTATAGCGGATTTTTTATAAATAGAAAGGGCAAATACAAATGGATACTCTAAAGACTAACAAACAGAATAATTCAAATCTTAGTATAGCTGAAGAGTTTGCTGAGAAAATAAAGAGCCAGCAAAAAAAGGATAAGCTATCTAAAGCTGCTCCTTTAATTGTACTTGCTACGATTATAGTTTTAGCCTCTATATTTGTAAAAGGATTTTTTTCATTAACTAATGTTGTAAATCTTTTAAATCAAATTTCAATTCCTCTTGTGTTAGCGACCGGTTTAACTTTTGTAATATTGATTGGATGTATAGACTTATCCTTAGAGGGTGTGATGGGTCTTGCCGGTTCTGTAGTAAGTTTATTGGTACTCAACAATAAAAATGGAAATAATTTTGGTATTTTAGCTTTTATAATTATTCTTTTATTAGGAGCGTCAATCGGTGCTCTTACTGGTTTTTTACATGTTAAAATGAGAATTCCTTCATTTATTGTAACTTTTGGCATGGGTAGTGTTGCAACAGGTTTTGCAATAATGTCTTATATGGGCAAGCCTGCTACTATCACCGACCCAATGTTTGCTAAGCTATCCAGCGGTAGCTTGCTAGGTATCCCATATCTTACATGGATAGCCTTTGTAGTGTTTGCTGTTGGAGTATTTTTGCAAAAATATACTGCCTTTGGTGCGTCAGTATACGCAATAGGTGATAACGAGTCAATAGTTAGAGCAAATGGAATTAATATAGATAAGGTAAAAATAAAGATATTTGCTTGGTGTGCTCTTTGTGCATCCGTTGCAGGTATATTTGGAGCAATAAGACTTCAAAGAGGTGAGTTTAGCATAGGAGTAAACAATTTATTTACTACTATCACAGCCTTAGTTGTAGGTGGTGCAGCACTATCCGGCGGCAAAGGCGGTATGTTCCAATCATTAGTAGGGGTGCTGAGCATCACTGTAATACAAAACTGTATGATATTAATCGGAGTTAATCCTTTTATACAAGAGGCCGTAAAAGGTGTAATCATTATAATTGCTGTATCTCTTTCCATTTCAAGAGATAGTAAGTTCATAGTTAAGTAAGGGGGATATATGGAAAAGCAAGTTTTGTTTGAAACAAAGGGTATAGGCAAAACCTATGGAACTAATACAGTTTTACAAGACATTGATATGCAAATATATCCCGGAGAAATAATTGGACTTATTGGCGAAAATGGAGCTGGTAAATCTACCTTGCTAAAGATAATATCAGGTGTGGAACGTGCCAGTGCCGGCAATATGTATATAAATTCTCAGCAATACATAGGGGGCAGTCCTGTCATAGCAAACAATATGGGTATCGGTATGGTTTTTCAGGAGCAATCCTTGATAAGAAATCTTACCGTCGCACAAAATATTTTCTTAGGAAAAGAATACCAATATAGACACATTGGCATAGTAAATTGGTCAAAAATGGAGCATGATGCAAAGGCTGTCTTAGAAGAGATTGGTATAAATAATATTAAACCAAGCGAACTGGTCATGAATTTAAGCTTTGCTGCTAGACAAATGGTTGAGATTGCAAAAATATTCAATATTGTATCAAAATCTCCCGGAAAGTCAATTATCTTGTTGGACGAACCAACCTCAGTATTAAACGATGCGGAAATAAAGCAGCTCTTTGAGCAAATAAGAAAAATTGTATCTCAAGGTAATTCAGTGGTATTTGTATCTCACAGACTGGATGAAGTAATGGAAATCTCCGACAGAATTTATATTTTCAAAGATGGAAAACAAGTTGGCATGATGGAAAAAAAGGATGCAAATGAAGCTATACTATACGAAAAAATGGTAGGCAGAAACACCACAGGAGAATACTACAAAGTTAACAAACAGACTGTACCTGATATGGATAAGGAATTATTAAAAGTAGAAAATTTATCCAAGTTTGGAGTATTTAAAGATATATCATTTTCTCTTCACGCAGGTGAAGTGCTGGGAATATGTGGAGTAGAAGGCTCAGGAAAAGAGGAGCTGTGTGACATCTTAGTAGGCGAAGACCATGCCACTAGCGGAGAAATATTTGTAAAAGGTCAAAATATCAATATAAAAAATCAGTCAATCGCATTAAATAATGGCATTCTATCTATTCCAAAGGAAAGAAGAACTCAGGGTATGATAGGCACTCTTTCTGTAAAAGAAAACATGATGCTGTCAAGCTTAAACAAAATATCAAAATTTGGAATTTTACCAAAATCCTCTCAAGATGAAGTTGCTAAAAAATGGATTGATACTCTAGCAATTAAAACAAACGGTGCAAATGAAATGATGCTCCATCTTAGCGGTGGAAATGCTCAAAAGGTTGTATTTGCAAGAGCTATCAATTCAGAGGCAGAGATACTAATACTTAACCACCCTACCCGTGGTGTGGATATCGGCTCAAAAGAGGAAATATATGACCTTATTAGAACTATCACCAATAAAGGTATGGCAGTAATTTTACTAGGTGATACATTGGACGAAAGCATCGGCATTTCAAGCAAAATAATCGCTCTTAAAGATGGTCTTATTAGTGGTGTATTTGATTGCTCCGCCGATAATAAGCCTGACCAAGTAGATATTGTTAAATGTATGCTATAGGAGGTGAAAGTATGAATACAAATGACTTAAAAAATAAATTTGGAAGTGTAAATAAATATCTAAATATAGTTAGCTTAATCGTATTAATAATTGTATTCTTGTTTTTAAATCCTAATTTTTTAGCAATGAATAACATAACAAATATACTTACCGATACTGCTCCATTGCTGCTAATGGCTATTGGTATAACTTTTGTACTTCTTTTAGGCTCTATAGACTTATCGACAGGCTCTATTTGTACTTGTACTTGTGTAATTACAGGATTATACATTGGCGACTATGGGCTTATGGTTTTAATCCCAGTCGTGGCTTTTGGTCTTTTTGCCGGATTAGTAAACGGACTTGTATTTACAAAACTAAAAGTGCCTTCATTTATTGCCACACTTTGTACTTCAGCTATATTTAAGTGCTTTGCACTTATTCTTTCCGGCGGTAGACCTAAAGGTATACCTATTAAACAATGGGGAGTTTTAGCTTGGTCAAAATTTAAATTAGGAGTAATCCCAATATATTTTATAATAGCCATAATAATACTTCTTATATGTTATTTCATTGAAAAAAGAACAGTGCTTGGAAGAAGTATTTTTGCCTGCGGTGCAAATGAACCCGCTGCCAAAATGATGGGATTAAAAATAGAAAAGGCAAAATTGTACGCTTTTGTTATTTGTGGTGTTTTAAGTGCATTATCAGGATTTTTCTATGCAGTTAAACTGAGAAGTAGTCTGCCAGCTATAGGTGACCCACTAGGTCTACTTTGTATAGCAGCTGTCGCACTTGGTGGCACATCACTTGCCGGAGGCTCAGGCAGCGTATTAAAATCTTTAATAGGTGTTTTGTTAGTTATAGTAATACAAAGCGGATTAAACGTAATTGGTGTCGGTGCATTTTGGCAGCAAATCGTCTTTGGCAGCTTAGTTATAATAGCTATATTCATGAGCTCTGATAAAATTAATACAGATATTATAGTCAAGTAGGCACAATATGAATTATATAAAATCAATTAATCACATTACAATTAATACGGTAGACATAGAAAAAAGCCTGTGGTTTTATGAAAAAATATTAGGTCTGCCTAAGCTTGACTACATTGACATGGATGACCACAAGCTATTTTACTTCGACTTGGGAAATGGTATAAGACTAGAGCTTATTGAGTATCAACATAAAATAGCTTTTGCCAACCAACACCAACAAGCTGGAGCATATAGACATATATGTTTTGAGACAGATAATATGTATGAATTAACATCAAAATTGACTGAAAATGGTATTAGCATAATCAAACAACCTTCTTTTGTAGAAAAATTAGGATACTATACTATGCTTATACAAGACCCTAATCTTGTAGAAATAGAATTTTTTAGTAAGACTTTAAAGGGGAAATAACTATGCCACTTTTTGCAGGAATAGATTTAGGCACATCGTCACTAAAGGTTCTTGTTGTAAATGAACTAGGCGATACAATAGCTGTCGCTAACAGACAATATAAAGTTAATATAGAAAAAATAGGATATGCCGAGCAAGACCCGAAGGATTGGTGCAACGCCCTTGAAGATGCTCTATTTGACATATCAAAAAAATGTAATATAAACGAAATTATCTCTATAGGCTTTTCCGGTCAAATGCACGGTCTAGTACCCCTAGATGAAAATGGAGATGTAATAAGACCTGCAATTATTTGGATGGACCAAAGAACCAAGCAAGAATGTCTATTTATACAAAAAATCGCTAGAGTAAATGATTTATATCAAGAGCTGCTAAACAAACCAGCAGCAGGAATGTTGGTTTGCTCACTACTTTGGATGAAAGAAAATGAAAAAGAAAATTTTGATAAAATTAACAAAGTAATCAGTCCAAAAGACTATATAAGATATTACCTCACCGGCGAAACCCTAGCTGATGAAACTGACGCATCCGCCACATTATGCTATTCAATAAAAGATAGAATGTGGAGTGAAACATTACTTGACCTATTGGAGTTTCCAAAAAAAATAATGCCAAAAGTAATAAGACCTTATGAAAATGCCGGTAATCTTAAAAAAGAGCTGGCAGATAAGTTCAAATTAAAACAAAATGTCTACATTGCTGCTGGAGGCGGAGACTCTGCAATGCAGCTACTTGGAAACGGTATTATTGATGAATATATTTTTACCTGCAACATCGGTACAGCCTCTCAACTAGCCACAGCATTAAAAAAGCCCATAGTAGACAAAAATATGGTCCTTCAGACTTGGTGCTACGTTGAAAAAGACTTGTGGTATATGCAGTCGGGCACACTAAATGGCGGAAATGTTTTAAAGTGGTTAAAAGAAAATATCCTAGACAACAGTTTATCGTATGAACAAATGGATAAACTCTCAGGCTTGTCAAAAGTGGGCTCTCAAGGTTTAATTTGTCTACCGTACCTAGCAGGAGAAAGAACCCCATTTGTAAACCCATCAGCTAGAGCTATGTTTATAGGCTTTAGTATGAAACACTCAAAAAATGACATGATTAGAGCAGTAATGGAAGGGATTATATATAATCTAAAACTTTCCATGGAAATTTTCAAAGAAATGAATATAGGCTGCAAAAAAATCATTTCTTCAGGGGGCGGCTCTAGGGCAGTGACGTGGAAACAAATCCAAGCAGATATGTTTAATCTACCTGTATACACCACAAACGTATCGGAACAAGCTTGTCTTGGTGCTGCAATTATGGGTGCCTATGGCAAAGGATATTTCTCATCAATAAAACAAGCTTGCGAGGTGTTAATCAAGCTCAATGACTCTCCCGTATATCCAATCAAAGAAAATGCTGAATATTACGAAGAAAATGTGAACCTATTTAAAAAAGTATATGAAACAAACAAGGATATTTTTCCAAAATTACAAATCTAAATTGGAGAACAACGATGAAAAAAGAATTAAGCGATTTTGCTGATTTAATAAGATATTATACCTTAAAGGAGCTTGGCAACCTAGGCTATGGGCATTACGGCGGAGCATTATCCATAGTTGAGGTATTAGCAGTGCTTTATGGTGAAGTAATGAAATTCGACCCTAAAAATCCACATAGTAAAGACAAAGATTATTTTATCTTATCAAAAGGACACGCCGGTCCTTCTTACTATGCTACATTGGCGTTATCCGGATTTTTTGATAAAGAAGAATTGATGACTCTAAATGCCAACGGCACAAACCTGCCCTCACATCCTGATAGAAACAAGGTAAAAGGCGTTGACATGACTACAGGCTCATTAGGTCAAGGCGTATCTGTTGCCATGGGAGTAGCCTATTACTTAAAATCAAAAAATATGCAAAATAAAGTTTATACAGTAGTAGGAGATGGAGAGCTAAACGAAGGGCAGTGCTGGGAGGCATTTATGTTTGCGTCTCATCAAAAATTAAATAATGTGACAGTTTTTGTTGACGATAACAAAAAACAATTGGACGGCTATACTAAAGATATATGTGATATGCTTGATTTGGAAGAAAAGTTTAAAGCTTTTGGCTTTGACACCTGCAAAGTAAACGGAAATGACGTTGAGCAAATAAAAAAAGCATTATGCGAAAAACAAAACTCAGACAAACCGGTTTGCATAATACTTGATACTATAAAAGGAGCAAAGGTTGACTACATCGCAAATATGCTTGACAATCATCACGTCAGACTAAGCGATGAGGGCAAAAAAATAATGGACGAAACAGTTAAAAAACTTGAACAAACTCTTATGGAAAAGGGGTTATTAAATGACTAATTTTAAAAAAATTGAAATGAGAAAAGTATACGCCCAAACCATAGAAAAATTATACGAAAAAGATAAAAACGTATACGCTTTAGAGGCTGACTTGAGCAGTTCTATGTCAACATCAAAATTAAAACAAACGATGGGAAAAAACTATGTCGACCTAGGCATTATGGAAGCAAATATGATTGGAGTTGCCAGCGGTATAAATTTGGCTGGCGGATATGCCTTTGCACATTCCTTCGGACAATTTATCACAAGAAGAGCGATGGACCAAGTTTTCATTTCTCTTGGCTACGCTCAGCTTAGTGCGTGCTTAGTCGGCTCTGATGCAGGGGTTACAGCAGAGCATAACGGCGGTACTCATATGACATTTGAAGATGTATCTACATTTAGAGTTATACCAAATATGAAAATATATGACACCTGCGACCCAGTTCAATTTGAATATCTCCTTACAAAGGCTTATGAAAACAAAGAGCTGACATATATAAGAACAGCTAGAAAAGAGCCGGAGGCTTATATATATGAAGTCACAGAAACATTTGAGTCAGGAGCTAAGGTGCTTAAAGAGGGCAAGGATGTCACAATTATAGCGGCAGGTATAGAAGTAAATGAGGCATTAAAAGCTCATGCACTATTAAAAAAAATTGGAATAGATGCACAAATAATCGATGCCTTTAGAATAAAACCATTGAATGAAGATATAATTTTATCTTCTGCCAAAAAAACAGGAAAGATAGTGACTTGTGAAAACCATAGCGTTATAAACGGTCTTGGTTCAGCAGTAGCAGAACTGCTAAGTGAAAAGTATCCCGTAAAAATGAAAAGAGTTGGCATACAAAATAGATATGGGCAAGTTGGTAAGCTTGAATATCTAAAAAAGGAATACCAAATTTCTTGTGATAATATAGTCTCAAACGTTAAAGATTTGTTAAAATCTAATTAAATTTTGTAAAACCATCCTCCCAATACAAATATGATAAAAACCACGTCAAATTGGCGTGGTTTTTATTGTGTTATTTTAGGTTTTATTATTAAATCATCTTTCCAAAAACTTTTTCATTTACTCCATTTGCCCTTTTATATTTTTGTTCGTATACATAGTGATACTGAGGGATTTTTCCTAAGTTTAATTGTTTTTCATAATCTTCATTCATTTGCTTGACTTCATTTAACAATACCACTAGCCCTATTATATTTGGTATAGCCATAGCTGCGTTAAACATATCTGCCAGCTCCCATACAAGAGGCACTTTTAGCACTGAGCCTGATAAAATAAATACTACCACCATGACCTTAAACACTTTATCTACATTGTCTGACTTAAATAAATATTTAATATTATTTTCCGCAAAATAGTACCAGCCAATCACTGTAGTCAATGAAAAAAATACTAATGCACTCGCAACGAATTTAGAGCCATAATTTCCAAACATCTCAGAAAATGCGTTCATTGTAATCATAACTCCCTGTGCTCCTGATTGATAAGCTCCGGTTGCTATTACTACCAAGCCTGTAGCTGAACAGATAATTATTGTATCAATAAATACTCCAACCATGGCAACTGAGCCTTGGACTACAGGGTGAGATACATCTGCTACTGCGTGAGAGTTTGGAGTAGAGCCAAGTCCAGCCTCATTAGAAAACAATCCTCTTGCAACACCATATCTTATAGCACTTTTTATAGAATATCCCACTGCTCCACCTGCGACAGCGTGGAATGTAAAAGCCTCTTTAAATATTAAAGAAATTGTAGGGATAATATGACTTCTAAATATAAACATAGCAACCAAAGAACCAATTATATAAAATAAAGCCATGAACGGTACAACTAATTCTGCAAATTTTCCTATCCTTTGCATTCCGCCAATAAAAATTAGTGCAGATACAATCGCAATAATTACTCCAACTGCAATAGTTGGAATACCAAAGGCTGTATTTACAGAAGTAGCTATGGAATTAGACTGAACCATGTTTCCTATAAAACCAAGTGCCAATACAATTAAAACTGCATAAATTTTTGCCAGCCCTTTTCCAAAAGTTTTCATCCCTTTATTATCAAAACCTTGGCTTATATAATATGCAGGTCCTCCAACAAGTTGACCGTTTTTATCTTTTTTTCTATATTTTTGAGCAAGAGTTGCCTCTACAAAAATCGTAGACATACCCACAAGTGCTGTAACCCACATCCAAAACATTGCACCAGGTCCACCTGATGAAATAGCTGCAGCTACACCGCCAATATTACCTGTACCCACTTGGGCAGCAATAGATGTAGCTAATGCCTGAAACGATGAAAGAGAACCCTCCTTGCTATCTTTTTTATGAAAAATCTTACCAAACGACTCATTCCAGCCTAGTTTTATTCGTTTTAGCTGCGCAAAGCCAAGGTAGATAGTGGATACTAGACCAAACCCAACCAATGCTACCATCATTGGAGGTCCCCAAAGCACCTCATTTATACTTTTTACTATAGCTAAAATTTTCTCCTGCAAAATTTCCCCCCTATTTGCAAAACTGCAAATCAAAATATATAAAGTTGATTAATACAAAAATTATCTAATCTAATACTAAATTACTTTGAAAATTGTAGCATACATATTAAAAAGAAATTTATGCTACTACCTCATGCAAAAATTTTTATAATTAAAACTAATACTACATTT
>QWCK01001936.1_pt1 | contig 27861 bp, 24 predicted proteins | sample 1972571 | NCBI WGS metagenome assembly QWCK01 (sample SAMN09866710, study PRJNA288562) | Human gut metagenome isolate term2_stool, whole genome shotgun sequencing... | isolation source: gut | host: Homo sapiens | place: USA: California | reverse complement strand
TACGGTAGAAAATAATAGTATGAAAGATAATAAGGTAAGGCAACTTACCTTATTTTTGTGTAAAATAATGAAAATATCAGACTTTTTAAAAATAGATTACGATACAAGCTTAATTGCTTTAACTTATATATTAAATAAAAGCAAGTCCTATATTCTAATGAATCAAAATTATGAATTAAATAGCGAGCAAAGTCAGAGATTAAATGATATAATAAATAAGAGAAAGACTTCTTATCCGCTCCAATATGCTATAGGTGAGTGGGAGTTTTATAATCTAAGACTTAAGGTAGACGAAAGAGCTTTAATACCTAGGTTTGAAACAGAAATCATCGTTGATTATCTCATTAAATCATCAATTAAAAAAGAAAGTATTTTAGATATAGGCACAGGCACAGGATCAATTGCTTTAAGCCTTGCAAAAAATATCGAGGGATCTTTTGTCATAGGTTCAGATATTGAACAGAAAGCCCTAAGTCTAGCAAGGGAAAATAAAGAGTTAACCGGAATAAAGAATGTAGATTTTATAAAATCAGATTTATTTAAAAATATAGAGGGTAAATTTGATCTTATTATTTCAAATCCTCCCTATATCAATAAAAAAGATTATGAGGCGCTTGATAAAGAGCTATATTTCGAACCAAAATCTGCTCTTTATGGAGGAGAGGACGGACTTGATTTTTATAAGGATATTATTAAAAATTCAAGTAACTATCTGAATGATAGTGGTCACTTAGTATTTGAAATAGGATACGATCAAAAAGAAGTTTTAAACAAGCTCCTTATCGACCAAGGTTTTGTAAATATTGAGAATATAAAAGATTTTAATGATTTTGATAGGTTTATTATTGCACAGAAAGGATAAATTATGTTTGAAAATTTAGAACATGTTAGAGAAAATTACAAACAACTAGAATTAAAACTAGCTGATCCTGCAGTTTTATCTGACATGGACCAATTTAGAAAGGTATCTAAAGAATACAACTCTTTAAAGCCAGTTGTAGAAAAATATGAAGAAATAAAAAATGCTGAAGAAATAATAGCAGAAAATCAAGAGCTATTAGATGAAGCGGAAGATCAAGATATGATAGCCATGCTAAAAGAAGAAATTGATGAAAAGAAAGCAAATCTTGAAATATTTAAAGATGAAATGCAAATTCTTCTAATTCCAAAAGATCCTAACGATGAAAAAGACGTAATTGTTGAAATTAGACCAGGTGCTGGTGGAGACGAAGCAGGTCTATTTGCAGGAGATCTTTACAGGATGTACAACATGTATGCAGACAAGGCTGGTTTTAAGACAGAAGAAATCGAAGTTAATACTCAGGGCGTTGGAGGTATTAAGGATGCAACTTTCGTAGTAAGAGGTGAAGGTGCATATTCAAAATTAAAATATGAATCAGGTGTTCACAGAGTTCAAAGAGTACCAGAAACAGAATCCGGCGGAAGAATCCACACATCTACAGCAACTGTAGCAGTTTTGCCAGAAGTAGATGAAGTAGAGCTTCACATTGACCCAAATGATATTAGAACAGATGTTTATAGGTCAAGTGGTAACGGGGGTCAGTCAGTAAATACTACAGACTCCGCAGTAAGACTTACTCACATACCTACAGGTCTTGTAGTAGCAATTCAGGATGAAAAAAGCCAAATAAAAAATAAAGAAAAGGCTATGAGAGTTCTTAGAGCAAGACTTTATGAGCTTGAAGAGCAAAAGAGAAATAAGGAAATAGCAGATAATAGAAAAAGTCAAGTTGGTACAGGAGATAGGTCTGAAAGAATCAGAACTTACAATTTCCCTCAGGGAAGAATTACCGATCACAGGATAAATAAGACAATTTACCAGCTAGATGATTTCCTAAATGGAAATATAGAAGAAATGATAAATTCTTTAATAGCTGAAGATCAAACTAGAAAACTTGAGAAAATTGGCGAGGAAGAATAATTGTTTAATTTTTTAGCAAAAAGATTTGTTAAAGATTATAAAAATATTGATAACCCAGAAGTAAGACTTAACCTAATTAGCCTTTCTTCAATTATGGGTATTGTGATGAATATAATATTATTTTTATCAAAAATATTTTTGGGAATTTTTACAAAATCAACAGCGATTTTAAATGATGCTTTTAACAACCTATCAGACTCGGTTGTATCCATAATGTCTTTAGTAGGTTCAAGTTTTTCAAAGAAACCTGCCGACGAAAAACACCCATTCGGTCATGGTAGGCTTGAATATATTATGGCTCTACTAGTTTCAATTGTGATAATCTATGTGGGAATTAATTTGTTTATAAATTCTGCTAAAAGTTTTGATAATCCAAAACATAATGGACTTAGCCTTTTATCTTTTCTAATACTTTTTGCAGGGATTTTGATTAAAGTATATATTTACTTCCTAAATTCAAGGCTCTATAAGGATTTAGATTCAGAACTAAATCTAGGAGTAATGTTAGATGCTAGAAATGATATCATATCAACTGTAGCTATCATCATAGGTGTATTTTTACAAAGATATGTAAACTTTAATTTAGATGCTGCTATGGGTGTAGTTGTAGCCTTTTTCGTAACAAAACCAGGTGTGGACTTATTTAATGAAACAGTTGCTTATCTACTTGGCGAAAGAGTTGACAAAGAAGTTGAAGAAAAGATTTCTGAAATACTTTTAAGTGGGGACTATATAATAGGCTTCCATCATCTAGATATCCATCAATATGGCAAAGGTCACATAGCAGGATCATGCCACGTTGAAGTACCAGGAAATCTAACAGTGGCAGAGCTTCATAAAGAAATTGATTTAGTAGAAAAAAAGGTTAGAAAAGAAACAGGAGTAATACTTACTCTTCACGCAGATCCAACCTACAATATCTTAGATAAAGAAGGTTAAATGGAAACTAAAATTTTAATAATAGATAGAGAAAATATAAATAATGATTATATAAAAGAAGCAGCAAACTTTATAAAAGAAGGTGAGCTGGTTGCTTTCCCAACTGAAACTGTTTATGGTCTAGGAGCAGACGGCTTAAACAATGAAGCTTGTCTTAAAATATTTAAAGCTAAGGGAAGACCATCAGACAATCCGCTTATATTACACATTTCAGATATATCCATGCTGGATAATTTGGTTTGCGATATAAATGATAACCATAGAAAACTTTTTGAACTATGGCCAGGACCAATGACATTAATATTTAAAAAATCAAAGTTAATTCCTGATGCAGTTACAGCTGGGGGAGACACAGTGGCAATTAGGTTTCCTTCTGATAAAATTGCTAGGGCGTTAATAACAGAAGCAAATACTCCAATAGCAGCTCCATCTGCGAATATTTCAGGTAGACCTTCACCTACAAAGGCAAGTGATGTTTACCAAGATATGGATGGGATAATTCCTCTAATAATTGATGGAGGAGAAGCAAACATCGGCATAGAGTCTACAGTTATTGATTTATCAGGAGATGATCCTACTATTTTAAGACCAGGATTTTATACTTACGAATTTTTAAAGGAAATAATTAGCGATATGAAGCTTGATGATAGCCTTATAGATTCGACCAAGATTCCAAAATCACCTGGGCAAAAATATAAACACTATGCACCTAAAGCAAATCTTAGAGTCTTTATAGGTGACGATGTTCCGGCTTATCTATTTGATTTAGTAAAAAAATACCAAGATGAAGGTAAGAAAGTCGGTATCCTTGCTTTTGAGAAAGATTGCGAGAAGTTTAAAGCTTATCCATGCATATCTCTAGGCTCAAAAGCTGACCTCTCAACTATGAGTCATGTTCTATTTTCATCCTTAAGAGAAATGGATAGACTAGGTGTGGATATAATTCTTGCAGAAGGTGTTAGAGAAAATAACTTGGGTAAGAGTATAATGAATAGGATGAAAAAAGCAGCAGCAAACGATGTAAATTATATATAGGAGAAGATATGAAAAACGTAACAGTATTAGACCATCCAGTAATAAAACATAAAATTTCAATACTTAGAGATAAAAATACAGGCTCAAATGAGTTTAGATCGTTAGTAACAGAGATAGCAATGATGCTTGCCTACGAGGCAACAAAAGACCTTGAACTTGAAGAATACGAAGTGGAAACACCAGTTGCCAAAACAACAGGTTATAGACTTACTGGCAAGAAAATTGGTATTGTTCCAATTTTAAGAGCTGGTCTTGGCATGGTAGATGGAGTTCTTGAAGTATTGCCAGCAGCTAAAATTGGTCATATTGGAATGTATAGAAATGAAGAGACACTCCAACCAGTAGAATACTATTGCAAGCTTCCAAGCGATGTGGAAAACAGAGATATCTTAGTAGTAGATCCTATGCTAGCTACAGGTGGATCTGCATGTGATGCTATTGATAGACTTAAAGAATACGGCTGCAGATCTATTAAATTATTATCAATAATAGCTGCTCCAGAAGCTTTTAAACTTCTAGAAGAAAAACACCCAGACGTTAAAATTTATATTTCTCAACTTGATGAAAAACTAAACGAGAACGGTTATATTGTTCCTGGTCTAGGAGATGCTGGCGATAGATTATTTGGAACTAAGTAAGGAATAAAAATGGCAAAAAAAGAAATTTTAATTATTAATTCTAATGGACCTCTTAAGGGTGAGGTAGATATATCAGGAGCAAAAAACTCTGCACTTCCTATTCTTGCTGCTTGTGTTTTAGGCACTGAAGAGATCATATTAGATGGGGTTCCTGAACTTAAGGACGTAGAAATTATGGTGGAAGTGCTTAAACATCTTGGAAGCAAGGTGAAATATCTTGACAAGAATACACTAAGTATTAATTCTTCAGGGATAAATACTTGCGAAACTCCATATGAACTTATGGATAAGATGAGAGCATCTTTTGTTGTTATGGGCCCACTCCTATCAAGATTTCACTCAGCTTATACCAAGGCTCCAGGAGGTTGCAATATAGGAAGCAGACCTATAGACCTTCACCTAAAGGGTTTTGAAGCTTTGGGAGCAGTAAATAGGGTAAATGATGATGAGATTGCTATAGAAGCTAAGAACGGCTTAGTAGGCACAGAAATCTACCTTGATTTTCCATCAGTTGGTGCTACTCAAAATATTATGATGGCAGCAAGTCTAGCTGAAGGTAAAACAACACTTGAGAATGCTGCTAAAGAGCCAGAGATAGTTGACCTTGCCTCTTTTTTATCAAAAATGGGAGCAAATATTAAGGGAGCAGGTACATCCACTATCGTAATAGAAGGTGTAGAAAAACTTACAGGTACTCGTCACACAATAATTCCAGATAGGATAGAAGCAGCAACTTACATGACAGCTGCAGCTATGACAAGGGGTGAGGTTCTAATTAATAACGTAATAGGTTCTCACATCAGACCTGTTATAGCAAAACTAGTAGAAATGGGCGTTGACGTAGAAGAAATTGAAGATGAGGATAAGATAATAGTAAAAGCCCCAAACAGGCTTAAGTCTACTAATATCCAAACCCTACCATACCCAGGATTTCCAACAGATGCTCAGGCTCAATTTATGGCCCTTATGACTGTCTGCGAAGGAGAAAGCAGGATTCAAGAAACAGTTTTTGAAAATAGATTTATGCACGTTGAAGAATTAATGAAAATGGGAGCAGTAATAGCAACATCTGGGAACAGAGCTACTATTGCAGGTGTAGAAAAACTTCACGGCGCAGATGTTAAAGCGACTGACCTAAGAGCAGGAGCTGCCCTAGTAATGGCTGGTCTTGTGGCAAAGGGAACAACTAGGGTATTTGATATTTATCATATAGATAGAGGGTATTCAAACCTAGTTGAAAAATTAACTGGACTTGGCGCTGATATAAAGAGAGTAACGGTAGAATAATAATGAAATTAGAAGGCATAGTAACAAATATTAGGTATAGAAATGATGAAAGTGGCTACAGTGTAATGACGCTTGAAACACCGGATTCTGATATAACTATTGTTGGCACTATGCCTTTTTTTAATGAAGGCGATAGGATAGAAGTTGTTGGTGATTTAATTTATCATGATAAGTATGGTGAGCAAATAAATGTTAAAAATGTTAGACTTAAAAAGCCATCTGATAAGGAATCAATAATTAAATATCTAGCAAGCGGAAATATTAAGGGTGTAGGCAAAAAAACTGCAGAAGCAATTTTTGATGTCTTTGGTAAAGATTCTTTAGATATTCTATATAAAAATCCTGATAAGCTTTTAAAGGTTGAGGGCATAGGGAAAAAGAAATTAGATGATATAAAAATATCTGCAGAGGAAACAAGAGATTCGAGGAGGAGTCTAGAGTTTTTACAAAGCCTAAGGATTTCCTATAATCTTGCCATGAAAATTTATAATAAGTACGGGGAAAATACTATTGATATAGTTAAATCAAATCCATACAAGCTAATTGAAGATATCAAAGGGATAGGTTTTTCAATGGCTGATTCTCTAGCTCGTAATATGCAAATGGAAGCAAATTCTTCCTTTAGAATATCTGCTGGATTAACCTACGTAATAGACTATGAAGCAGATTTTAATGGTCATACTAGTCTTGAGATATCCTATTTAATAGAACAAGCTGCGAAGTTATTAAAGGCTGATAAAAGTCTAATAGCAGCACAAATAGAGGTAGATCTATTATCTGGAAAACTTGAACTTGTTGAGATAGAAGATAAATCTTATGTCTATTCTAAAGCTCTTTACAAAGCAGAAAAATCTGTGGCTATGGCACTCGCAAAAAAAATTAATGAACCGTATATATTTGATGTGGAAATTAATGAGGATCTAGCAGGTTATTCTAAGGAGCAAAAACAAGCCATCGAAGCAGCCTTTAGCAAGATGCTTCTTGTTATAACAGGTGGACCAGGTACAGGTAAGACAACTATAATTAATGCTATAGCAAAGATCCTAGATAAAAATGAACTTTCCTACGCTCTCGCAGCTCCTACGGGTAGAGCTGCTAAAAGAATGCAAGAAGCAACAGAAAGCGAAGCCAATACTATTCACAGGCTAGTAGGCATAAGACCTGATATTTCTATTGCCGAATACAATGAAGAAAACCCAATCGAAAAGGATTATATAATTGTTGATGAGGTTAGTATGGTTGATATATACCTTATGAAAAACCTCTTAGATGCAATAGGAGAGTCCACAGCTTTAATCTTGGTAGGAGATAGTGATCAATTGCCATCTGTAGGACCAGGAAATGTATTATCTGATATTTTAGATTCCCCTGCCGAGTCAATTAGATTAAAGAAGATTTTTAGGCAAGCGGGCGAGTCAAATATTGTTGTAAATGCTCATAGAATTAACGAGGGTAAATATCCATTTTTAAACCAACCTGACAAGGATTTTTTCTTTATTGGTACAAATGCTAATAATTTCAACAAGGCTCTTATAGATTTGATTAAAGATAGACTTCCTAGTTTTTATAAGTTTGATCCTATAAAAGACATAGAAGTTCTTGCTTTATCTAGGAAAACCAGCTGGGGAGTGGATGCTATTAATAAATCTATCCAAAAGGCAATCAATAACGAAACTTTATTTTTAAAATATAATGATCATATTTTTAAACTCCATGATAAGGTTATGCAGGTTAGAAATAATTATGATTTAAAAGCTATAAACCACACTGTAAGCGACGATGGAGTATATAATGGTGATATAGGTATGATTATAGATATAGACACTAATGAAGAGAGCTTAGAGGTTGAGTTTGACGATGGTAAAATTGTAAAATATAAAAAAGAAGATATTAAAGATTTAGATTTATCCTATGCAATTACAGTCCACAAATCCCAAGGATCTGAGTTTAAGTGTGTAATTATACCTATGATGCAGGTTGCTCCTATGCTGCTCACAAGAAATCTCTTATATACAGGAATAACACGTGCCAAAAAACTCGTGATTTTGCTTGGTGATAAGGCTTATATTAAAAAAATGGTAGATAATAATAGGTCAAATGATAGAAATTCAAACTTATCTTATTGGATAAGAGAAATGGAGTCCATTCTTGCTGATTGATTATTTATTTTTAGATAAAAATACCTGCTCTTTTTGTATGGATGAATATATTTATAAGTATGGTCTTTGCAGAGATTGTTATGATAAACTTGATTATGTCGACAATAATTTTCTTTTGGGCGATTATAATTGTTATGCTATTTATTTTTATAACGAGTTTTTTAAAAGACTTATAGGACTCTATAAGTTTGAAAGAAAGACCGAATATTCAAGAATTTTTTCAAAAATGATTTATGATTATGGGATAGAGAAAAAATTATTTGATGTTGACTATATCCTTCCAGCCCCTTCGTCAAATAAGACTCTGATACATAGGGGCTTTGACCACATTAGGATGATTACAGATGATTTTATTGGAAAAATAAGTCCGGTTTATCTTGATGAATTTAAAAAAGTAAAAGATACCAAAGCCCAGCATGATTTGGGAAAAGAAGACAGAGCTAAAAACCTAACTGACGCTTTTAGTCTGGATAAAAATCTTGAAGGTAAATCGGTTTTAATAATTGATGACCTTATCACAACTGGAAATACATCCCTTGAGATGATAAAAGTCTTAGAAGAGGCAAATGTAAAAGAAGTTAAAATTTTAGTCCTTGCTTCTGAAAGAAGGGTATTATAAAAGCCAAGCAAAGCTAATCTTTACTTGGCTATTTTTTATGCTTGAGCTTTTTCGGCTTCTTTCATAAATTCATAGATTTTAATGGCTAGGGCCATTTCTATCCTTTTTCTAAATAATTTACAAGAATACTCGTGTGTATGGTTTAAATCTCCAGTTGCATTGTAATTATTTGCAGCGCAACCTCCAGAGCAATACATATTAGCCCAACAATCTCTACACTCAGATTTTGAATAGCAATTGCAAGTCTTAAATTCCTTTACAAGATTAGTGTTTTTAACACCATCAAAAATATTTCCTAAGATAAAATCTTCATTACCAACAAATTGGTGGCAAGGGTAGAGCTCACCAGTAGGGGTTACTGCCATGTATTCTGTTCCTGATCCACAACCTGAAAGTCTCTTATGGATACAAGGACCATTTTCAAGGTCAATCATATAGTGGTAGAAGATAAACTCATCATCTTTATCAATAGCCTCAATCATCATATCTGCAAGTTTTTCATATTGGTCGTAGAGAAGAGGTAGGTGTTCATCTTTTAAGGCGTATTCATTATCTGAGCTACCAACAACTGGTTCAAGAGATGTGCGTTTAAAACCTAGGTTTAAATAGGTTTTGATATCTTCTGTAAAGTCAAGGTTATTTGCTGTATAGGTACCTCTCATGTAGTATTCCTTATCTCCACGTTTTTCTACCAATTTTTGGAATTTTGGAACTATTAAATCAAAAGATCCTGTCCCTGCGAGAGTTTTTCTAAAGTGGTCGTGTTTTTCACGCCTACCATCTAGAGAAAGGACAACATTTTTCATATTTTCATTTAAATAATTAATTGTATCGTCATTTAAAAGAAGACCGTTGGTTGTGAGGGTGAAATTAAAGTGCTTGTTATGCTCTTCTTCCTTACTTCTTGCATAGTCAACTGTATATTTAACTACATCAAGGTTCATCAAAGGCTCACCGCCAAAAAAGTCTATATCTAAATTATAATGGCTACCAGAATTTTCTAGTAGAAAGTCAATTGCTTTTTTTGCGACTTCTTTTGTCATAATAGCATCTGGGCCGTGGTATTTGCCTCCTTTAGCAAAACAATAATCACAAGTGAAATTGCAGGTATGGGCCACATTTAGGCAAAGTGCCTTTATATTAGTAGGTCTTTTTGTAACGTCAATGGCTAGGTCTTTAAAATTATCTTCAGTAAATAGTTGACCTGTTTCAATAAGTTCGTTAACTTCATCAAAGGCAGCGGCTAGATCATCATCTTTAAGGTTATATTTTTCTTTTATTTGATTTTTTAAATCTTCTTTATCAGTATTTTGATAATTCTCAATTATATCATATGTAACATCGTCAACTAAGTGGACAGATCCACTATATATATCTAAAACAATATTAAAACCTTTAGCTTTATATTGGTGTATCATAAATTCTCCTTTGTTTTTAAAATCTTTTATATTATACTTATTAACTAGGAATAAAAAAGTTGTAAAAGAAAAAACTTACCTACGATATGTAAGTAAGTTATTAAATAGAGTAAGTTTTTTCCTATTTATTTTCTTTTTTGCTAACACATTCTTGGTTGGCAACTCCGCAAGATGTTTTACAAGCAGATTGGCAAGAAGTTTGGCATTCGCCACAACCGCCGTCTTTTTGGCTCTTGTGAAGATTCCTTGTGTTAAGTGTAAGTATTCTTTTCATATTAAAATCTCCTTATAGATAAGAATTTCTTATTCAACTAATATATTAACAGTTTTCATCCATTTTGTCAATTATAACAGAAATCGAATTACTATCAAGGTTTAGATTTATTTTGTTAGTTAGTAAGGTGTTAATATTTTCTATAATTTTCTCACTGATTAACTCTCCTGGGGCAAGAATTGGAATACCTGGTGGATAGGCATAGGTGAAGCCTGAAGCAATCCTTCCCTTTGCATCTTTTAAATCAATTAAGACGGATTTTTCCTCCATAGCCATATATATTTCGTAAATTTTTTCAGGCTTTATGTAGGAAAATTCATATGATTTTGATTCGTGTTGTATGTTTTTGTCAATTTTTAAAAGTGTATTTTTAAGAAGATCAAAGCCCTCTTTTGTATCATAGAGACTTGCAATCAAAAGAGCATATGATGGATAAGCCATTTCAATTTCAATTCTTTCTTTTTTTAATAAAGACCCTAATTGCTCGCCATTAATATCTGTATCTTTGCTGGAAATTAAAATCTTTGATCTATCTTTATTTTTGTTATCTATAAGTTGTAAATTTTCAAGGTCTAATTTATATAAATCGTCAAGATTTTTTTCGAAATTTTTATAAAGGTCGGTCATCTCGTTTAAATTTTCTAAGATATAATCAATTGACTGCAAGATCAAATATGATGGAGATGAAGTTTGAAAAATTGTCATAACAAACCTTAAATCTTTTACGATTTTCTCATCATTTACTAAGACTGCCGCTGCCGGTGTAAGGGCAGGTAGGTTTTTGTGAAAAGATGTGATTGCTATATCAAAGGTGTTTTTATAATCGCCTGTTAGAAATAAATGAGATCCGTGTGCCATGTCTAAAATAAGTTTTGTATTGGTATTTTTGCATAGTTCGTATATTTGTTCTATATCTAGGATATAACCTTCATAAGAAGGAGAAGTAATTACAAGAGCTGCATAGTTTTTATCTTTGATTTTCTCTTCTAAATCTCTATAAGAAATATCAACTATAGCTCCGATGTCATTAGTTTTTATTTCTAAATAGTCAACTATTAGGTTATTAATTAGACATGCATTATATACAGCCTTGTGGGAAGATCTCTGAATTAGGATATTTTTATTATTTTTTGTAACAGCTCTGATACTTGATAAAATACCAGAAGTCGAACCATTTGTAGAAATAATTGCATCTTTAACATTATAAATAGCTGCTATTTTATTTTCCATTTCTATAAAAACTTCTTTTGGATTATTTAGGTTATCAAGACCGTCTATTTCTGTAAAATCTCTTCCGTAACCGAGATTAGGATTTAAAAATCTTGACCTTTTGTGTCCTGGCATATGAAATGGATAGATATTTTCTTTTAGGTAATCGTCAATAATTTTATTTAACATATTTCCTCCACCTATATTATACTTAACTTAAAAAAATTGTAAGATAAATTATTATTTTGGGTGTATGATAAGGCTAGGTGATAAAATGAAAAACAATTTAATTAAAATTATAAAATCTTTAATAATATTTTTACTCTTTGTAATAGTCTTTGCAGCAGGTTTTATTATTGTAGGTTTTCTTAAGGGAAAAGATATAGAAAATCCTATATCTTCTGTAACAAATAACAAAGATGAATTTTTATTTCTACTTGCAGGAGTAGATTCAACAGGAGAAGAAACAGGCACTAGGACTGATACCCTTATGCTTATAAAAGCTAATAGCGAAAATAAAACTGTAGATATGATTTCTATTCCAAGAGATTCTTATGTATCTATAAATGGTTCTATGGATAAGATAAATGCTGCCCATTCTTATGGTGGGATTGACTTAACAATGGAGGTTGTAAGAGACTTTTTGGGAATTAACCTCGATAAGTATATGGTTGTATCTTTTGAGGCTGTAATAAAAGGAATTGACGCCCTTGGTGGGATGGATGTAGAAGTAAGCCCAGAAGTTGCAGCTGCAATGGGTATAAGCCCAGGGGTCTATGCAATGTCTGGAGATGAGGTTCTTACTTATGTGAGATTTAGGAAGGGCTATCAAAATGCTGACTTAGGCAGAATAAATACCCAACAAGACTTTTTAAAACAATTTATTAAAGAAGCAACTAAGGCAAAGAACTTGCCTAAACTTCCAAAAGTTTATGCCGCTATGAAACCATACCTAAAGACTAATATGAATATTAAAGATTTGTCAGGACTTGCTATGAAATTCAAATCAGTAGATTTTTCAAATCTTAATTCTGTAAAACTTGAGGGTGAGCCTTTTAATATGGGAGGAGTTTCTTATTATAAGATTTATCCAGAGTCAATTGAGAATGTAAAAACAACTTATTTAAATTCGTTTTTAAGAAATTAGGAAATGGGTATAATAGATATGAACGAGATGGAGGAATTATGGATATCAAATCATTAATAAGAGTAATAGAAGATTACCCAGAAAAGGGCATATCCTTTAAGGATATTACAACCTTACTAAAGGACAAAGATGGCTTTAAGTCAACTTTAGACCTTCTTGAAGAAAAACTAAAAGACTACGATTTCGACTATATAGCAGGTATAGAATCAAGAGGTCTTATTTTTGGTGCACCTCTTGCTGATAGGTTGAATAAAGGCTTTATACCAATTAGAAAGCCAGGCAAACTACCAGCTGAGATTGAAAAAGTAAGTTATGAACTAGAATATGGTACAAATGAGTTAGAAATTCACAAGGATGCTATAGAAGAAGGCAAAAAAGTAGTTATAATTGACGATCTTATAGCTACAGGTGGTTCTGCTATGGCTGCTGCGAAACTTGTAGAAGCTATTGGCGGTAAGGTTGTGTGCTTTGCATTTTTAATCGAACTTACATCTCTAAAGGGTAGAGAAGATCTAAAAGATTATGATGTAATTTCACTTGTAGAATATGACCATTAAGGTCAAAGAGCAGAGAGGTTTTATTTTAAGACCTCTTTTTTAATTGTTAGTATTTAGTCATTTAAAAAGGATTAAAATATTTTTATTTTATATAAATAAACTCATAAATATACTTGAAAAGGATGGGGCTCCTAGTATAATATTATTAAGGTCAGAGATGGTCAAAGATTTAAAGATGGAGGTAGATATGCAATATAGAGATTATTATGAAGTGCTAGGGGTGGATAAGAAAGCTAGCGCTGATGAAATCAAAAAAGCTTACAGAAAGCTTGCCAAAAAATACCACCCAGACCTTCATCCAGATGATGAAAGTGCACACAAAAAATTTACAGAAATAAACGAAGCCTACGAGGTTTTATCAGATCCAGAAAAAAGAAAAAAATACGACACCTTTGGTGCCAACGCGAATTTCTCAGGTGGTCAAAATTTTGATCCAAGAGATTTTGGTTTTGATTTCGGAAACTTTGGAAATGGCTCTTACACATATACAAGTTCAAATTCGTCAGGTTTTTCAGACTTTTTTGATACCCTTTTTGGTGGTCTAGGAGGATCATCTTCTAGAAAAGGTCAAGGTTTTGGTAGTAGTTTCGGAAGTGGTTTTGGAAGTGGTTTTTCTAAAAAATCTAAGTCTAAACTTGATACCGAAGTAAGTATATCAATTGATGAAGCCATGAAAGGAACTAGTAGAAAGATATCAGTTAAGTCTGAAACAGGGATAAAGGATATAGAAGTAAATATTCCTAAGGGACTTAAGAATAAAAACAAGATTAAAATCGATGGTTCTAAATACGGCATAAATGCTGATATCTATGTCTTGGTTAAGATTAAAGAGACTGAAGATTTGAAATTAGAAGGAATAGATTTTGTAAAAAAAGTCAAGATAAGTCCTTGGGATGCATATTTTGGTACAAAGAAAAAAATATCAACAATTAAGGGCAATATCCTGGTAACAATACCAGAAAAAATTTCTTCAGATAAAAAGATAAGACTTAAAAACTTAGGTTATACAGATAGGAAAAATAAGACAGGAGATCTTATCCTAGATATATTAATTGATAACTCAGAACTAAATGAAGAACAAGTAAACTTGTACAAGAAGCTAAAAGAAATCGAGGGATAATATGGATAACAACAAATTAACACAAAAATCAATCGAAGCTATTAACAATGCAAATTCAATGGCAATAAAAGATGCTAATCCTGAAGTAAATGAATTTCACTTAGCTTTAAGCCTAGTTGATAGCCCAAGCTCCTATGTATCTATGGTTTTATCCAAGATGGGAGTAGATGTAAACGCTTATAAGCAAAAAATAGAAGATAAAATAGAAAGTCTTCCTAAACAATCGGGTAATGCCAAAACTTATCCGTCACAAGTTTTCCAAAGGATATTTTTAAAGGCTGAAGATGAAGCTGATGCTATGGGAGATTCCTTTATCTCAATAGAACACATTTTCCTTTCCTTAGTTAAGGAAAAAACAGAAATGACACCTATTAATAAGGAATTTAATATTTCTTATAATGCTTTTAAAGATAATGTCTTAAAAGTCAGGAATGGTCAAAAAGTTACAACAGATAATCCTGAAGAAACTTCAAACCCTTTAGAAAAATTCGGTAGAGATTTAACTGAAGAAGCAAGAGAAGGCAAAATCGACCCAGTTATAGGTAGAGATGCTGAAATTCGTAATGCTCTTAGGATTTTATCTCGTCGTAAGAAAAATAATCCGGTTTTAATTGGTCAACCGGGTGTTGGTAAGACAGCTATAGTTGAAGGTCTTGCACAAAGAATCATAAATAACGATGTGCCAGAGCCTCTTCAAGGAAGGAGAATTTTCTCCCTTGACATGGGTGCTTTGGTCGCTGGTGCTAAATACAGGGGTCAATTTGAAGAAAGACTTAAGGCAGTAATTGAGGAAGTCAAAAAATCTGATGGTCAAATTATAATGTTTATCGACGAAATCCACACAATTGTTGGTGCTGGTAAGTCAGAGGGAGCCATGGATGCTTCAAACATTATGAAACCAATGCTTGCTCGTGGTGAAATAAAAGTAATAGGTGCTACTACTCTTAATGAATATAGAGAATATATTGAAAAAGACGGAGCCCTTGAGAGAAGATTTCAAAAGGTAATGGTAGATGAGCCAAGTGTTGAAGATACAATTTCAATCCTTAGAGGTATTAAGGAAAAATATGAAATCTTCCATGGCATTAGGATTCAAGATTCTGCAGTAATAGCGGCTGCTGAACTATCTGATAGGTATATTTCAGATAGGTTTTTACCAGATAAGGCAATAGACCTTATGGACGAAGCCTGTGCTACAGTTAGAACAGAAATTGATACTATGCCTGCTTATCTTGATGAGCAAAAGAGAAAACTATTACAATTACAAATTGAAATTACTGCTCTTAAAAAAGAAGATGATGATTATTCTAAAAAGAGACTAGCTGATTTAGAAAAAGAACTCGCTGACCTTTCAGAATCTTTTAATGAAGACTTCTTAAAATGGAAGGAACAAAAGTCAGCTATTGACGATGTCAAAACAATAAAAGAAGAAATTGACAAGGTCAAGGTAGAAATCGATCAAGCAGAGAGGTCTTATGATTTCGAAAAACTTTCTGAACTAAAATATGGTAAACTAGTTGAACTTGAAAATAAGCTAAAAGAAGCTAGTGATTCTAATAGCGACGATTCATCAATAAAAGAAGAAGTAACAGATGAAGATGTAGCAGATGTTGTTTCTAGCTGGACTAATATTCCTGTATCAAAGCTAGTAGAAACTGAAAGGACAAAAATCCTTCATTTAGGTGATACTCTTCATCAAAGAGTAATTGGTCAAGATGAAGCAATAAGTGCAGTTTCCGATGCTATAATTAGGGCAAGATCAGGTCTTAAAGAGCAAAATAGACCAATAGGTTCTTTTATATTCTTAGGTCCTACAGGTGTTGGTAAGACAGAGCTTGCAAAGACACTTACTGAAGCTATGTTTGATGATGAGCATAATATGATAAGGATAGATATGAGTGAATATATGGAAAAGTATTCCGTATCAAGACTTATTGGCGCAGCACCTGGTTATGTAGGCTATGAAGAAGGCGGCCAATTAACAGAAGCCGTTCGTCGTAAACCTTATTCAGTTATCCTTTTTGATGAAATCGAAAAAGCTCATCCAGATGTATTTAATATCCTCCTTCAAGTTTTAGATGACGGTAGATTAACAGATAGCCAGGGCAGGACAGTGGACTTTAAAAATACAATAATTATCATGACATCAAATATTGGTTCTGAATTTTTAATAGATGGTCTAAATAATGACGGCACAATCAAGGAAGAAAGTCAAAGAAAAGTAGATGAAGTATTAAGAAGGTCATTCAAACCAGAATTTTTAAATAGAATTGACGATATTGTGATGTTTACACCACTTACAAGCGATCAAGTTTATGAAATCATTGATCTTCAAATCGATAATATTAGACAAAGATTATCTGATAGGGATATCAAACTTGAAATCACACCAGCTGCAAAAGAATATATCCTAGCTAATTCTTATGATATAGAATACGGTGCAAGACCTGTAAAAAGATACCTACAAAGAAATGTAGAAACCAAGCTCGGTAGATTAATAATAGAGGGTAAGGTAGCTGATAAGGACGCAGCAGTACTTGACTTAGTTGATAATAAATTAGAATTTAAAACTAAATAGGTTGTTCTTACCAAGTAGAAATAATGACGGAGTAATTTAGTAGATTGCTCCGTTTTTACTTTGGCTATTTTCTGGGATTTATACTATATATAGTGATGTGTAAAATATTGCTACTACATATAGTAGAAATATTTTACAATTACCTTTAAATATGATATGATAATTGTGTAGAATTTCGGAGGTAAAAATGGTACAGGTAATAAAAAGAGATGGGACTAAAGTCGATTTTAATAGCGATAAAATCACTATAGCTATTGAAAAAGCCATGCATTCCCCAAGTGGTATTTATGTGGAAGGGCAGGCAGCAGAAATAGCTAGTGAAATCGAAGCGAGATCAAAAAATAAAAGAGAAATCTCTATTTACGAAATCGAAGACTTAGTCTACTACAAATTGATAGACAGAAAAAACCCTGCTACAGCCAAGGCCTATGAGTCTTATAAGTCAGTTCAGGCTTATAAACGTGAGCAAAATACATCTGACGATGAAATAATCGGACTTTTAAATAAAACCAATATAGATGTAATGGATGAAAATTCAAATAAAAATCCAATTATTGCTTCAACCCAAAGAGACTTAATAGCTGGAGAAGTAGCAAAGGACATAGCAAAAAGAAAATTAATACCAGCAGATTTAGTAGAAGCTCACGAATCAGCAGCCATACATATTCACGATCTTGATTATCTAATCCAACCAATTTTTAATTGCTGTCTGGTAGATATGAAAGATATGCTTGATAATGGAACGGTTGTAAACGAAAAAATGATTGAAACACCAAAATCATTCCAAGTCGCATGCAATGTTATGACTCAAATCATAGCTCAAATTGCATCAAACCAATACGGTGGACAGTCAATTAATATTGCTTGTTTAAGCCCTTATTTGGGAAAATCTTATAATAAAAACTTAAAGCTTGCAAGTGAAATATTAAATGATGATAGCCAGGCTAAAAAAATGGCTGATGCTCTTACAAAAAGAGATCTTGAAAGTGGTATACAAACCATTCAATATCAGATCAATACTTTGATGACATCTAACGGCCAGTCGCCTTTTGTAACACTATTTATGCACACAGATGAAAATGATCCTTATTTAAATCAGACAGTTGAGATTATAACAGAAATCTTAAAGCAAAGAATTCAGGGTATAAAAAACGATCAAGGCGTATATGTAACACCAGCTTTTCCAAAGCTAATTTATGTACTTGATGAAAATAATATAAATCCTGATTCCAAGTATTTTGAACTAACTAGACTTGCTGCAAAGTGTACTGCTAAGAGAATGTATCCTGACTATATTTCAGCAAAGAAGATGCGTGAAAACTACGAAGGTAATGTATTTTCCCCAATGGGTTGCAGAGCCTTCCTTCCTCCTTACAAAGATAAGTATGGCGAGTACAAGTTTGATGGTAGGTTTAATATGGGAGTTTGTACAATAAACCTTCCACAGATTGGAATCTTAGCGGACGGAGATGAGGATTTATTCTTTGATATATTAGAAAAGCGACTTGACCTTGTTAAAAGAGTGGGACTTCTGAGATATGAACACCTTTCAAAGGTAACAAGCGATTCTTCTCCAATTCATTTCCAACACGGTGCAATAGCAAGACTTAAAAAACATGAGTCAATAAAACCTCTTTTAGAAAATGGCTATGCTACAGTTACAATTGGCTATATTGGAATATATGAAGCCACAAAGTTAACTATCGGCGAAAGTCATACTACTAAAAAAGGCCACGACTTTGCTATGAAGATAATGGAAATGCTAAACGAAAAGAAAAAAGAGTGGTCAGATCAATATGGAATCGCCTTTGCAGTCTACGGTACACCAGCAGAAAGCTTGACCCACAGATTTGCTTCTATTGATAAGGAGAGGTTTGGAGATATAAAAGACGTTACAGACAAGGGATATTACACAAATTCTTTCCATGTAGATGTTAGAGAACATATTACTGTTTTTGACAAGTTTGATTTCGAATCAGAATTCCAAAAATTATCCACAGGTGGATGTATTTCATATGCAGAAATTCCAAATATGACTAATAATATTGATGCAGTCCTAACTATGATAGAATACATCTATGATCATATCCAATACGCTGAGTTTAATACTAAGAGCGATTATTGTGGAAACTGTGGCTATGATGGGGAAATACTCTTAGACGATGATAACCAATGGTATTGTCCGAACTGTGGTAACCACGATAGGGCAACACTAACAGTCGTAAGAAGAACTTGCGGCTATCTTGGAGAAAATTTCTGGAATGAAGGAAGAACAAAAGAAATAAAGGCAAGAGTACTTCACATATGAATTACGCACAAATAAGAAAATACGATGTTGCAAATGGTCCTGGAATCAGGACCACTTTTTTCCTCACAGGATGTGATAGGAACTGTCCAAATTGTTTTAATACCGAATATATGGATTTTAATCATGGAGAAAAATGGGATAAGAAGGCTGAAGAAGAAGTTATTTCTTATTTAAAGCTAGATCAAGTAGAGGGTCTTACCGTTTTAGGTGGAGAACCTTTTGAAAATCCGTTGGGTCTTTTAAAGGCACTTAGAAACATCAAAAAAGAAGTAAATAAGCCTATTTGGGTTTATTCAGGCTTCGTTTTTGAGGATTTGGTAAATATCGCAAAGGCAAAAGAAATTCTAGAAGAAATTGATGTCCTTGTTGACGGCGAATTTATCGAAGAGCTTAAGGACCTAAAGCTTAGATTTAGAGGTTCTTCAAACCAAAGAATAATTGATGTGAAAAAATCTTTAGAAAATAAGAAAGTTATTCTATTAAATGGGTATAAATAATAAAAGAGATTTTAGGAGGAAAAAATGTTAAATAAAAAGAAAAGATCAGGTGCGGCAGGGATATTAATTGCCATAATAGCTATTGTCGTAATAGCTCTAGTAATGATTGTGCCAACCTATAATAGACTTGCAGGAAGCCGCGAAAATGTAAACCAGGCTTATGCACAAGTACAAAATGTCGTTCAAAGAAGGGCAGATTTAATACCAAACCTTGTAAATACTGTTAAGGGTTATACTGACCATGAATCAGAAACTCTAAAAGAAGTCACTAAAGCGAGAGCTGGTGTACAAAATGCAGAAAATCCAGAAGAATTAGCAAGAGCTAACGAACAGCTAACAAGAGCTATTGGTGATATTAATGTAGCAGTTGAGGCCTATCCAGAACTTAAGGCAGATAAACAATTTGTTCAATTAATGGATGAACTTGCAGGATCTGAAAATAGAATTTCTACAGAAAGAAAGAACTACAACGAAGCAGTTCAGGCTTATAATACAGATATTAAAAAATTCCCAACTAATTTGATAGCTAAATTTACAGGATACGATGAGGCTCAATACTTTAAGGCAGATGCTAGTGCACAAGATGCCCCAGAAGTAAATTTTGGTAATTAGGAGTTAATATGAGAAAGGCAAAATTTAAAAGGCTCTGGCTACTATTTTTAGTATTTTTCTGCCTTTTTCAAACAAAAACTTATGCCAGTATACCAAGTCCAACAGATAATTATTACCTAGATGAATTAAATTTGTTAGATGAATCAACTAAGGAAAATATAAATAAAACCAATAGACAGCTTGAAGATAAAACAGGAAGCCAGGTAATAGTAATGACTCTAGATAATCCTGATATGTTAGAGGGAAATTATTACGGAACAGAAATATTTAACTCCTGGAAAATAGGAGACGATAAAAAAGATAACGGCGTTCTGATTTTATTATTAATGAGTGATCAAGAAGGTCAAAATCAAATAAATATCGTCACAGGCTACGGTATAGAAGGTAGGCTAAATGATGGAAAAATTGGTAGGATAATTGATTCTTTTATGCTTGATAACTTGCAAGCAGGTAATTATTCCTTAGCCCTAAATGAAGGTTTTAATGCTGTTGTGGGAGAGATTGCTGCTGAATACGATATAGAACTTGAAAAAGACTATACAAGCTATCAAAATGAGCTTGAGGATTCCTACTATGAAGATGGATTGTCTATTAAAACAATTTTCATCATGCTAATTATTTTTATAATCATTTCATCAATGTTTAATAGAAATAATTACGGTGGTGGAGGTGGTGGTGGCTTCAGGAGAAGAAGACGCTACACCTATCCTAGATTTGGACCAGGATGGTCATCTTGGGGAGGCTCATCAGGTTCTTGGGGAGGATTTGGTGGCGGCTCGGGCGGCGGCTTTGGCGGAGGATTTTCCGGAGGTGGAGGTTCATCCGGCGGCGGCGGAGCTGGCAGAAAATTTTAAGGAGTAAAATATTGAAGGGATATTTAGCTAGTCATTTTTTTAATGATGCTATGTTTAGATGGACAGAAGATTTGGGCCAATATATAGAAAAAAATACTGGGATTGATCTTTATGTTCCACAGAGAAATGCAGATATAAATGATAAGAAAAATAACGATGCAACTATCACTGATATAAAAATCTCTGAAGCTGATACTAAAAGATTAAAAGAAGCTAATATTTTAATAGCTAGTCTTGATGGTCTTACAATAGACGATGGTGTTGCTGCAGAGATAATGGCTCATGGAGTCATGGCAGAATTTGAAAAAGAGCATAATATTGAATTTCCAAGGCTAATAATAGGCATCATTACCGACATGAGATATGTAGGTACTGGTGAAAATAAACTTTATAGAAATCTGATGATAGTTGGAAAGGTTAAAGAGCATGGCCACATTGTTGTAGGCTATGCAGGAGATGATTCTTACAAGAAAGAAGTAGTTGAATTAATCAATGATTTCATAAATGAGAATAAGTAAGTAAAAAGGCGGTAAATCTACCGCCTTTTACTATTTTAATTTATCAAGCAATTTTGTAGCTATAAAATATAAAAGGAAATAATTGATAAGACCATCTACTAAAACCTTTATAAAACGTGAAGCTAGCATTACTATGTAAGGATTGTTAAATAATTGGCTTAACCAAAGTGTATTTAAGAACATATGGCAGATGTAAAATACAAAAAATACCATAAGGCCAATTTGGATTTTTAAAGAAATGTTTTTTCCCTTGGAGTATTCTGTAATAAGTCCAGGTATAAGACCTGTTAGTACAGAAACTAGAGTAAATCCTAAATGTGGTGTGCCTCCTGGATTAATTGCTACACCTATTAGGTCAGCAGCCAGTCCAGCTATAGCTCCAGGTATTGGTCCTAAAATCATACCAGCTAGCATGAGTGGTAGGTGACCAAATGAAAATTTGATACTTGGAGTAATAAAAATACCAAAAAATCTTGAAAAGATAATTGATAAAGCTGTTAACATAGCAGCCTTCACGAGTGCGTCTACACTAATTTTTTTATTCATTTTTTCCCCTTTCTATCAGAGGTCAGCGGTTGCGATAAAGAATCGGAAGTTTCGTCTGGAAACAACAACCCATTTTCCAGCACTAATCGCTCTTTACCTACTCTGATATGATAATTATAAGCTATTTTTGGGGAAATTCAAAGTTTTATTCTGGATTTAATATAAATCCTTGTTCTTTTAATGTATCAAACATTTTATTCCTGTTTTTTATAATAGAACCTTGCTTTTTTAATATTTGGCTAGAAAAAGATTCACTCTTTCTGCCAAATTCTCTCAAATCGTAATATGTCGTCATTTCCTTATCATAATCCTTTATCATATCTAGGTATGAATCGTAGGTCTTATAGGTATTTTCGTATGTTTTTAATTTCATATCAAGCCTTGGCTTTAATTGTGGGTCTTGGTTTGGGATACCAAATCCAACGCCAACTGCTGGATAAGTTAGTTTTGGCATCTTTAGAAGGTCTATAACTTTTTTTGTATCATTGTGAATATTGCCAAAATAATTTGCTCCAAGACCTAAAGACTCAACGGCTACTGTTAAGTTTTGTGCGGCAATTATAGCGTCAGTAAAGCCTTGAATAAATTTATCAAAGCTAATAATATTTTCGTTTTCGACACCCATTTCCTTTGCTATTTCATAGTTTCTCTTAAGATCCACTATAAAAATCCAAAGTTCAGGTGCTCTTCTCATATATTCTTGATTACCATTTTCTGCGAGTTTATCTTTTATAATTTGGTCTGTAATCCTAACTACAGACATATTTTGCATTCCATTTGATGAAGCAGACATATTTACTACATCAAGCAAAGTCTTTATGGTGTTATCGTCTATCTTTTCATTTTTAAATTCTCTAATAGTTCTGTGATTTAATTGGTTTTTAATTGTTTGGTTCATAAAGTCCTCCTTTCTCAATTTATACCCAAAGGAGTATAATAAATATAGGAGAAGTTATGAAAATAAGGACATCTGTAAGAAACTTAATTGAATTTGTAATGAGGTCTGGCGACATAGATAATAGATTTAGGGATAATACCAGAATGATTGAAGGTATTAGGGCCCACCAAAAAATTCAAGCTAAGTATGATAAGACTTATAAAAAAGAATATAAGCTCAAAAATACAACGACCTATAAGGACGTTGTTTTTGAGGTTGAAGGAAGGGCAGATGGGCTCGGTAAAAAAGATGGGCTTTATCTTATAGACGAAATTAAGTCCACATCTAGAAACCTTGATGAGTTAACTGATGATAACAAGCTACATCGGGCTCAGGCACTTTGCTATGCTTATTTTTATGCCATTGATATGGACCTTGATCAGATGCTTATTTCACTAACTTATGTGTCGGTAGATAACTATAAGTCGAAAATATTTGAAAAATCTTTTACCTTTGAGGCATTAAAAGATTTTTATTTTAGGCTTTTAGATGAATATATAATATTTTCTAAGATTTTAGCTTCTAATATAGAAAAGAGGGACGGATCAATAAAGGACTTGGATTTTCCTTATGAATCCTATAGAAAAGGACAAAGAAAGATGGCTGTAGCAGTTTACACAGCAATCTTAGACCAAAAAAATCTTTTTGTAGATGCACCAACAGGAATTGGCAAGACAATTTCTGCGATTTTTCCGACTATAAAATCTATGCCAGAAGGTCTAACAGATAAGGTATTTTATTTAACAAGTAAAAACACTATTGCCAAAGAGGCTTTAAAAAGTATAGATTTACTTGAAGATAAGGGACTTTTTATTAAAGCTTTACACATTACAAGCAAGGAAAAAATCTGTTTAAATGATGAAGTATCTTGTAATCCTATAGATTGTCCCTACGCCAAGGGTCATTTTGATAGGGTAAATGATGCCCTTAAAGATATTTTAGAGAATGAAAATATTATAGATTATGATATAATTGTTGAGTATGCTAAAAAATACACGGTCTGTCCATTAGAATTTGAGCTTGATATTAGCACTTATGCTGATTTTGTAATCTGCGATTATAATTATGTTTTTGACCCAAATGTATTTTTGAAGAGGTTTTTTGAGGAGGTAATTAATTCATATGTATTTTTAATAGATGAAGCACACAATCTCCTTGATAGAACTAGAGATATGTATTCTTTTATCTTCAAAGATTCTGATTTTTCATCACTTATAAAACTTTTAGATGAGAAAAAAGATAGGAAAGTAAGGAAAAAGCTAGGTCAACTTGTAGATGATTTTTATAAGCTAGGAGAAATTGCAGGTAAAAATTATTATTATTTCACAAATGATTATATAGACATTTTAGATAAGGATTTAATTTCTCTATCGAAGACTATGGAAAAATTTCTAGTAGAAAAAACTGACCATGATGCTTATGACAAGGTTTTAGATCTTTATTTCGAAATTAATAAGTATCTTAAAATTTCAGATTATTTTACAGAGGGCTTTTATAATATTATTTCATATGATTCAGAAAGTATGGAAAGAAGCTTTGAAATAAAGTGTGTAGACCCTAGGGAAGTTTTAAAAAACAAATATAAACTTGCAAGAACGTCAGTATTTTTCTCAGCGACTCTTTCCCCAATGGGATATTTCCTAAAGGCTCTAGCTGGAGAAGATTCCTTAAAACTAAGGTTAGATATGCCCTTTAATCCTGACCATCTTTTGATTTTAAAGAAAAATTTATCTACTAGGTTTAGAGACAGGAATAAAAATCTCGCCTTGGTTGCAGAGGCCATTAATGATTTTGTTAAAAGTAAAAATGGGAATTATTTTATATTTTTTCCGTCGTATTCTTATATGGAAGATGTAGCAGAATATTATAGGGACAATTTTGACGAAGATATTCTTACGCAAGAAAGAATAATGACTGTAGAAGCTAGAAATGATTTTTTAAATGAATTTACTTATGATTCCCATAGGGTTGGATTTTTGGTTCTAGGAGGAATATTCTCTGAAGGTGTAGATCTAATAGGTGATAGGCTAATAGGTTCAATGATAATCTCTGTTGGTATGCCAGGTGTATCCAAGGAAAGAGATTTAATTAAATACCACTTTGATAAAGAAGGCTTTAATGGCTTTGATTATTCTTACACCTATCCAGGGTTAAATAAGGTATTTCAAGCTGCAGGTAGGGTAATAAGAGGGGAAGATGACAAAGGAATTATTTATCTTTTAGATGATAGATATTCTTGGCAAAAATATATGAATCTTTTCCCCAAACACTGGACAAGACAAGTTATAACAAATAATAAAAAAGATTTAGATAAAACAATAAATAAATTTTGGAGTATAGATGAAAAAGAGAGCGACTAAAGATATAAAAATTAGCCAAATGAAATATCCAAATATCTCGATAGGCTTTGATGAAAATGATAGAAAAGTTGAATTTAAGGGGGGGCTTTTAGGTCAAACTGTAAGGATAAAAACGGGCAAGAAAAACAAGGAGAGAATAAAAGGTAAATACATAGAACTCCTTCTCGAATCAAAGCTTGAAAATGCAAGAGACTACTGCCCACAATCAGTGATTTGTGGTGGCTGCGCCTACCAAAAAGTCCCTTATGAAACAGAACTTATGTTAAAACATGGTATGATAAAAGATCTCTTTAACGAAAATGGCATAAAATACGAAAATGACATATCCATAAATAGATCACCTATGACAAGAGGCTATAGAAACAAGATGGAATATACCTTTGGAGACTCTGTTAAAGGAGGTCCCCTTGTTTTAGGCCTTCATAGGAAAAGAAGGTTTTATGAAATAGTAGACTGTCTTGACTGCAATATAGTGGATAGAGACTTCAATACTATTAGAGAGAAAGTTCAAGAATATTTTAGAGAAAAAGAAACTGACTTCTACCACAAAATGGCTAAGGAAGGACTTTTAAGACACCTTGTGGTTAGAAAGGCTATGCACACAGGCCAAATTATGGTAATTCTTGTCACAACAAGTGAAAATACTCTTGATGAAACAAGACTAAGGTTATTTCTTCATATGCTACTAGATATAGACCTTGATGGTAGAATTTTCTCAGTTTACCATGTCCTAAATGATTCTGTTGCAGATGCAGTTATCCCAGAAAAGATAAAACTAATTTACGGCAAGGAATACATCACAGAAGAAATGATGGGTCTTAAGTTTAGGATATCACCATTTTCATTCTTCCAACCAAATGTATTTACAGCAGAAAAACTCTATCAAAAAGCCTTTGAACTTGCAGAAATTGATAAAACTATGGACGTCCTAGACTTATATTCAGGTACAGGCACCATTACCCAACTTATGGCAAGTGTGGCAAACTCAGCTACAGGTATAGAAATAATAGAAGAAGCAGTTGAAAAAGCTAAAGAAAATGCAGAACTCAACGGTCTTAGAAATGTAAATTTCCTTTGTGGTGACGTCCTAGAAGAAATTGAAAAAGTAGGGAATAAATACGATGTAGTAGTCCTAGACCCACCTAGAGCAGGAATTAGTCCAGCGTCTTTAGAAAAAATCTTAAATATCGAGTGTAAAAAATTTGTTTATATCTCCTGCAATCCAAAAACCCAAATGGAAAACCTAAAGACTTTTATAGATAGGGGATTTGAAATAAAAGACTATGAAATCTATGACCAATTCCCAAATTCTAGACATTTAGAAACCATAGCTTTACTTGAAAAATAGAATGTTTTTATAAGGCTTACAACAAGAAGTTGTAGGTCTTTTTTACTAATTTTCATTACAATTATTTTAATAAATATACTATCTTATTAATGGTATACTGTGAATATGACTATTAAAGATCAATTAAGGGGGTAAGAATGAAAAACATTTTAATCATAGAAGATAACCAAGATATAGCCTTACAAATGAAAAAATATCTAATAAAAAATGGATATGGGGTAGAGCTTTCATCATCTTTTTACGAAGCATGCTATAAGATGAATATTGATATAGATGTGGCACTTCTTGATATAAATCTTCCAGATAAAGAAGGTCAGTATTTGATAGAGAAATTAAAAGAAAAAGACATAAGGGTCATCGTAACAACAGTAAAAAATGATGAGGATTTTATAATTGCAGCACTAGATAAGGGAGCTGATGATTATCTAACTAAGCCATTTTCTCTTGCAATTTTAAGGGCAAGGATTGATGCTGTTTTAAGAACAATACCGCTAAGTCAAGATAAAATAATTACTTATAAGGATATAAAACTAGATTTAAACGATTCAAAAGTTTATTTTAAGGAAAACCTGGTAGACTTAACGCCGCTTGAATATGAAATTTTGCTCTTATTTATTAGAAATCCCCACAGGGTTTATACCAGAAGTCAACTTCTTGAAATGTTTTGGGAAGATAGGGATAAGTTTGTTAATGACAATACTCTTACATCAACCATTAAAAGAATTAGAGAAAAACTTGATAAGAAAGTCATTTCAACCGTCAGGGGAATAGGCTATAGGATGGATTAAATGATATATATATTTTGGATAATAAGTCTAGGATTACTTTATTATTTCTTAGAAAAAAGAAAGAAAGACAGGATAAATGAGCTTATAGATCTGATAGAAAATATGAAAAATCAGGACTACAAAATTCCTATGAAGCAAGATGATTTTTCAATTTTGGAAGATAAAATTTAT
>QWCK01001932.1_pt1 | contig 27891 bp, 18 predicted proteins | sample 1972571 | NCBI WGS metagenome assembly QWCK01 (sample SAMN09866710, study PRJNA288562) | Human gut metagenome isolate term2_stool, whole genome shotgun sequencing... | isolation source: gut | host: Homo sapiens | place: USA: California | reverse complement strand
GCGAGTTTGTCTCGCATTTTGCGTGTGAAGCAGGGCGACTACCTGATGTTTAGGGTGACGATGGACATGGCCGGAAGTTTGACGGTTACCTTGTTCTTTTTCACCTTAGCACCCTTGAAATCAGCCATTTGTATTTTGTTCGGATTATCAAAGTCGTTGTAATCGTCAACCTTCTTGCTTGTCAATATGTTGCCCACGGCAGTTTTTGCTTGAGCGCCATCAAGATTCAGCACCACTTCCTGGGCTTTGTCTAAACTGGTGTTTGCCAAGGACACGAAGACAGAGCCGTCGGCTTTCTTCGCTGCTGAAATAGAAACCATGGGTATCTTGCCGTCAGTCATGTTGTGCATGTGTCCACCCTCTACGCTCATCGAGTCCACCTTGACATCCATTGGCAAATGGGTGGCTTCCTGGAAGTCCTGATACATTTTGAAGACATAGTAGGTGGGGGTGAGTACCATGTGGCCCTGTCCCTTGGTATCGGTTAGAATCATGCTTTGCAGAACGTTGGCGATCTGTGCGATGTTGGCCATCTTGATGCGATCAGCGTGTCTTTGGAAAACGTTGAGTGAGAGTGCAGCCACCATAGCATCGCGCATGGTATTCTGCTGGTAGAGATGACCCCGGATGGTTCCCAGTTCCTCGTCCCACCATGTTCCCCATTCGTCAACAAGCAGACCAATGCGTTTGTCCGGGTCTTTCTTGTCCATGATGTCGCTGTGTTTCTTGATGACATCCTCTATCTGGAGACATTTTCCGATGGTCCAATAGTATTCCTTTTCATTGAAATTGGTGGCAGAGCCTTTGCTGCTACTCCAGCTTTTCACGGTGTAATAGTGGAGGGAAAGTCCGTTCATGTGGTGTCCCACGTTGTCCATCAGGACCTGTGTCCAGTTGTAGTCGTAGTCGCTTGCGCCCGACGCAATCTTGTAGAGACGGTTGCCGTCGTAGTTTCGGCAATACACAGCGTAGCGGCGGAAGAGGTCGGCATAGTATTCGGGGCGCATGTTGCCACCGCATCCCCAACTCTCGTTGCCCACACCGAGGTATTTCACTTTCCATGCTTTCTCGCGTCCATTCTGCCGACGCAACTTGGCCATGGGCGTTTCACCGTCGCTGGTCATGTATTCCACCCATTTGGCCAGTTCCTCAACCGAACCGCTGCCAATATTTCCGCTGATATAGGGCTGCGTGCCAAGAAGTTCGCAAAGGTTTAGGAATTCATGTGTGCCAAAGGAATTGTCCTCAATGGTGCCTCCCCAGTTGTTGTTTTGCATTTTGGGTCGCTTCTCTGCAGGGCCGATACCGTCCATCCAGTGATATTCGTCGGCAAAGCAGCCACCGGGCCAGCGCAGCACGGGTATCTTCAGGGCTTTGAGCGCCTGAAGAACATCATTGCGATAGCCTTGGGTGTTGGGGATGTTGGATTGTGGACCAACCCACAGGCCACCGTATATACACGTGCCGAGGTGTTCGGCAAACTGACCGTAGATTTCCTTGTTGATCTTGTTCTTTCCTTCGTTGACATGAATCGTGGCAGTAGCGTCTTGGGCATTCGCCGGCAGAAAGGCTGCTGCGGACAAGATGAACGTTGTGATAAGATTCTTCATTTGCATAAATATTAATTGGCATTCTTAAACCGAACGGCTGCCTTTTCGATGGCAAGGCCTTTCGTGTAACTTTCGATATATTTGTTGAACCCTGCAACATCTTCGGCAGTGGGTTTAACTTCCATCCCCGTGTTACCGTCAAAGACATGATGATCGAGGAAGTCGGGCAGGGATTGTCCGTCGTCTTTGTTGACCAAGTAGGAGGCGAGCAGGGCTATTCCCCATGCACCGCCCTCGCCGGCAGTCTCCATGACCGAAATGGGAGAGTTGAGGGCTGCGGCCAGGAAACGTTGACCTACGCCTGCAGTCTTGAAGTAGCCTCCGTGGCCGGTGATGCGGTCGACATTGACTTTCTCTTCTTTGAACAACACGTCGTTGCCAATCTTCAGTACGGCGATGGCAGCATAAAGTTGGCTGCGCATGAAGTTTGCCAAGTTAAATTTGTCGTTGGCAGCGCGGACAAAGAGCGGGCGCCCCTCGTCCATATCTGTAACAGGTTCTCCCGATACATAGTTGTAGGATAGCAAGCCTCCACAGTCGGCATCCCCGTTCAGGGCTGCTTCGAAGAGGTTGGTGTATAACTTGTTGAGGTCGACCTTGCAGCCCATCAGTTCCTGAAACTGCTTGAATAGATTTACCCAGTCGTTGATTTCCGATGTGCAATTGTTGCAGTGTACCATGGCCACGGCACTGCCGTCGGGCGTAGTAACGACATCAATAACACGATAAGGTCGGGACAGGTTTTTCTCCAGGACGATCATGGAGAATGAGGAGGTGCCGGCAGAGACGTTGCCGGTGCGCTGTTTCACAGCATTGGTAGCGGTCATGCCTGTGCCGGCATCGCCCTCGGGTGGACAGACGGGTGTGCCGGCCTGGAGATGTCCGGAAACATCAAGACGTTTGGCTCCGTCCTCGGTTAATGTTCCGGCATTTTCACCGGCAACCAAAACCTTGGGAAGAATGTCGTTCAACTTCCACCCGTATCCCTTGGGTTCAACGAGGTTATCGAACTTTTCGACCATGGTTGCATCATAGTTTTTGGTCTCGGGGTCGATTGGAATCATACCCGAAGCATCGCCAATGCCCAGTACCTTCTCTCCTGTGAGCTGCCAGTGAATATAACCGGCAAGCGTGGTGAGGTAATCGATGTCTTTGACATGATTCTCGCCATTCAGAATAGCCTGATATAAATGTGATATGCTCCAACGCAACGGAATGTTGAACGCGAAGAGTTCGGAGAGTTCTTCGGCGGCCTTGCCGGTGTTGGTGTTGCGCCAAGTGCGGAAGGGGACGAGAATTTCCTGCTTCTTGTTGAAAGCCATGTAGCCGTGCATCATGGCACTGACCCCGATGGCAGCAAGGTTTTCGAGTTCGGTGTTGTATTGTTTTCTGACATCTGCACGAAGGGCAGCATAGCAATCTTGAAGTCCTGCCCAGATCGCCTCGATGCTATAGGTCCAAAGTCCGTCCACCAATTGGTTTTCCCAAGTATGGTTTCCTTGTGCAATGGGTTTGTTTTCCTGGTCGATCAGGACAGCCTTGATACGGGTGGAGCCAAACTCAATGCCCAGCACAGCTCTGCCAGTCTCGATGGTTGTTTTTGCATCCATAGTCTTATCCTTAATTATTTTAGGTAGTGTGAAAAAACAGGGGTGGGAGAAAGCCAACGGCTTTCCCCCGCACCTATGATGTTATCTTAAAGACTTGTTGAGCATGTAGTATATCTCGTTCCAACGAAGCTCCTTGCGGAACTGCTCATAGTCGGTATCCTTGTTGATGATGCAGGCCTCAATGTCAGCAATCTCTGCAAAATCACGCCAATACTCGCTGGTCAGCGACATGCTGAGACAGGAGTGGTGGGTGCCGCCGGCATTCATCCAGCATCCCACGCCAACCTCGAAAGTGGGCTCGGGAATCCACAGGGCAGAGGCAACGGGAAGCTTGGGCAGAGGCTTGCTCTTGATTAAGTTGACATCGTTGGTTATCAGTCGGAAACGGTTTCCAAGATCGACAATGGTTGCAGCGATGCCATGTCCCTGCTTAGCGGTAAACACCAAGCGTGCGGTTGGGGTCTTCCGAATGCCAATGCCGAGGAAGTGCACCTCCAGACGCGGTTTCTCTTCTGCGATGTCGGGGTTGATTTCCAGCATGTGTGACTCCATGATGGAAGTGTTGTCGCCATCAAAGTTTAGCGTATAGTCCTCAACGAACGAGGTTCCACCTTCAAGACCCTGACTCATGAACCAGGTTGTGCGGAGCAAGGCTGCGTCTTTCCAGTCGCCTTCGGCACCAAAGCCGTAGCCCTCGCTCATGAGACGCTGTGAGGCAAGTCCGGGTATCTGGTCAAAACCATGGCCGGTTTCTTCTACATTCTCGTCGCCGAGGTCGTCAAAGTTCGTCGTGAAGCCTTTGGCACCATAATGTTTCAGTACGGCACGAAGAGTGAGTTCGGTCTTGGCTGCATTCCAAATTTTTCTGTAGCCTTCTGAATTTTCATCCTTCAAGTCGTCGGTAACGCTGTATTCCTTGAAATAGACATCCTTGACGAGGGCGGTAACATCCTCATCCTTGACCTTGTTGAAGAAAGTGAGGACGGTGGAGAACTGCACATAGTCTACATGGTATCCAAGAACCTGCTCGAAGGCAACCTTGTCGCCATCTGTAACGGCTACGTTGTTCATTTGGTCACCGAAACGAATGATGAGACAGTCTTGTGCATCGGCAACACCGGCACAAACGCGAGACCAGACGGCAATGCGCTCCAAGGTCTTCTTGTCTTTCCAATAGCCGATAACCGTCTTGCGGGGTTTGCGCAGACGGGTGAGGATATGGGCATATTCGCGGTCGCCATGTGCACTTTGATTCAAGTTCATGAAGTCCATGTCGATGGTTTCGAACGGAATCTTTTCATTATACTGTGTATGGAAGTGGAGTAATGGCTTGCGGAGTATTTGCATTCCCTTGATCCACATCTTTGCCGGCGAGAATGTATGCATCCAGCAGATGACGCCAACACATTTCTTGTCATTATTGGCGCGAGACATGATGTCGGCTACTTCCACAGAACTGTTGGCCGTTCCTGCATATACCACTTTGATGGGGAGAGACCCTGAGTTGTTCATACCCTCCACCATTTCCTTTGAATGTCCGTTTACCTGCACAACTGCATCACCTCCGTAAAGGAGCTGTGCACCTGTTACAAACCAAATTTCATAATCTTTGAATGCTTCAATCATAGTTAAATAAGTTTATTGTCCCATCGTGGCTCTCTGTTGTGAGCAGCCTTAGGGGTAGATTGGTTAATGTTTAAATGTCTGTTTCGAAAATCTCCTTGCAGGGAGAGATTCATGCTTTTTTCTTTTGGCCATAGTAAGCGTTCGGGCCATGTTTGCGTGAGAAATGTTTTTCTATGAGCAAGGGATTCATCGTTGTCCGGGGATTCACGGAGAAGGATATGAATGCCATCTTGGCCACCTGTTCGGCAACAACGGCATGATATACAGCCTCATTGGCATCCTTGCCCCATGTGAATGGGCCGTGGTTTTTAACCAACACGCCCGGAGTGTGCACAGGGTTGAGTCCGTCTTTCTTGAACTTGTCCACAATGACGATGCCGGTATTGAGTTCGTATTCACCCATTTGCTCCTTGGTCATGGCATCCGTGCATGGAATGGAATCGTGGAAATAGTCGGCATGTGTAGTACCGATATTGGGGATGTCGATTCCTGCCTGAGCCCATGCCGTTGCGTAGGTGGAGTGTGTGTGTACCACACCGCCTATTTCCGGGAAATTTCGGTAGAGTACCAAGTGGGTGGGGGTGTCCGACGAGGGATTCAGGTCGCCTTCCACAACCTTTCCTGTCTCCAAGTCGACCACTACCATGTCGCTGGCTTTCATGGTGTCGTAATCAACACCCGAAGGCTTGATGACAACAAGTCCCTTTTCTCGGTTAATAGCTGATACGTTTCCCCAAGTAAAGAGAACGAGATGATGCTTCACCAAGTCGAGGTTGGCATGGAATACTGTTTCTTTTAATTCTTCTAACATAGTTATGATGCCTTTTTTAGTCTGTCCGTTAATCTTCATATGGACTTCTCGATGACGACAACCTAAAAAGGACTTTTTAATGGGTTATATAAACATGGTTCAAAGCACACCGGCTTGGAATTACAGCCTGAAGGAGGGATCCTCTTCGTAGGCTTTCCGGTTGAATCTGTATAGAGCTGCACCACGCTTAGAGGTGAGTTTATCGATATACTCTGTTTTCTCAATATATTCAATTTGCTTGATGCGCTTGCGGAAGTTGCGCTTGTCTATTTCTTCGTTAATGATAGCTTCGTACACATGTTGAAGTTGAGTCAGCGTGAACAACTCGGGCAAGAGGTTGAAGCTTAGGGGCTCTGTCTTGAGTCGCCGACGAAGCAAAGTAATGGCATCGGTCACCATTTTGTTGTGGTCGGAGTAGAGCTTGGGCAAATTTTCAAGAGCAACCCATTCCAAATGATGCTTTTGACGCAAGGCATCGTCGTAGTCTTTTACGTTGATAAGCGCACAGTAGGCTATGGAGATCACGCGTTCACCGGGGTCGCGGTCTATTTCGCCGAAAGCACCTACTTGCTTCATGTACAAATTATCCAACCCGGTTAGATTTTTGAGTACACGGTTGGCAGCATTGTGCAGACTTTCGTCAGAACCTACAAAGCCGCCGTACAATGACCACTCACCACGACCAGGATCCATCTCTCGTCTTCCGATCAAAACTTTTAAACAATTCTCCTCAAAGCCGAAAACTATGCAGTCTACTGAAACCCAAACCTTGGAGTGTTCACCATAATATCCAGTCATATTCTATTTAAATGTTTTAGTGTAAGAACATGGGGAGTGCCACATTTGTGGTCGTTGTGGCGTCTCCCGATGTATAGTTAATTCAATTTCACAGGTTGTTATGTTTACCACAGAATAACATAAAGCAGCATGGTGATCACAGCAATTCCAATCGTGCCATATGTGTAACCCTTAGTTGTGGAGAAAAGGTTGAGATTGATAGGCAGTGCCTTGGGATCCTTCACTTTGTCCTTGGAGTTGCTGTAAAGCCAGATACCACAGTGGCCGACAAGTACTCCAAAGAAGAAGAAGGCCTGGAAGCCGATATCATTGAGATAGGCAATCAAGTTGCTGTCCGGATTAGCCGCTGGGTTCATCATGCCAAGAATGGTAACAATTGCAGCTGCAATAATCATCACTATACCCGAGATACCCAGGATTTTGCCCCAACGCAACATCATGGCACGGTCTTCCTGTGAAGGAAGTTCTGCACTTTCCGTCTTCTTGCTGAAGTAAGAAACAATGATGAAGAAAGTAACCAGAATGATGAATATATATCCGGCACGGAACTGGAAGGCTACATCCGGCATGGTGACTTTGAATAGTACGCCCATTGGGATGGTGAGTATAGCTGTCCATACTGCTGCCGTGGAAGATGCTCTTTTCCAAAGCAATCCGAGTCCAAATACGGTGATGATACCCGGATAGATAAATCCACTATATTCCTGAATGTATTGGAAGGCTTGGTCGAGTCCGCCCAACAACGGTTCAACAGCAATCAGTGCGATAACCAAAGCCGATACAGACACCATACGACCAACATTAACCAATGCCTTGTCCTTGGCATTCTTGTTAATATATTTCTTGTAGATGTCCATCGTGAACAGTGTGGAGGTGGAATTGAACATCGAAGCCAGAGAGGATATAATTGCTGCGGCAAGTGCGGCAAAGCTCAACCCCTTGATACCGGTAGGAGTGAAGTTGCGAATCAGCCAAGGGTAGGCATCGTCTGCAACGTTTATTTTTCCGGCCAAGTTCATATTCTCAAATGCTTGAGGATCTTGAGAGATGTAATAGGCACATATACCGGGAAGAACCACGATGAAAGGGATGAGGATTTTCAGGAAGCCCGCAAAAACGAGACCTTTCTGTGCCTCGTCCACGCTCTTGGCAGCAAGTCCCTTCTGGATAATATATTGGTTGAATCCCCAGTAGCCCAAGTTGGTGAGCCAAACACCACCGACGACAGCAGCGATACCTGGAACATTGGCAAAGGCACTGGCATTATGACTCTCTTGAATCACCAAGTGGAAATGTACGTCCTGTGCATGTGTTCCCGTTGTCAAGTCAGTATAGACTTTGCCCAAAGCTCCGAGTGCGTCTGTTCCGAATACGCCTCCCATCTCAGAGAGGGCTACGTATGCTGTAATTAAACCACCTCCAATGAGGAATGTGACTTGCATGACATCGGTCCAGGCCACGGAAGCCAAACCACCATAAATGGAATAAATTCCTGCAACGACAAACAAGAAGAGAATAATAATCATTCTTATCGAGATGGTCATGGGGCCAACAGAGACGGCAAGACCTTGGAGTCCAAGAATTTGTTCAATGGCCAAGGCACCGAGCCATGCCACAGAAGTGAGGTTGACAAAGACATAGAGGAACAGCCATAGAATAGAGAAGGCCAAGCCCACACCATCATTATATCGTTCGCGAAGGAACTGTGGAATGGTGAAGATCTTCCGGTTGAGCATCACAGGAAGGAGGAACTTTCCGATTACAACTAAGGTAATGGCTGCCATCACTTCATAGGCTGCAATGGCGATGCCGTCGCGGAATCCGGTTCCGGACATTCCGATAAACTGTTCTGCCGAGATGTTGGCTGCAATGAGCGAAGCGCCCACGGCCCACCATGTCAATGTGTTGCCGGCAAGGAAATAGTCGTTTGCTGTTTTCTCCTTACCATCTTTATTGCGACTCAGGAACAGTCCCAAGCTTACAAGCAGAATAAGATAGGCTATTAGGATTACAAAGTCGATTGTTTTAAAGCCTGATGAGGCTAAAGCCTCAGAAATACTGTTCATTGCTAAATATAATTTATTGTAGTTGATTTAGTTGTTTCTGATAACTTTACTTCACCGAGAATTTATAAACCAAATGGCTCGAGTAAGTTTCTCCCGGTTTCAGGAATGGGTTGGAAATTTCCCATCCTGGAGTTTTAGCCACAAACTTTGTGGGGCTGTCCGGATACTTCTGGCTTTCGAAGCATACACTGGCATGCTTGGGATAGAGCACTCCATGCTTGCCGGGGATGCCGGTTCCCTGAAAGTTGCCGGTATAAACCTGCAATCCTGGCTCATTGGTAAACACTTCGAGGAAAATGCCGGTGGTGGGGGAGTAAAGACTTGCAGCTACTTGCGTGTCGTCGCCCTTACCATCTTTGAAAGTATTCAGGCACCAATTGTGATCATAGCCAGTGGCATTTTTGATTTGATCGAAACTTGTATCATTAATGGTTTCCGACAATGCATGCTCCTTGCGGAAGTCCATCGGTGTGCCTGTTACATCTTTAATTTCACCAGTTGGGATATACTGGGCATCAGACGGTGTAAATTTGTCAGCATTGACATACATCACCTGGTCATCAGCTGTCTTGGACAAGTCACCGCCCAAGTTAAAATAGCTGTGGTTGGTCATGTTCACTACAGTTTCCTTGTCTGTGATGGCACTAAAGCAGATGTCAAGCGTGTTGTCAGCCTTTACCCAATATGTGGCAGTGGCCTTAACGTTACCGGGGAAACCATTCTCGCCGTCGGGAGCCTCTATGGCGAATATAACGGTGCTGTCTGTCTTTTCCTGGATATCATATACTTTGTTCAGCCATCCTGAATTCCCACCTCCATGGAGACAGTTCTCATTATCATTTGCACGGAGTTTGTATTCTTGGCCATCCACAGTAATCTTGGCACCCTTGATGCGGTTGGCATAGCGCCCAACACTTGAACCGTAGTCGGAAGGAGAGTTCAGGGTGTCTGCATACTGCTTGATGTTGTCATAGCCTAAGACCACATCGGTAAGTTTTCCTTCTTTGTCAGGCACACTGATAGACACCACACGACCACCATAGTTCGTGAGGCACACTTCCATGCCATTGGCATTTTTAAGTGTAACCAGCTCCACACTCTTCCCATTGAGCGTGGTGTCAAATGCTGTAGGATTTAGTCCGGATACTGTTAGGGAAGCGGCTTCCTTGCCGCCATTACAAGATGCTAAAGCCAAGACTCCCAGTCCTGCTCCAAGCAATAGGTTATTGATTTTCTTCATATCAAAAGTAGAGTTGTTAGTTAATCGAGTAATTAATTGGTGGTAAAGTTACAATATTTATTTTAAAACCGAATCATTTTGAGTTATTTTTTTTTGTTCATCCGACTTTTCGAGTGATACGACAATCATGTAATGCATATTCTTCCCTCTTAATTCTTCATTCTTCCCTCTTAATTCTTCATTCTTCCCTCTTCATTCTTCATTCTTCCCTCTTCCCTCTTCATTCTGGTTCATCCGACATTAGGAGTGATAACCCTAATTTAACACCAGATGCAAGATTATTCCTGACGAGGGTGCCTCCTGTGTCCTATTACATCAACTAAAATGATTCGTCGTTCATTCATGCAGTTTTGTTCTCATCAACAGATGTCCAAGATGAGTCCAGAGACAACAGATACTAATATTTTTTCTTACAATCATCTCTCTATATTTTGCGAATTTAAAAAAAAACAATCCATCGGTTTGAAATTCGAAAAATTTGAGATAATTTGTAGTGTATTGACAATCAGAGTTTTAACAAATATGATTTTACGATTCGATTTTTGTCGTCTACGATTAGATGTCAAACGCCACTGCGGTTAAACTCTAATCACGATACGACAAAGGTTCGGTCGCGCAATCGAAAAGCTCGAATCGCGGTGCCACAAGGCTGTAACCGCATCGGTCTTGTGTTTTTGATATTTTTCAGGAATAAAGTTATCCGCAAAAACATGGCGCATTTCTGCCCAGATGCGACGAAAGAAATTGGCCGGAAACGGTAATAATATTTTATAAAGTGTAGAATGAAGAATGAAGAATGAAAAGGGAAGAATATGCACTACATGAGTGTCGTATCACTCGAAATGTCGGATGAATCGTTTTTCTTTATACGCTACGCTTCATATTCTATATCCCATAAGAACAGTCCATGTGGTGGCATGGACTGACCGGCATCCGAACGACTTCCCTTTTCTACGATTTCGCTAAATTGCTGAAGCGTTATGTTATGACGTCCGACGTCAATCAATGTTCCAACCACAGCTCTGACCATGTTGCGTAAGAATCTGTTGGCTGATATTTCAAAGTAATACGTTGCAGGGCCGGTTTGCACCCAACGAGCCGTTGTGACTTTGCACAGGGTGGTTTTATTGTCAGCATGAGCCTTGCAGAAGGCCTTGAAATCGTCTGTCTCGAGCAAGATTGCTGCAGCTTGATTCATCTGTTCAAAGTCGAGTTGCCAATTCATCTCTACCGAGAAAAAACGTTCAAACGGATTGCGTTGCGTATGAATAAAATACCGATATGTACGCTTGGTGGCTGAAAACCTTGCATGCATCTCATCGTTCACCCGCACCACCTTTTCACAACTGATGTCTCTGGGCAGGATTCGATTGAGTCTGTAGGCCAACTGTTCACAGTTCAACTCGCGGTCTATGTCAAAATGTGCAGCCATTCGTCGTGCGTGCACGCCGGCATCTGTTCGTCCTGCCCCCGTCACCTCAATGGGTTGCCGGAGCAGGGTGGTCAGTCCTTGCTGTAGTTTTTCTTGTACCGACATGCCGTTGGGCTGAATCTGCCAACCATGATAGGCCGTGCCATCAAAACTTATCCAAACAAAATATCGCATATTCTATCCCTCTGATTTTAAAACAAAACTTATTAAACAGGCCGTCTCTCAACAGCGAAAACGAATATATGCCCTATCGTCAAAAGAACAGTTTCCCTTCATCAAGCCCTTGGTGGCCTTGAATGTCTTGATATTAAAAGGATCCGTGGTCAGTTGCAGACGCAAAGCCTCCTCACTCTCATCTAAGGTTGGCATGAGAAACGGATAGCCATCAGATGCCTGTACGACTTCGCAATCGGCATCTTCAATTTCTATCTTTTTTATGCCATCCCTAAAGATGGGGTAGCCGTCAATCACGGCATATGTCTTGTTTTGATTTTGCATGGCTTCAATAAGGTCGGGCAAGATCATATCGCGTGCGTAGTCGTGGACAATGGTCCTGCCGTCGATCATGTCCTGGTGCTCGTGACAACAACGCTCGAAAACTTGCGCGCGCACGGTTGCCAATTGTTCCTCATAGGGTTTGTGGTTTTCATACAGCCTGCCGTTTATCAAACATTGGCAATCGCCAATCATCCATATTTGATGAAGGTGACGACTGTAGACAATGGCGCTGGCGCAAAGGCGATCTTGGGGTGGGATAGTGGTCGGGCTCCCCTGACTATCTGTTGGATACTTATTAAAGATATGTGCAGTTACTCCCCGGCAAAACTCGTCCAACGAAACCTCAGGGCTTACTTTTCGAATAAACTCCGCGATAAGCATCATGCCATATCGACCGTTTTCCATATCCGGATTGATGCGGTGTCGGGTTTTGCTTGTGCTCCCGTCTATCACCGCAACGAAGTCGGGCGTTACAACGATTCCATCCTCACATTTCTCTTGCGAATGCTTTCCCCTAAGCTGTTGTTCGATGATTTTCATTTGTATTGGATGATGAGTTCCATACTACTTTCTCCGTTTTCCGCGTCCCCTGCTTTGAAAATTAGGATTAAATGATTTTTGCCCTTTGGCTGAATCGTATTTGTCTTGCCGGCCTTTGGGTTGCTCCTGTCTCCTGTTTCTTCGCCCGCCTGCTTGCCTTTCTGGCTTGGGCGTGCTACCTATGGCCTTATCATCATAGTTCACCTTCCCTCGGAACCGCTGTCCATCGTATAATTTTTTGATAAGGTCTGGCCGCCCGATTTTTTTCAGGCTTTGCTCGATGTTACGTCGTTCCTCGGGCTTATACCAGAAGAAATATTGCCGCTGTGCCAATTTCTCACGTGGCGTTTTGGCACAGAACACCGGCTCCATCGTGTATGGGTCGTGTCCGCTGTACCATGTTTCCGTGCTTACGGTCATCGGGGTGGGTGTGAAGTCTTGCACCTGCTCCAAATGGAAGTTCAGGTTCTTGGTGATCACGGCCAGCTCTGCCATATCCTCTTCCCGGCACCCGGGATGACTGCTGATGAAGTAGGGGATAATCTGCTGGTTGAGCCCTTCTTCTTTGTTTACCTTGTCAAATATACGCTTGAACTCGTAGAACTGGTCGAATGCAGGTTTGCGCATATATGCGAGCACATGCTGTGATGTGTGCTCCGGAGCCACCTTGAGTCGTCCACTCACATGGTTTTTGATCAGTTCGTGAGCATACTTACCGGCTGCCTGATTCACCTTCTCATCCTTGCTCTTATGCAGGATAAGGTCATATCTTACTCCGCTCCCGATGAAACTCTTCTTCACGCCGGGCAAGGCATCCACAGCCCGGTATATCTCGAGCAAGTCGGAGTGATCGGTGTTGAGGTTGGGACAGATAGCCGGATTGATGCACGACGGACGTTTGCATTTCTCGCAGATTTTCAAGTTCTTTCCCCGCATACCATACATGTTGGCCGAGGGACCGCCAAGGTCGGAGATATACCCCTTGAAACCGGGCATGTCGATAATCTGCCGAGCCTCCCTCAGAATACTCTGCTTGGAGCGACAGGAGACAAACTTCCCCTGATGGGCTGATATGGTGCAGAATGAGCAGCCCCCAAAACAGCCTCGGTGCATGTTGATGGAGAACTTGATCATCTCGTATGCCGGAATGGTTTTATCCTTGTACTTGGGGTGGGGTAGACGTGTATAGGGCAGGTCGAAGGCAGCATCAAGCTCTTCCGTGGTCATGGGTGGATAGGGCGGATTGACCACTGCATATACATTGTCCACGGCTTGAAGCAGCCTTTGGGCATGAATCTTGTTGGATTCTTCCTCAATATGCCTGAAATTCTCTGCCTCGGCCTTTTTGTTCCGCAAGCATTCCTCATGCGAATGAAGCACGATGTCGCTGTCACTGATACCATCGGGTATCTCTCTCTCCTTACACAGATAAACAGTTTGTGGAATGTCGCGAATGTCTTTCATCGATTTCCCCGCCTCTAATTCATGGCACAACTGCAGCGTGTTCTTTTCGCCCATGCCATATAGAATCATGTCTGCTCCACTGTCGCAGAGTATACACTTTCGCAACTCGTCTTTCCAATAGTCATAATGGGTAAGCCGACGTAGCGAAGCCTCGATGCCCCCCAATGCCACGGGCACATCGGGGAAGAGTTGTTTCAGTATCTTGGTGTAAGTGATGGATGGATAGTCGGGACGCAAGTCGTGTCGTGCATCGGGACTGTAGGCGTCATCGTGTCTCAGACGGCGGTTGGCCGTGTAGTGGTTGACCATAGAGTCCATGGCCCCGGGGGAGACCCCGAAGAATAGTCGCGGCCGCCCCAGCTTCTTGAAGTCGCGGAAGTCACCATGCCAGTCGGGTTGTGGAACAATCGCTACACGATAGCCCTGATGCTCAAGCATGCGTCCGATAACGGCAGCCCCGAACGAGGGGTGGTCTACGTATGCATCGCCTGAGAAGATGATGACATCAAGCTCGTCCCATCCGCGCAGCTTGCATTCCTTGCGTGTGGTGGGTAGGAAATCGGTCAGTTGATATTGCGGCATCTGTTAGTTGTTCACCTCCTGCCGGCTTTCATCCTGACCGGCTACTTGTTTGCTTTTCCACTCAATGTAAAGCAACACGAGTTGATGAAGTCCGAAAGCTTTCATGTTGCTGTGATAAATGACATCAAGACAAAGATCGAGCAAGGCCTTGTCCTTGCCTGTCTCCGACCCGAGCATCGAGCGCACATTAAACTTCAGCTTGTCGAGCACAGACTCGTCAATAATGCCGTTGCTGTCGATGAGGTTGCGCAGGAGTGAATATTTGTCAATTGTGCGCAGATGTTCCTCGCTTACTTCAATACTTCTTGTACCTGATGGATTGGCTTGTATTTTCATATTGGTTTCTTGATTTGGTGTTCTTATTTCAGAATATAGTTCATGATTCCCTGCATGAGCCTGTTGCGTGTTCCGCGGTCTGTGATACATTCAAATGGGAATCCCATCACGAACGTCTTGTAATCACTGCCGTTGTAGGCTGTGGCTGCGGAATAACCGTTGCTGTATTGCATAGTGCAGATGGCTTCGGGCGCGGGTTGCAGCACATCGGTATGTGTTGCAGCATAATGGTCGGCATTGAGTCTCCGATGAATGTCGAAGTTCATGCCCAGTCCGCTAATGCCGTTGATGGTGTCGGTTTTCACCGCTGCGGCATAGTTTGTTTTCAGCGTCCGGGCCAGCCACGCAGCATCATCACCTACCATCATGTCGGTTCCGATATAGGCTCCGCTGGCCACGATGCGCCCACCGCCTTGTGCATAGGCACTAAGTTTGGTCTTGAAAGTCGATGGAAAAGCCTTGTAGAATTTCAGACTTTGCGGACTGTAACGCTCCAGTCCGAGTATCACGTCTATGGCTGCATATTTTTCCAATTGTACCATTTCTGTCTCCACTGCTTTGGATGAACAGCTGGCCACATTGTATTTCCCGGCCGATGCAATGGCTTCAGTATGTGTCTTGATATAGTTGAAGTCGTTGCCGGCAATGACAGTTCCGGCCAATTCGTTACCAGAATAGCCCAGTCCGGTCTCGTTTTCTATCCCCATTTTCGAGCGGTTGAAGCTGAGTTGCCTACCGCACCAGCCCGCCGTAACTCCTCTTGACACCCCAAGGTCTGCGTCTAAGTCAAAGCCCTGCTGGAGACTGTTGTTGATGACAGCCGGTGCCGACAATCTGTGAAACCCATTGATCACGAGAACTGTCTTTGTCGCTCCGGGCTGTGACACGACAGAAACCACTTCCGACGCAAAACTTTCTCCGCCCCGGTTGCCTGCCGTGACCTTGAAATTGTATTGCACCCCTGGTTCCAGCTTTACAGTTGCTGATGTTCCGTTAACCTTTCGTCCATTGTCAAATCCACTGGTTCCCGTTGCCGTATATAATATATAATAGGTGGGACGAGCCGTCGGCTCTTGCTTGTCTTCCTGCATGGTCCACGATACCTTGGCCTCATCGCTCCCTGTCAGTTCCACCCTCATGTTTTCGGGGGGAAGGGGTTGGATAACGGCAGCTCTCCCGTGCATGTCGTTCACATATCGCACGATGGTTTTGTAGACAGAGCGCGCAAACGAGAACTTGAAGTTAGGATCCTGTCCCATGACCATGTCAGGGAAGTTTTGGTGTGACATGGTTTCAAGTATGGCCGAAGGAACTTCCGGCAGCCGCGTCTCCGAATAGTTTCGATCCCACAGGTACCGTCTTGCCCATTTTCCATATTCAAAGGTGATATCGCGTGTTACGCCGGACAACAGCTGCTCCGCAAAATTCTTGGAGGCCATGCGTGAGATGCCCGCATCGAGGCGCCCATCGTTGAAGTCAGTTGTGCAAATGGCAAGCGACCCTACCAAGTCTTGTCCGTTCGTCGCAAATCCGGCATCGCTGTGCAGGGCCAATGACAGCTCCATGGGCACTTTCCTGCCACTGAGGTTGGGAACGTAGGTCGAGCCACCGGCCAACCAGTTGAGCATGCGCGAACGCGTGTTGATGTCGTCGGCATAGTCGTCCATGCCTCCCCTGCCACCATATACCGTGTAGGGAGCACCCGCCCATTGAGCATAATAGCGTGAGCCCTCCAGCGCACGCGGGTAGCCACTGACGAATCCGCCTCGTTCTATGTTGCCCATGCCTCCGCCAAAGCGAACAGCATCCGCCGTCACAACACCTCTGTGCTTACTCTGGTTGGTAAGCATCACGCAGTTGTAGATATTGTCGCCCCGGTCAAATTCGAATGTACCGAGATACACCCAAGTGCCACCTCCCATCTGCTGGTTCACCCGAAACTCCGTTGCCTGCCCTTTGTGGAACACGGTGTATTGGGCGTCCTCTATGCTCTTGTTCAGTGTCTGATAACTTACATAAACAGCATAGCGCCCCTCTTTCCTGAAGTTGGGTTGCCATTTCACGTAGGCTTTGCCGGCCTTCTTCGTGCTCTTGATCATGCGAGCCGAACCGGCCGTAAATGGATTCTCGTTGTCCACGTAATGTCCGTAGTGCGGTGCAAATCCCGGTATGCCCGTGGAGCTCCACTGTCTTCCTTCGGCATACTCGTCATAGCCCCGCTTGTTGTTGCCCAGCGAACCGTCGGCATCAATGATGTATTCATCGGTTTGCAAATCTCTTTCGCGTGGTGTGAACACCACGGCTCCCGCATGCTCAAGCATCGGAATGAGATAGGGCACAACGATAGTCTGGGTGAACAAATCTTCATTTGTACCAAAGAGGTTGGGGCGTTGCCATTTCCAAAAGCCTTTCTTGTTGTCGTAGTAGCGACCGTGCGAATTCCATACGGTGAGGTGTCGGTTGTACAGTCCGTTGGTAATACGTGCCGGACTCGACACGTTGCTCACCCATGGTTTCCCCTTGTATTCCGTTTTGCCCCAGAGCGCACGTCCGTCGGCAGGATGTCTCATGTAGCCGGGTACATAGTGCTCAATGGGCATGCCATTGGTCACAATTTGAATGGTGTAGTGATTATAAGGCTTGGGTAGCGCCTTCTTAACCTTTTTATATATCTTGCCGACCCGTTTATTGGTAAACTCCTGCTGTGCAAAATATTCCGTGGTATTCACAACCACTGTCCGTGTCCGGTTGTTGATGATGAGTTTTTGCAGTCTTGGTTGCTGCACAAATTCTGTATTCTTGGCAGAATAGGTTTGCAGATAGTGGTCAACCGCTTTCTCCGCCTTATGATTCAAGGTGGGGAGCTGGGCTGTCATACCTGTTGTGCAAGCCAAAAAGCAAGAAGCCAGTATTATTCTTCGCATGCTGTCTATATCTCTCCAATCGTAAATTTATCAGGGTACTTGCCCTTGAAATCCTTAAAATACAATTTCGTGTCGCGCATTTCCTTTTCAAAATCGCCTGTCGGAACAAAACATCTGGTACATTCGATGAGCTTCTTTTCATAGTCTACGCCGTAGAGCAAAATGGGAATTTGAGCCTTGAGCGCAATGAAATAGAATCCTTTTTTCCATTCCGGGTTGAGCGACCGGGTACCTTCCGGCGTGATGCACAGCTTAAAACTCTTGCGTTGTGCTGCCGCCTCGGCCAGAGTATCTGTCATACTGGTGTGCTTTGCCCGATACACAGGTATGCCCCCCATGGATCTGAGGATTGGTCCCAGTGGCCAGAAAAACCACTCTTTCTTCATCAGGAAATTGATTTTCAGTCCCTCAGCCCGTATGTAAAGCTGACCAATGAGAAAGTCCCAGTTGCTGGTGTGGGGGGCCAGGCAAATAATGAACTTGTCGGGATGGTTTACCGTAATGTGTTTCGTCCACCCCAACTGCTTGTATAAAAGCCAATTGCAGAATTGTTTGATCATTCCATGCTCACTATCTGGTCGATGATCTCAGACACCCTGTCGTCGAAATCCTTGATAAGCTGCTTGTAGTATTCCTTGGCCGACATGCCAGGTTCCGGATGTGAGATGCGCTTGATAAAGTCATTGCGCGTTAGGATAATTGTAGACAGGAGCGACTCCGTGTTTTCCGGGTTGTTTGCCGTTCCGTATAGCGACGCAGCAATAACTTCGGCAAACAATTCGCCGCAGATGTAGTTGATTTTCTGTTTCAGATCTCGTTTCTTAGCCATAGAGCTACTGTAATTTAATTTAATTTGACGGGGTTCCCGAAAACCCTCCCTATTCTCATTCGATATATCGTGTGATTTGCGCCTTGTTGCCTTGAAGTCTTTCTCTTTTCAAAGCATCATAGCTCCACACTGGATATTTCGTTCAAAGTTATAAAAAAAAAGATAAATGCAACAATAATATTAAAAAAATAATCATAAAAAGGTTTTCTGCCTGTTTTTCTTCATTTCGTTAAAAAAATAGTGTAATTTTGCAAATAGCAAATTTTTAATGTTTAAAATCAATAGAAAATGAAAGCAAGTCTTTTGCAGAAAGCGCGTGCGCATTATCAGCCAAAGCTGCCCAAGGCTCTTGTAGGAGCGGTCAAGGTAAGAGAGGGTGAAACAACACAGAGTGTGGGAGATCAGGATGAAATCAAGAAATTGTTTCCCCACACATACGGTTTGCCCGTTATTCATTTTGTTCCGGGCGAGGAACGTATCGGCATGAAGATGAACGTGGGAGTTATCTTGTCCGGCGGACAGGCTCCCGGTGGTCACAATGTGATATGCGGTATTTTTGATGCTGTCAAGGCTCAGAATCCTGAGAATAAGGTGTATGGGTTCCTCATGGGCCCCAGTGGACTGATTGAACACGATTACAAGGAACTCACAGAGGAATATGTGGAAAGCTATCGCAACACGGGTGGCTTTGACATGATCGGATCTGGCCGTACCAAGTTAGAGAAAGAAGATCAGTTCGAGAAGGGTCGCGAGATTTTAGAGAAACTAAATATCAAGGCTTTGATTATCATCGGTGGTGACGATTCCAACACCAATGCCTGTGTGCTGGCAGAATATTACGCTGCTAAGAAATACGGAATACAGGTTATCGGCTGTCCCAAGACCATTGACGGCGACCTGAAGAACGAACAGATAGAGACCAGCTTCGGTTTCGATACGGCTACGAAAGTCTACTCGGAACTGATTGGTAACATTGAGCGCGATGCCAATTCTGCGCGCAAATACTGGCACTTTATCAAAGTGATGGGTCGCTCGGCTTCGCACATCGCACTGGAATGTGCTTTGCAAACCCAGCCAAACGTTTGTCTGATTTCCGAGGAGATTGAGGCTAAGGACATGACGCTGAACCAGGTTGTGGAACAGCTTGCCGCAGTTGTGGCCAAGCGTGCCGAGGATGGTAACAACTATGGTGTGGTGCTTGTTCCGGAAGGACTCATCGAGTTTGTTCCGGCCATCGGTCGTCTGATCGACGAGTTGAACGACTTGTTGGCCGCCCATGGTGCCGACTATAGGGATTTGGACGAGGATGCCCAGCGTGCCTATATTCTCGAACATCTCTCCAAGGAGAATGCAGCAACCTTCGAGACGCTGCCCAACTCTGTGGCTCATCAGCTCTCACTCGAGCGCGACCCCCACGGCAACGTTCAGGTATCGCTTATCGAAACCGAGAAATTGCTGTCTGACATGGTGGCTGACAAGCTTGAGAAGTGGAAGGCTGAAGGCAAGTATAACGGTTCGTTTGCCACCCTGCATCATTTCTTTGGCTACGAAGGTCGCTGTGCGGCTCCATCTAATTTTGATGCCGACTACTGCTACGCTCTGGGTGTGAGTGCAGCCAACCTCATTGCCAATGGCAAGACCGGCTACATGGCTATCGTCCGGAACCTTTCTGCTCCGGCAGAAGAGTGGGAGGCCGGCGGAGTGCCCATTACCATGATGCTCAACATGGAGCGCCGCAACGGTGAGATGAAACCGGTTATCCGCAAGGCTTTGGTGGAACTCGAAGGCGCACCTTTCAAGAAGTTTGTGGAGAAGCGTGATGAATTCGCACGTAACACTTGCTTCGTTTATCCCGGCCCGATTCAGTATTGGGGACCCACCGAGGTAAGCGACCGCGAGACCAGGACACTCGCATTGGAAAATGCGAACAGGAAATAGTTTCTCACAACTATCTCATCACGAATCCTAAAGGATGCCCCGGCTCCGTTTGCACGCGTCGGGGTGTCCCTTTTTGCTAACCTATCCAAATGACCAGCAAGAAAACGGTACGTCGCCGCAGACATTCTGCTGCCCCGCACCCGAGGAGTTTCTACCACCGACATCTGGGGGGCATATCCTTGCTCCGTCTTTTTTCTTTTTTTGGGAAAAAGGCGCGCCCGGGATGCCTTCTTGGCGGAATCGGGGTGCTGGCGCTTTATATTTGGATATTCTATTATGTGTTCGTAGGTCCCACCGGCTTTCGGTGGCGTGCGCTCTACGGCGACCCCAAATATCCCCAAGGCTATGCCATTCACGGTATAGACGTGTCCCACCATCAGGGTACCATCAATTGGAACAAGCTGAAATCGAATGCCCTAATTGATGGCTATCCCCTGCGGTTTGTCTTCGTCAAGGGCACCGAGGGCTCATCCCGAATTGACCCTAATTTTGAAGAGAATTTTGCGCAGGCTTACGAATACGGATTCATACGGGGGGTGTATCATTTTTGGAGCAACAAGTCGTCGGCACGATCCCAAGCCTATTATTTCCTGAACAATGTGCACCTTTTGCCCGGCGACCTTCCGCCGGTACTCGATATTGAGCACAAACCGAAAGATGTCAGTATTGAGGATTTCCAGATGGACGTGCTCACGTGGTTGCATATCGTAGAGGACAAATACCACGTGAAGCCTATTATCTACACCTATTATAAGTTCAAGGAGAGCTATCTCAATGCTCCGGTGTTCGACGACTACCCTTATTGGATAGCCCATTATTATGTGGACAAGATGGAATACAAGGGCGACTGGCGATTTTGGCAGCACACCGACACGGGGCGACTGCCTGGCATCAAGGGCAATGTAGACCTCAACGTCTACAACGGCTCGTACTACGACCTGATCCATCTCACCATTGGCAAGCAGGAATTCGTGCCGACCAACATCCCGGTGAAGTCGGATCGTGTCAATTAAACTTCACTGTAAAACGGTTGTAATTTTCTAACCATCCAGAAGAAAAACTGCTGTTTTCGTCCGAAAAATCATGGATTTTTCATTCTCCCAGCTTTTTCAGTGGTGCGATTACTATTCAATCGGACTGCGACAAGAACTTAAACGCAACGCCGCTAAGCTTTGTTTGCGAGACGATTGAGCCCTAACCGCAAGGCCAAAAAGCCTCAATCGCAAGCCCTTCGGAAAACGATCAGGCTGCGTTTTGATTTTCAAGTTTATAAGGTGTTTATATACAGGATGTTGTCGAAAAACTGGAATTTCGGCCGTATTTTGAACGAGGACATTCTGATTTTCAAATACGCGAAAAATAAGGGCATGTTTGTCAGTTTATTTCATGCCTTTATTTTTTGCAGAAAAGATGCGTTGTGTCGACACGGCCGCACTTCTCACGTGAGTCTGCTGCTATTCCAATTCGCCCAGTTCCAGCCAGCGCATGCCTTTCTCGTCAAGCTCCTCCTTGATCTGTGGTAGCCGCTTGCTCTTTTCGGTGAGTTCTTCTACGGATAACGTGCCGCTGCACAGGGCTTGTTCAAGCGCTGCTTGCTCGGTCTCCAGCGCCTCTATGTCGTGGGTAAGTTGTTCATACTCCCGCTTTTCTTTGTAGGTCATCTTCCGGCGGTTGTCGTTGCGGTAGCTTTTTTTGACCGTTGTCTCTGCCTTGGAAACGGACTTCTTCGGCTCCTCTTTTTCCGCGGCCGGTTTCAGGGAGTTCCACTCCCGATACTGCGTGTAGTTGCCGGGGAAATCCTTCACAACACCCTCACCCTCGAACACCAAGAGATGATCGACCACCTTATCCATGAAATAGCGGTCGTGGCTCACCACGATGACACAGCCCGGGAAGTCCTGCAGATATTCTTCGAGCACCTGAAGTGTCTGAATGTCGAGGTCGTTGGTGGGCTCGTCGAGAACCAGAAAATTAGGGTTGCGCATCAGAACGGTGCACAGATAGAGTTTGCGTCGCTCCCCTCCGCTGAGTTTATGAATGAAGTTGTGTTGCTGTTCGGGTTCGAACATAAAATAGTTGAGAAACTGCGAAGCCGTCATTTTGCGCCCTCCGCCCAAGTCGATAACGTCGGCAATGCTCGTCACGGCGTCAATCACCTTGTCGTTGTCGTTGAACTGCAAGCCCTCTTGCGAGAAATAGCCAAAGCGCACGGTCTGTCCAATGTCGAACTTGCCATCGTCGGGTGGCACCTCGCCAAGCAGCATCTTGACAAAGGTAGACTTGCCCGTGCCGTTGTTTCCCACGATGCCCATCTTCTCGAAACGGGCAAAGTTGTAATAGAAATCGTTGAGGATAATCTTCTCGTTTCCGTCAGAATCGGAAAACTTCTTGGACACATATTGGCATTCAAAGATTTTGGAACCAATGTATACGTTGCTGGCTTTCAGTCGTAATTGTCGTTCCTCAATGCGCTGGCTGGCCTGTGATTGCAGCTCGTAGAAGGCTTCCTCCCGATATCTGGCTTTGTGCCCCCGTGCCTGTGGCATGCGTCGCATCCAGTCCAACTCCTTGCGGTAGAGGTTGTTGGCTCGCTGTATTTCAGCTCTGCGGTTGTCTATACGCTCCTGTCTCTTCTCCAAGTAGTAGGCGTAATTGCCTCTGTAGGTGTAGATTGTCTGGTCGTCCAACTCGATAATCACATTGCAAACATGATCTAAGAAATAGCGGTCGTGGGTCACCATGAGCAACGTGAGGGTGGAGCGTGAGAGAAAGTTCTCGAGCCATTCGATCATGTTGAGGTCGAGATGGTTGGTAGGTTCGTCCAGAATCAGGAAGTCGGGTTCGGTAATGAGCACATTGGCCAGAGCCACGCGTTTCTGCTGACCGCCGCTCAGTTCCCTCATGGGTTGGTTGAGGTCGTCGATGTGTAGCTGTGTGAGTATTTGCTTGGCCTTGAGCACTCGTTCGGGGTCGCCTTGGTGATTGAAACAAGCGTCAATCACACTTTCCTCGGGGTCGAACCGAGGAGTCTGGTTGAGATAGCCCAGCCGTATGCCATTGCGAAAGATGATGGAACCGTCGTCGTAGCCTTCGTGTCCGGCCAATATTTCCAAAAGGGTTGATTTGCCCGTGCCGTTTTTGGCCACGAGTCCCACCTTCTGGCCTTCTCCGACAGAAAAGTTGATGTCTTGGAAAAGAACCAGAGCACCAAACGTCTTGGTGAGATTTTGTACGTCAAGGAATGGGGTCATGCCTGCTGGTTTTGTTCGTTAATCTCCGCCATCACCTTTCCTATATAGTCAAGCACCTCGTCGCGGCCTGTTTTCTTTTCTGAACTGGTGATAAAATAAGGCGGAAGTTCTTCCCAAGAATCCAGCAGAGCATTCATCCATGCATCGGCATTCTGCTTGGCTTTGACACGCCCCAGCTTGTCAGCTTTGGTGAAGATGATGGAGAAGGGTATTCCGCTGATGCCCAGCCAATCGATAAATTCTCGGTCTATCTTTTGCTGTTCGTGTCTCACGTCGATTAAGACAAACAGGTTGATCAGTTGTTTGCGCTGCAGGATATAGGTTTGAATCATCTTGTCGATCTTCTCGATGACACTCTTGGAACGCTTGGCATAGCCGTAACCGGGCAGGTCTACCAGATACCATTCCTTGTCGATGATAAAATGGTTGATGAGTAATGTCTTGCCCGGGGTGGCCGATGTCTTGGCCAGTCCCTTGTGGTTGCACAGCATGTTGATAAGGCTTGATTTTCCAACATTGCTCCGACCGATGAAGGCAAACTCGGGCTTGGTGTCGCGAGGGCATTTTTCTACTGTGGGAGCTGAAATGACAAATTGGGCTTGCTTGATATCCATGGGTATGTGATTTTGATGCAAAGGTAGTTAAAAATTTGTGGAATATATATATTTTTGTTACCTTTGCGCAAAATTTATAATAAGGTGGGCATCACGAATCAGAAAGTCATCGCCCACTTTTTTAAATGTTCATTGTGGGTGGAGAATCATTGTTCCCACTTGAAGGAAAAGAAAGATACACTATGGCTAAAAAGTTTGCCGAACACACCGGTCTTGATTTGACCAAAACAAATGAGGAAATACTGAAGGAATGGGAGAAGAATGACATCTTCCACAAAAGCATAGACGAGCGTGAAGGATGCCCGCAATTCATATTTTTTGAGGGTCCTCCCTCGGCCAATGGTCATCCGGGGATTCACCATGTGCTGGCGCGTGCCATCAAGGACGCGTTCAACCGATACAAGACCATGCAGGGTTTCAAGGTGGAGCGCAAGGCCGGATGGGACACACATGGTCTGCCGGTGGAGCTGAGTGTAGAGAAAGAGCTTGGCATTACCAAGAAGGATATCGACAACAAGGCGTCGGACAAGTATATCTCTGTGGAGGAATACAACCACCGCTGCCGGGAGAACGTGATGAAGTTTACGGCAGAATGGCGTAATCTCACGGAAAAAATGGGGTATTTTGTTGACCTTGACCACCCCTATATTACCTTTGACAACAAATACATCGAAACCCTTTGGTGGTTGCTCAAGCAGCTCTACAACAAGGGGATGCTCTATAAGGGTTATACCATTCAGCCCTATTCGCCGGCTGCCGGTACGGGATTGTCGAGCCACGAACTAAACCAACCGGGTTGCTATCGTGACGTTAAGGACACGACAGTCACTGCCCAATTCTTGATTAAAGATGCAAAAGCAGAGTGGTGCAAACACGGCGAGCCCTGGTTCCTGGCTTGGACCACTACACCGTGGACACTGCCATCGAATGTGGCACTTTGTGTAGGCCCCAAGATTGACTATGTGGCTGTGGAGACGTATAACCCCTATAATGGGGCGCCGATGACGGCCATCATGGCCGAGTCGCGCGTTTCGGCCTATCTAAATGCGGATCAAGAATGCAAGGATGGTGAACTGCTGCCCTTCGACAAGGAGAAAAAACAGTGCCCGTGGAGAATTATCGAGCACATGAAGGGCACGGAGTTGGAGGGTCTGCGCTATGAGCAGCTGATGCCCTGGGTGAAGCCCTGCGAGAAAATCGGTGACTTTGCACCCGACTTTGTGAATGAATATGCCGGCAAACATCCCGAAAAAGTGTTTGCAAGCAACGAGGGAATCGATCAGTTTGTGGAAATGCACGAAGAGGCGTTTCGCATCATTCTTGGCGACTATGTTACCACGGAGGACGGAACCGGTATCGTGCACATTGCCCCAACTTTTGGTGCTGATGATGCCAAGGTGGCCAAGGATGCCAAGGTGCCTGCACTGTACCTGATTTCAAAGAAGGGGGAAACCCGTCCGATGGTAGACCTTCAGGGCAAATATTATACCCTTGACGAGCTTGATAAAAACTTTGTGGAGCGTTGCGTGGACACAAAGGCATACGAACATCATGCCGGCGACTACGTGAAGAATGCCTATTCTCCGGAGTTTAACACGAATGGTGTGTGGGATGCCAAGGCCTCGGAGAAGGCTGAAGATCTGAATATAATCATGTCGATGGAGATGAAGCAGGAGGGCAGTGCCTTTAAAATAGAAAAGCATGTGCACAACTATCCACATTGCTGGCGTACCGACAAGCCCGTGCTATATTATCCCCTCGACAGCTGGTTTATTCGTGACACAGCGATGAAAGAGCGCATGGTGGAGCTGAACAAAACCATTCGCTGGCAACCAGAATCGACAGGTACGGGTCGGTTTGGCAATTGGCTGGAGAACCTGAACGACTGGAATCTCTCGCGCTCTCGCTTCTGGGGAACTCCGCTGCCTGTCTGGCGTGATGAAAACCATAACGAAAAGTGCATCGGATCAGTTGAGGAACTGTATAACGAAATAGAGAAGTCGGTTGCTGCCGGTGTCATGAAGAACAACCCGTTGAAAGACAAAGGCTTTGTGCCGGGTGACTATTCTCAGGAAAACTATGACAGAATCGACCTTCACCGCCCGTATATCGACTATGTGGTTTTGGTAAACGATGAGGGCAAACCCATGTATCGCGAAAGCGATTTGATCGATGTTTGGTTTGACAGTGGTGCCATGCCATACGCTCAACTCCATTATCCGTTTGAGGGTGCCATCAATGCTGAGGGTCTGAAGAAGACCGGCATGAGCGAGGCTGAATATCGCGCATCGCTCGTGAACAGCACGTATGAGGGTACGCCGGTTGCCCCCGCATTCTTCCCGGCCGACTTTATCAACGAGGGAGTGGACCAGACACGTGGCTGGTTCTTCACCTTGCATGCGATTGCAACGATGGTATTCGACTCGGTATCGTTTAAGAATGTCATCTCGTCGGGACTTGTTCTTGATGCCAAGGGCAACAAGATGAGCAAGCATGTGGGCAATGTGACCAATCCGTTTGAGATGATAGAGAAGTATGGGGCTGACCCCGTGCGCTTCTATATGATGACCAATAGTGAACCCTGGGACAATCTTAAGTTTGACCCTAACGGTATTGACGAGGTTCGTCGGAAGTTCTTTGGCACTTTATATAATACCTATAGCTTCTTCGCTCTCTATGCCAATGTTGATAATTACGATCCGGAACAGTATCTGAAGATGCTGCAGGGAGACAGTCGCGAGGATCTGAAGGAAATAGACCGATGGATTCTTTCTTGTCTCAACACCTTGGTTAAGAATGTTACCCATGAGCTTGAGGACTACGATCCCACGCGTGCCGGTCGTCTGATCGACAGCTTTGTGAACAACGATTTGAGCAATTGGTATGTCCGATTGAATCGCAAACGCTTCTGGGGAAAGGAGATGAGCGAGGACAAGATAGCCGCATACAACACGCTTTACACCTGTCTCATGACCGTGTCGAAGCTGTTGGCACCGTTTGCTCCTTTCTATGCCGATGAACTGTATCATGACTTAGGCGGTAAGTTGCTGTCGGTACACTTGGATCAATTCCCTGTGGCCGATGACAATTGGATAGACACTGACCTTGAAATGCGTATGAGCATTGCACAGAAGATCACTTCTATGGTGCTTGCATTACGTCGTAAGGTGAATATCAAAGTGCGTCAACCGCTGCAGCAAATCATGATACCGGCTATCGATGAAGACCAGCGTAGCCATATCGAAGCTATGAAAGATCTGATCGTTACCGAGGTGAACGTGAAGGAACTTCAATTTGCTGAGGGTCAAAGCGTACTCGTTAAAAAGGTGAAGTGTAACTTCAGGGTAATGGGTAAGAAGTTTGGCAAGCACATGAAAGCTGTTGCCTCGCGGATGAATGCCTTGTCGCAGGAAGAAATAGCCCAGCTTGAACGTCAGGGAAACTACAGTTTCGAGGTGGACGGTCAAAACCTTACCGTCGAGGCTGCCGATGTCGAAATCATATCGGAGGATATTCCCGGATGGTTGGTTAGCAATGAGGGGAACCTAACAGTTGCGCTGGAAGTGGAACTTACGGACGCTCTCCGTCAGGAGGGAATGGCCCGTGAGCTGATCAATAGAATTCAGAATCTTCGAAAGGAAACAGGCTTGGAGATTACCGATCGCATTCAGGTGACCATAGCTCCCCACGAGCAAACAGACGCCGCAATCCATGCTTTCGAA
>QWCK01001917.1_pt1 | contig 28109 bp, 26 predicted proteins | sample 1972571 | NCBI WGS metagenome assembly QWCK01 (sample SAMN09866710, study PRJNA288562) | Human gut metagenome isolate term2_stool, whole genome shotgun sequencing... | isolation source: gut | host: Homo sapiens | place: USA: California | reverse complement strand
CCTCTAAGATTTATCGGCGAATCCTTCGGCATGTTTGTAGATTGGGACGACGCTCTTAGAAAAGTAATTGTAAAAGAAAATTTAAATGAAAATCTTAAAGACTTTGACACAAAAAACTTAACGCCTGAAGAAGCCGAGTACTTAAATGAAATTCTTTCAATAAGAGGAGTTATTAAGGACAGCTTCGACAATGCAAAATACTATTTATTTGAAGCGGCGGACACTGTTGACAAAAACACAATAACTTCAATGGTGTACAAGTACATGAATGAAATTGAAGGACAATTAAACGGTCGCCTTGCAAATATCAATGTGCCGGAAAGATTTAAAGCTTCTCACGAAACTTTTGTAAAGAGTTCAAAAGAGTTGGTAGATGCAATAAACAAAATGCTTACATCCTTCGGCAACGGCAACAAGTCCGATGCCATCTCAGCCTTTACTATAATGACAAACTTTTCAATTATGATGAAAGACTCATTTGACAGACTGAAGGCTGAAGCTGCAGGTGTTGAATACAGAGCGCAACAAGGCATTAAAGACTACAAAGATATTTTAAATAGCACAGACCAAGACCGTGTAATTAAAAATTTATTGGATAAAATCGGACAAAAATAAGGAGTGATAGAGTGGATATAAATATATATTTAGACAAGGAGCGTCTCAACGAAGCGAAGTCCTTAGTAGAAAGCTTAGGTGAATCTCTTTGACCTTGCAGGCAAAAAAGAAAGGGTCAAAGAGTTGGAGAAGCTTCAGCTGGAGCCCGGCTTTTGGGACGATGCTGAGAAATCTCAAAAAGTAATAGGTGAAATGAACTCATACAAGAATAAAATTTCAAAGTATGACAAGATCACTTCACTTATTGAAGATGCGGAAGCTTTAATTGCCCTCATGGAAGAGGAAGAAGATTTTTCTTTTTACGACGCTTTAAAAGAAGACATTGAAAAGATTGAAGAACTTTCCGCAGAATATAAAATTGAAACACTTTTAAACAGTGAATACGACAATTCAAATGCCATATTGGCAATTCACGCAGGTACCGGCGGCACGGAAGCTCAAGACTGGGCAAGTATGCTTTACAGAATGTATACTCGCTATGCGGACAAGAAGGGCTACGAGGTTAAGACCTTGGACCTTCAAAAGGAAGATGAGGCGGGAATTAAATCTGTGACATTGGAGCTTGATGGCGAAAATGCCTACGGCTACATGAAGGCGGAAAAAGGTGTCCACAGATTGGTTAGAATATCTCCCTTCGACTCAAACAAGAGAAGACACACTTCCTTTGCATCGGTGGATGTATATCCTGTGCTTAAAGATGATGTCCACGTTGAGATAAACGATGCGGATCTTAAAATCGACACCTATCGTTCAAGCGGCGCCGGCGGTCAACACGTAAACACTACAGACTCGGCGGTAAGAATCACTCACCTTCCCACAGGTATAGTGGTTCAATGCCAAAACGAGAGAAGCCAAATTCAAAACAGAGAAACTGCAATGAACATGTTAAAGGCAAAGTTAATTGCCTTGGCACTTGAAGAGCGAAAAGAAAAAATCGAAGACCTTTCAGGTAACTATTCACAAATCACCTGGGGTTCTCAAATAAGATCCTATGTATTCCAACCCTACACCATGGTCAAAGACCACAGGACGGGAGTGGAAGTAGGAGATGTAAACAGAGTTATGGACGGAGACTTGGACGAATTTATTAACGCCTATCTCCAAAACAAGAAGGAATAAAATGGACATACTAAAGACAATTGCAACAGAATTTCAACTTAATATTAAAAATGTGGAAGGTGCGGTAAAACTTTTAGACGAAGGTGCTACCGTACCTTTTATTGCAAGATACAGAAAAGAACAGACAGGCGCCATGAGTGACGAAGACTTAAGAAAGCTTAAGGAGCGCCTTGAATATCTTAGGAACCTTACAACGAGAAAGGCTGAAGTCTTAAAGAGCATTGAAGAACAGGGCAAGCTTACTGAGGAGCTGAAGCTTAAAATAGATGAAGCTCCAACCCTTGCAAGAGTGGAAGACCTCTATAGACCCTTTGTCAAGAAGCGTGGCACTCGCGCATCAAAGGCCATTGAAAACGGATTTGAACCCTTGGCGGAAAAAATTTGGGAACAAACTTCCCTTGAAGCTGTGGAAGAAGAGCTTAAGAGTTTAACAGATACTTTGGATTTTGAAAGAGAAGAAATTTACCAAGGCGCAAAGGACATTGTGGCTGAATATATTTCAGACGATGCGGACATAAGAGCCTTGCTTTTAAAATTTATAAACTTCACGGGAGTTATAAAGTCGGAGCCCGGCGCCGAACCAAGCGACACATACGAAACTTATCACGAGTTTAAAGAGAAGGTAAGAAGCGTACCCAACCACAGAATTTTGGCACTTAATCGCGGGGAAAAAGAAAAGGCTTTGAGGGTAACAATTGATGTACCTGAAGGTCAATCAATTGAAATAATTCTCTCTCAAATTTTAAAGAATGAAGAGTTTAGAGAACTTTTAACTGAAATCACCACAGACTCATATAAGAGACTCCTATTCCCTTCTTTGGAAAGAGAAGTGAGAAGGAACTTAGGCGAGAGAGCGGAAGACGACGCCATAAATCTCTTTTCTGAAAATGTTGAGGCCCTTTTGATGCAAAGACCTTTAAAGGGCAAGAGAATTTTGGCGGTGGACCCCGGTGTGAGGACAGGCTCAAAGATTTCAATCTTAGATGAAAACGGAAAGTTTTTGGACCACTCCCTTGTCTACATAGCAGGCTTTGAAAGTAGACACGGCGAGGCGGAAAAAACTCTTTTAAATTTAATCGACAAATATAAAATCGACGTCATTGCCATAGGTAACGGCACGGCATCGAGGGAAAACGAAAAGTTTATCGCTGATTTAATTAGAAAGCACGGCCTTAAAGTTTCCTATACCTTTGTAAGCGAAGCGGGAGCATCAATTTACTCCGCAAGTAAGGAAGGAACGAAGGAGTTCCCTGACCTTGATGTAAGTGTGAGAGGCGCCATCTCCATTGGCAGAAGGCTGCAAGACCCTCTTGCCGAACTGGTTAAGATTGAGCCGAAACACTTGGGCGTAGGTCAATACCAACACGATTTAAACGAAAATAAGTTAGACGAATCTCTTAAGGACGTAGTGGAAGGCTGTGTTAACACTGTAGGCGTCAACTTAAACACGGCATCGGCATCACTTTTAAGTTATGTGTCGGGAGTGTCAAATAAATTGGCGGAAAACATTGTGGCATACAGAGATGAGAAAGGCTATTTCAAAAACAGACAGGAGCTTAAAAACGTCAAGTCCTTGGGCCCCAAGTCCTTTGAAATGTGCGCGGGATTTTTGAGAATTTTAGACGGCGACGAAGTACTGGACTCCACGGCAGTCCATCCGGAAAGCTACGAAGAAGCCAAAAAACTTTTAGACATCGGCTACAAGGACAAGTCCATTAAAGAGCTTGCGGAAATTACAAGCTTAGGTGAATACACTTTAAAGGACATTGTAACTGAACTTGAAAAGCCGGGCAGAGACATCAGAGACTCCTTGGAAGAAGTCCATTTAAAAGAGGACGTTGTGGACATAAAGGACCTGAAGGTGGGCATGGAACTTAAGGGCACGGTGAGAAACATTGTAGACTTCGGAGCCTTTGTAGATGTAGGCCTTCACTCCGACGGATTAATTCACGTGTCAAAGCTTTCAAATAAATTCGTCAAGCACCCCTTGGAAGTTGTCAAGTTGGGAGACGTGGTGGAAGTTGAAGTGACGGACATAGACATTAAGAGAGACCGCATCTCCTTAAAGATGAAGGGCGTAAAATGAGAGACATAGAAAGAGCCGAGGCATATTTTATTGAAGAGAAGTCGGACTTTCCCTTTGAGCTTACAAAGAGATCGGGGAAAATTCTTCTCTCCTCTCCTCACTCTGTAAGACAGCTTCGCGAAGGCAAGATAAAAATTGCAGAGTTTCGCACGGGAGCCATGGTTCAAATTTTGGGGGAAGAATTAAATTTGCCTGTTATATCAAGGACAAAGTACAACTTTGACGACCCCAACTATGACGATAAAAATCCTTACAAGGACAAAATCAAAGAGTACTACGGCGAAAATAATTTTAAATTGCTCCTTGACTTTCACACTGCCAAAAAAGAGCGGGAGTTTGACATAGATGTCTGTACCGGCGACGGCGAAAACCTCTGCGGCAGAGAAGACATCACAAGATATATCCTTAACTTTTTTAAAGATAGGGGCTTAAATGCCTTTGAGAACCACACTTTTAATGCAAAGGAAAGTTACACCGTAGTGAGAGAAATATCTCAAGGCTTAAATGTGCCTTCAGTTGCATTTGAATTTAACTGGGGCATTATTGAAACGGTTAGTAAGACTGAGGACGTAATAAATATTTTAAAAGAAATGATTGAAGGCTTAGAGGAAATTCTATGAAGGGACTTTTAATATACAATTCTTTTTTCGGCAAGAACAACAAGCTCTACTACCTTGTGGAAGACTTGGTAAGAGAGAGTAAGGCCTTAAATATATCCTTGGACTTAAAGGGCAATGAAGATTTTTTAATCCACAAGGACATAGAGGCTGACTGCGACTTTGTCCTCTTTTGGGACAAGGACATATACCTGGCGAAGGCCTTTGAAGAAAAAGGAATCCCGGTCTTTAACTCTTCGGAAGCAATTAGAATTTCAGACAGCAAAATTGAAACACACTTTAAGATAAAGGATGAGCTGAAAATTCCCAAGACAATTGTAGGCCCCTTCTCCTACTTTGAAAAAATTTACGACGAAAGTTATTTGGATAGAGTCCTTTCATACCTTGGAGAAAAAATTGTAGTGAAGGAAGACAAAGGTTCCTTCGGCATGCAGGTCTACTTGGCAAAGGGCAAAGAGGAGCTTAAAAAAATCCTACAGCCTTTGGGAAATAAAAATTTTTTAATGGAAGAATTTGTAGAAAGTTCTGAGGGCAGAGACTTGCGAGTAAATGTTGTGGGAAGTAATGTCATCGGCGCCATGGAAAGGTCAAACGACAAGGACTTTCGCTCCAACATTACCCTCGGCGGCAAGGCAAAGTATGTAAAGTGTGATGATGAAGCTTGTGAGATGGCACTCAAAGCCTGTGAACTCATCGGCACCGACTTTGCAGGAGTGGATCTTCTCTACGGCGATGAGGGGTATTTGTTTGGCGAAATAAATTCAAATGTGAACTACCTTTCCTTTAACAAGGCCTCGGGCCTTAACATGGGAAGAAGTATATTGGAATACATAGGCGGTAAATTGTGAGAGAAATAAAAATTACTGAGATAGAAAATTTTAACATTGGAAACTACACGGACTTGGAAGGCGGTACAGGCACAACAGTTGTCATTGCAAAAGAAGGCGCAGTCCCCGGCGTGTGTGTGAAGGGAGCGGCCCCTGCAACGAGGGAGACGGACGCGTTAAAGTCCGGCAATGTGGTGGACAAAATTCACGCCGTTTGTTTAAGCGGCGGCAGCGCCTTCGGCCTTGAAGCTTCCACGGGAGTTGCAAAGTATTTAAAAGAAAAAAACATCGGCTTTGACGTAGGCGTGGGTGTCATTCCCATAGTTACGGGAGCATGTCTTTTCGACTTAATTGTGGGAAGTGCAGATGCACACCCGGACAGTGAGGCGGGATATGCGGCATGTGCTTCTGCTGAAAAAAATAACTATAGTGACGGCAGTGTAGGTGCAGGCACCGGAGCAACAGTCGGAAAGTTTTTAGGACCCAAGTACATGGTTAAGTCCGGCATCGGCTCCTATGCAGTGGAGATAAATAAGCTTAAAGTGGGCGCCATAACTGCAGTAAATGCCTTGGGAGATGTGTACGAAGATGGCAAAATTTTGGCAGGCATATTAAATGAAGACGGAACAGGTTTCAGATCCACCTACGAAGAGATGCTTAAAAAATTTTCCAATGGCGAGAATTTGTTCAGAGGCAACACCACTCTCTCGGTAGTCCTTACAAATGCAAAGTTAAATAAATTACAAGCCAATCGTGTGGCGGAGATTTCCCACAACGGATTTGCAAGGACAATTTTCCCCGTACACACTACTGTAGACGGGGACACAATCTTCGTCATGAGCACTGATGAAGTGGAGGTCAACTTAGATGCCCTTTGTGCTCTATCAACGGAAGTTGTTTCAAAATCTATAATAAAAGCAATAAAATATGCCGACACACTTCACGGCGTGCCGGCAGTTAAAGACATTAAATAATAACATTAAAAAAGAACGTGCTAAGCAGTACGTTCTTTTCTTTTGTATAAAATTGCTTCTAAAGGTATCTGTGCAATTAATGTGGACAGAAATACACAGGCGCAACCTAGGGCCTCTTGCGAGGACAGGCTTTCCTTCAGTATTACCACTCCACCTATAAGGGCAAATACACTCTCCAAGGATGATATCATTGTGCCAAGGGTGGGATCCATTTTTTTAAGGCCTAAAATTTGGAGAGCAAAGGCGAGGCCGCTTGAGAATATACCTACATAGAGCACCGCCCACTTCGCATCCATTATTCCGTCGATATCAACGGTCTCAGTTGCCAATGCAACTATACCTGATAATACTCCCGCAACTAAAAACTGTATTCCGTTTAATTTAATTCCGTTTGCATTGGGAGAAAAGCGTGACAAAACTAAAATGTGCACTGCAAATAATATTGAGCCTGCTAAGACAATTAAGTCTCCCCTTGCAATTTCCACCTTGCCCTTAATGCTTATAAGGTAGAAGCCGAAAAGAGATATAAGTAGACAAACCCAAACTTTAGGCTCTACTCTCTTGCCTAAAAACAGTCCCAATATAGGCACCATTACAATGTAAAGGGCTGTAATAAATCCCGCCTTACCGGCAGAGGTGTATGAGAGCCCCAATTGTTGAAGGTTCATTGCAAAAAACAACACAAGGCCTGCACAGAGCCCGCCCTTTAAGGTCTCGTCTTTTGTCCTGTCTTTTTCCCCCTCATCAGGCACAATTGCTGCCAACATAAATGAAAATAAAAAGCCCAAAATACTTCTCAAGAAAGAGAATACAAAGGTACTGATGTGTTCCAATCCCTTAGACTGAAATACAAAGGACATTCCCCATAACATTGCTCCCGCCAAAAGCATTAAGGCACTTTTTAAATCAAATTTAACTTTCATAATTTCTCCCATTAAAAAAGGCCCGAAGGCCTTTTAAATTTTTTTATCTTAGAGGAACAGTCCTCCTAATTTAATAAATACAGGTGCGAATACAAGAGATACTACTGTTATAAGTTTAATTAAAATGTTTAGGGATGGACCTGATGTATCCTTAAAGGGGTCACCTACAGTATCGCCGGTTACAGCTGCTTTGTGAGCTTCTGAACCTTTTCCGCCGTGTACTCCGCCTTCAATATATTTCTTGGCATTGTCCCATGCACCGCCGGCATTTGACATAAAGATTGCCATTAATACACCTGTTATAAGTGCGCCTGCTTGCAGTCCGCCTAAAGCTTCCGCTCCTAAAAGGATACCTACAACAACAGGTACTATTACAGCTATAAGACCGGGCACGATCATTTCTCTAAGTGCTGCTGATGTAGAAATATCTACACACTTTGCATATTCAGGTTTAGCTTTTCTCTCCATAATACCCGGGATTTCTCTAAATTGTCTTCTAACTTCGTCAATCATTGCAGATGCCGCATTACCTACAGCTGACATTGTAAGAGCTGAGAAAGCAAATGGCAACATACCGCCTATAAATGCTCCCGCAATTACTTCCGGCTTGGAAACGTCAATACCTGTAAGCTTTGTAGCTTCAATATATGAAACGAATAGTGCAAGTGCAGTAAGTGCTGCTGATCCGATTGCAAATCCCTTTCCGATAGCTGCTGTAGTGTTACCTACAGAGTCAAGGGAGTCGGTGATTTCTCTAACGTCTTCAGGAAGGTCGCACATTTCTGCAATACCCCCTGCGTTGTCTGCAATCGGTCCATATGCGTCAACGGCAATTGTCATACCTGCTGTGGAAAGCATACCTACAGCTGCAAGAGCAATACCGTAAAGTCCTTGGATAGGATCAGTTGATCCGCCGCCGCCAACATATGCAGCGATAATTCCTATTGCAATCATAACGATAGGTCCTACAGTTGACATCATACCTACGGAAAGTCCTGCGATAATGTTTGTTGAGTGACCTGTTTCAGATTCTTTTGCAATAAGTTGAACCGGTTTGTGTTCGTCTGAAGTATAGTATTCAGTAAATTTGGAAATTATAATACCTACAAGTATACCTGCAATTACAGGGATAAATGCTGTGAAACTTCCGAAAATTTTATTTGATAAAAATGCAGATACAATTAAAGTTACAATTGATGCAACGTAAGTACCGTTGTTTAAAGCTTTTTGAGGGTTCTTGTCACCTTTGACAAAGAATGCCGCAACGATTGATGCGATAATACCTACTGAAGCAACTGCAAGACCAAATGTCACACCTGATTCGCCGTGAGAAACAAGACCTAAAGTGATAACTGAAAGTAATGCTCCTACATATGATTCAAATAAGTCGGCACCCATGCCCGCAACGTCACCTACGTTATCTCCAACGTTATCTGCGATAACAGCCGGGTTACGCGGGTCGTCTTCGGGAATATTTGATTCAACCTTACCTACAAGGTCGGCACCAACGTCAGCCGCTTTAGTATATATACCGCCTCCAACTCTTGAGAAAAGTGCGATTGATGATGCTCCAAGTGAAAAACCTGTAATAATTTCAGCATCTTTAAAAATCATGTATGCAACGGTAATTCCTATAATACCAAGTCCGACAACACACATTCCCATTACGGCACCGCCTGAAAAAGCAACGTCAAGAGCTTTTCCAAGACCGCCTGTCTTAGCTGATTGAGCAGTTCTTACATTGGCCTTTGTAGCAACTTGCATACCGATAAATCCTGCAATTGCTGAGAACAAAGCGCCAAATACGAAACAAATGGCAGTCTTAACATTGATTGCCAAAGCTAAAATTACAAATAATACAATTACAAAAACTACTAAAGCTTTGTATTCTCTCTTTAGAAATGCCATAGCTCCGTCGTGAATGTATGATGAAATTTCTTTCATTCTTTCATTGCCCGCATCTTGTTTTGATACGAAACTTGCCTTAAAGAAGGCAAAAATCAAGGCAATTACACCTACAATCGGTGCTATGAACAAAATATTTTGTTCCATTTAATCCTCCAATATTATAATGCCGCCATGACAATTAAAGCCACGGCAAAAATAATTGATGTCACAATTATAGTCTTATTTAACATTTCTTTCTTGCCTGAACCCTTGTGTGCTCCCCAAAGAGATTCAGTACCGTCAATAGTGCCCAAACCTTGTTGTTCGGATTCCATCATGCCGACAGCAACAATAAGCACAAGACTTGTGATCAATACAATAATTGATAATGCAGTAGTCATTCTATCCCCCCTATTTATTTATAACACATGTATTTTAGCACAGGGTATGTTTAAAATCAAATAAACCTTGAAATTAAAAGCGTTTGCACGGATTTTATTTAAAAAAATAAAAGGCTTTCGCCTCTTATTTATCTTTATCTATGCCTCGTTCTTTTAAATAGAATTTGTGCATGTAGTACTCGTTGTTAAAGTATTCTTTCTTTAACTTTTTGTACAAATTGTCTTCTTCACCGGTATCGTTGATCCACGTGCCATCAACTACGCCTGTATAATCTTTCAAAACCGTAGTCCTATTTGAAAAGTCCATCAAAAATTGATTGTACTCGTCCCCCTTGTAGTCAAGCTCTCTAAAAATGTAGGGCATTAAGAAGGCAGGTTCAAGGTCGGGTCCTTCCCCTACAAAGTCCTTGCCGTACAAATCTTTTAAAGCTTGGTTGGCATAGATGACATAGGGCGTGGACATCAAGTTTTCATATCCCTCACGTGTAAAGGTGTCGCTATTTATGCCCAACATCTTGTACATTATATTTTCAGGACCTGCTGAAGGACTGTGGTCCCCGAATAAAATAAGTACTGTAGGCGCCGAGCTTTTGGATATTGTATCTTTCAGCTGTAACAATGAGGAGTCCGTCCATCTGATGCCTGAAATGTAGTTTGAAAAGTAATTGTACCATTCCTCTTCATACTCAGGTTTTTTCTCCACAACTGATTCGCCGATAATCCTGTCCGATACATAGGGTCCGTGATTTTGATATGTGACTGAAAAAGAAAATATGGGTTGATTTTTTTCCACACACTCTTCATAGTCCGCAAGTATAAAGGGGAAAAATTCCTCGTCACTTAATATGTCGTCCTTTATATCTTTAAATAAGTTGTCCATATTTGTAAATTGTTGGAAACCCATGGACTTGTAAACATTTTGCCTGTTGTAGAATATTCCCACATAGGGATGGAAGGCGTGAGTGACATAGCCGTTGTCCAAAAAATATCTCACATAGGAAGGTGTGGCCCTGTTAAATTCCGGCAAGTGTTTAAACCCCGTAAGTACATTTGACTCGGTTATAAAAGTGCCGCCACCGAAAGTATTTACAATAAGTCTGCCGTGAATACCTTCTTTCTCCAACTGATGAAAGTTTTTATACGGGTCTTCCGTAAAAGATAGACCTTCTCCTTCATAGGCGGAAAAATCTTTAAAAGACTCAAGCATTACCGCCACAACATTTACCTTTTTGTCAGCAGGAATCGCCTCATAGGTGCGAGAATCAAATTCATCCCTCGCCTCCTGCAAGTTAAATTTGTTGTACTTGTAGCCTTGAAATCCCTTTAGGGAATGAAGTAAGGGGTATGTAAGACCCTTTGACATATAGGACTCCAATTCAATGTAGGGATTAAGTCCTAATGTTTGTCCCAAGTTAAAGTAAAGTCCTTCATCATAGACTACTTCCTTTGTAAAGACCACAAAGGCGAAAGTAAAAATAAGTGCCAAAATTTTACTTCTTTTGTATCTAAATTTTATAAAAATAAGAAGAACTGTAGGAATAATAATTATTGCAGCCAAAATTATAATGAGCTGCATATTTTCCTTAATCATAAGGCTATATTCGCCGGACATCATTGTCGCGGCTTCCTTCGCAAGTTTTAAGTCGGAAAAAAATGCCGGCTCCTGTCTGTAATAAATTTTTACGTAGTTGCCGTAGCTCACGACTAAAATTATCAGTGAAGTAATTAAGTATGAGCCCCATAGGGAATTAATGAGATAGCATACAATTGTCATTAATAAAAATACTATAGAGTAGTTAATAGCTACAACCTCGGGCTCTCTCATGTAGGAGAGGAAAAACTCCGTACCGAGGTCGTAGGACGAGGTATAGAGAGATGCAAGAGTAACTATTGCCGACAAAATTATTATTAAAAACAGTATTAGTAAATGACCGTGTTCTTTTTTCATATAATCACCTGTGTTCTATTTGTAAAATTCTTATTCCTTTATAAAGATTAATTATACAATAATTTTAAAATAAAAAATACCCGTAAAGACCATACATCTTACGGGTTATGTACTAATTATTACTTGCCGACTCCAATATACCCTTTAGAGCATTTTTGCTGCTTGTATGTGAACGAACTACGTTGGTCTTTTTTTCATCAAGACCTCTAAGTGCATTCTTTACCATTTTGTGTGAGACGGTGTTTGTAAACAAGACAAGTAAATCGGGGTTTCCGATTTTCTTGCAGAAATCCGCTTCCATTTGTGTAAAGACTTTTACTTTACACCTGCGATCTTTACAGACCTTTTTATACTCGGACACCATGCGGTCATGGCCTCCTACTATTACTACGCTCATATGTCCTCCTTGGTTAGTCGCCACTAACCTATGTGTAAAAATTTTTTCGGCTTTAATATGTCCTTACTTTTGCAAAATATTTTCTTTGCATATTATACCTACCGTCTGCGATAGGGTGGTTGTTATAAATTATTTGCCCTTACATGTATTCCTTTGCCTTTAAATAATTTATAAGTTTTGCATAGGTGGCTTCGGAAAGGCTCTCCTTTAAAATCTGTCCTTCTCTCTTTGCAGAATCTCTGTCAACTCCCGCGGCTTTTAATAGATCTTGGATAAATATATCTCTTTGTGTATATTCTCTGCCAAGCTCTCTTCCCTTTTCCGTTAAAATTATGTACCTTTCCTCTTCAATTGTGAGACAGCCCTCAGCCTCCAAGTGCTTTAACACCGTCATAACTCTTTCCTCGCTGTTCTTTGAAGCCTCTATAATGTCTTCTATTTTAATTTTCGGGCTCTTTTTAAGAGAGTAAATTAAATCAGTATACTTTGCCAAAACTTCCGGCGACATTGTTTCTTTATCATCGGCAGTCACTTCGTATAATTTATTTCTGCTTATGACACCTAAATCTTCCAAAAGACTGAAGGTTCTATACACCGTGGCTATGCCTATGTTGGGATCTTTTTTTAAGGCCTTGTAAAATATTTCCTTACAGGAATAGCATTCTTCGTCCAAAATTATGTCCAAAAGCATCCTCCGAGAGTTGGTAATCCTTCCGCCTCTCTTTCTAATGGCGTTTAAGATCTCATCTTTTTTCATATTGTTGTCTATAGCTTTTGAAAAATCATCCCAAAGTTCGTCAGTCAAATCTCTCACCTATACTTTCTCACCTAATGAAGCGTGTCCTAAAAATGTGCCGCAAACTTAGAGCACTACTTTCTATTATTCCCATGGAAATAGAATCTTCATTTATCTCTGTAGTTAGTCTTGTCTAACTCCAATGTAAAAAAAATAGGCCTCTATATGTATTGTTAAAAAATTTCTTTACTGTGTTATAATAGTTAAGCACTACTAACTATAGTTAGTTTAATTTAACTGATAATGTTTTGTCAATAGACTTATTGAAAACTTTTATCACTTATTTATATGGGAGGCTTTAGATGGCACAAGTTAGAAATCGTTCAAAAGAATCTGAAGAGGATTATTTGGAGACAATATTAATACTTATGGAACAATTACAGGCAGTGCGTTCCGTAGATATTGCAGAGGAATTGGGATACTCAAAGGCGAGTATCAGCGTTGCAATGAAAAATTTAAAAGAAAAAGAATACATAGGAATTTCAAAAGAAGGATTCATTACCCTGACACCCTCAGGTAATAAAATTGCTTCTGAAATTTACGAAAGGCACAAGGTCATAACAGATCTTTTAATAGGACTTGGAGTAAATCCCGTAACCGCATCGGAAGAGGCGTGTAAAATTGAACACGACATTAGCGCCGAAACTTTTAAAGCTATAAAGAGACATATTAAAAAATAATCCGTACAACTCATCATCTCTTCCCGGAGGCAATGGAGAAGTGACTGAAGATGTATATCTCTTAAATAATTTTTATCGGCAAAAAAATAAACGGAGTGTGCGACCTTTGTTACATTTAATCATTTTTTACCACCTATGGTCTTAACTATTTCTTCTATTGCAAGCTCAACCGCTTTTTCCATCGTCTTTATTTCCATGAAAGGCCTGGTCTGTGCCCCTTCCATTGCCTGCGCCTTGGTATAGGGCAGATGGATAAAGCCTGACCTTAATCCTAATTCTTTTCCTATTAAAGATGTGGAGTACATTATATCATTACACACATAGGCTCCTGCTGAAAAAGAAAGATATGCGGGTATTTCATTTTCTTCCCAGGCTTTTAATATATTTTTAATTGGTAAATTTGAAGCTATGCCGTCGGGACCGTCTTTTGAAATTTTTTCAAACTTGGGACAATATGAGTCGTTGTCCCCGACACTTGTGTGCCTTAAATTTATACCGATGTATTCAATACTTATTGAAGGCCTTTGTCCCGCCTGTCCAATGGACAATACACAGTCGTACTTCTTTCTTTTAAGTTCATCCTCTATCATTTCAGATGCTTTTTTAAAAGCTACGGGAAGCTTTAACTTGCAAATCTCTGCTCCCATAATGTTATCCTTTACGTTTTTTGCAACTTCCCATGAAGGATTAATCTTCTCTTTGCCGAAAGGTTCAAAGCCTGTCAAAAGTATTTTCATATAATCTCTATTCCTCCACTTTAATTTTAACTCCTTAGTGGTAATCATCTTTATGTCAATTGCCTCGGAAGGTCTTTTTGTCCTTAATTGTGTATTTAATAAGACCTTCTGTAGACAAAATAAAAGGCAGGAACTCTCCTGCCTGTGTTGGTGGACATGAAAGGAGTCGAACCTTCGGCCTGCGCTTTAGGAGAGCGCCGCTCTATCCAACTGAGCTACATGTCCATATCAAGTATTGTTGCAAAAAATAGTTTTTTTGTCAATTCTCATGACTTAGTAACTCCGCTTTTTTAAGAGCAATATTTTTTAGCCAATAAATGCTGAATATCATTCCCACTATTTCCGACACAATGTATGCGTACCAAATATTGTTTAAAGTTCCCACCTTTGAAATAAAATATGCCACGGGAAGTAAGATAACGAGCTGGCGAATTACAATTTGGTAAAGGGCGATTTTGCCGTCTCCAAGTCCTTGGAATATTGCACCGGAGACCATGTTAATTCCTGTAAAGAAAAAACTTACGCCGATTATTTTAAATGCCGGCACTCCGATTTCAAGCATGTGAGGTGAGGGATTAAAGAGAGAAAAAATTTCTTCCGGTTTTAAAATAAAGATAAGTCCTCCGAAGATTAAAATAATCTCTCCCACTATAAGAGCCTTCCTCATTACCTCTCGCATTCTCCCCGCATTTCCTGCACCGTAGTTGTAGGCAAGTATGGGTATCATGCCGTTATTAAGTCCGAATAGGGGCATGAAGATAAAGCTTTGTACTTTAAAGAAAATGCCAAGCATTGCTACAGCCGTTTCGGAAAACACCTTTACAATTCTGTTTAACATAAAGATTGTAAAAGAGCTTATGAAAATTAAAATAATTGTGGGAAGACCCACTTTGTATATTTCTCTTATAATTTCAAGGTCCGGCTTAATGGACTTAATGGCAAGCTCCTTGTTGTAAAATTGATTTAACAAAATATTTATTAAGGCACTTGCAAATTGTCCCGCCACAGTTGCAATGGCGGCACCTTTAACACCAAGGGCGGGAAAGCCGAAGAGACCGAAGATTAAAATCGGGTCAAGAACAATATTTATAACGGCACCTACAGTTTGAGCAACCATTGTATAAAAAGACTTCCCTGAAGCCTGTAAAATTCTCTCCACCACAATTGCCATAAAAATTCCCACGGCAAGACAGCTTACAATTCGAATGTACTCAACGGCATATGCTTTAATAACCGGGTCTGAGGTTTGAAGATCTACATAGCCTTCAGTTAAAAACAGTCCGAAGATTATAAAAGCCACTGAATAAATCAGGGACAAAAACACTCCGTTTTCTCCAAAGGCCCTGGCGCGCTCCTTGTTCTTTTGTCCAAGGCTCTTTGAAGCATTGGCGTTTACCCCCACAGCTGTTCCCACTGCAATAGCTATAAAAGTATTTTGAATGGGAAACGCAATTGAAACGGCGTTTAAAGCCTCTTCACTTATTCTTGAGACGAAAATGGAGTCCACCACATTGTATAGAGCTTGTATAAACATTGAAATCATAATAGGCGTTGATAGTTTAAAGAGAAGTGTTGAAATTTTTTCTCTGCCCAAAACATCCGAGTTTTTCAATTGAGCCTCCTATGTCTTTATAACTCACTGTATTATATAATAAAATAAATAAGTAAGAAAGGATGATAAGATTGAAACTCTTTATTACATCAAATGTACCTGATGAAGTGTACAAAAAGTTAAAAGACGAATTTGAAATTAAATACCACGATTCAAACATACCCCTTACAAAGGAAGAACTAATAGAAGGAGTAAAGGGACAGGACGCCATCCTTTGTCCCCTTTCGGACAAAATTACAAAGGAAGTAATTGATGCGGGAGAAGATTTGAAAATCATCGCAAATTACGGCGCAGGCTTTGACAATATAGATATAGCTTATGCGAGAGAAAAAGGCATTGACGTTTCAAACGCACCGGCACCTTCATCCGCACTATCAACTGCAGAACTTACCATGGGACTTATCCTTGCAGCGGGAAGAAAAATTGTCTCGGGAGACAAGCTTACAAGAGACGGAGGTTTCTTCGGATGGAGACCTACTTTCTACCTCGGCCATCAACTAAAGGACAAGACCCTTGGCATAATAGGCTTAGGTAAAATCGGCACCAACTTGGCAAGACTTGCAAAGGCGTTTCAAATGGATGTCATTTACAATTCAAGGACGAGAAAAGAAGAGACTGAAAAAGAATTGGGCATCACTTACAAATCGAGAGAAGAAGTAATAAGAGAAGCGGACTTCTTGTCACTTCACTCGGCATTTGCACCGGAGCTTAAGCACATGATTTCCACAGAGGCATTTAAGATGATGAAGGACTCCGCAATATTAATTAATGCGGCAAGAGGACCACTTGTAGATGAAGCGGCACTAGTAAAGGCACTTCAAACCGGCGACATTGCGGCGGCGGCTCTTGACGTCTACGAGTTTGAACCTGCTGTAACTGAAGAACTTTTGACCATGGACAATGTTGTTCTTGCACCACACCTTGGCAACGCAACCTTTGAAGCAAGACTTGAAATGGGTAACCACGCTGTTAAAAATCTTTTGGCAAAGAAAAAGGGAGAAGAAATTCCCAACTTGGTCAACTGAAAAAATATGGGCGCGGTGCCCATAGTTTCATAAATTTAAAAAACTTCCGAAAGTATTCTCTCGGAAGTCTTTTTTTTATTATTTTTTGTGTGTTACATTGCAACTGCTTTCAGCGGAGCATCCTCCACATCCGCAATCGCAACCGCCTTTTGTCTTTCTTGTGTGCTTTACCGCAAAGTAAATTAACAAAATAACAATGGCGCCTATAATATAATTAATCATGCGTTAACCGCCCTTTCCGCTTTTTTTCTCAAACGTGCAGGATCGTACTTGTCAGGTCTTACAAGCAGGTAGATATATGCCGCAAGAACTATCAGTGCAACTACAGTTCCTACGCCGAAGGGTTCATTTAATACAAACACTCTGCCGAATTGATAAATCATAAGGGCAACTGTGTAAGAGAATACAAGTTGGTAACCAACTGCTATTAAGAACCACTTTTTAGTTCCCATTTCTTCTTTTATTGCACCCGTTGCTGCGAAGCAAGGGATGGTAAGTTGATTGAAGAATACGAATGAGAATGCTGAAACTGATGTAAATTGTTGTGCAATAAATTGGTTAAGTGCAACGTCTCCCGCTTCAAGGTCTCCACCTAAACCTGCAACTACACCGTAAGTACCTACGACAACTTCTTTTGCCACAAGTCCCAAGATAGTTGCAACTGTTGACATCCAATCTCCAAAGCCAAGAGGTTTAAAGATAAATGACAACTTGTTTCCGATCCAAGCTAAAACTGTTTCTGTCGATTCTGATTCAAAGTCTACAAATTCTCCCTTAACAGAAATATTTTGAAGTACCCAAACAACTACCGTGCATAGTAAGATTATAGTTCCGGCTTTGATTACAAAGGCCTTAGCTCTATTCCATGTCGCTTTAAATACATTGTATGCCGAGGGAGCATGGTATTCCGGAAGTTCCATAACAAATGGTGCCGGGTCTCCGTGGAAGTACTTAGTCTTCTTTAAAATAATACCTGAAGCTATTACGGCAGTCATACCGCCAAGGTACCAAATAGGTGCATACCACCAAACTCCGCCGATAAATGCAGCAAATAATGCAATAATATCAGTCTTGGCACCGCATGGCATAAATGAAGCAGTCATAATAGTCATACGTCTGTCGTTGTCGTTTTCAATTGTACGAGTACCCATAATAGCCGGTACTGAACAACCTGTTCCCATTAAAATAGGAATAAATGATTTTCCGGATAAACCGAATCTTCTGAAAATTCTGTCAAGTATAAATGCGATTCTGGACATGTATCCAATGTCTTCCAAAATTGCGATAAATAAGAACAAAGTAACAATTACAGGAAGGAAACCAAGTACAGCTCCGACCCCTGCAATAATACCGTCAACAACTAAGGATATCAACCATTCAACTACGCCGGCGTTTTCCAAAAGTCCTCTCACGCCTTCGCCGATCCATTCAGTGAAGAACACGTCATTTACCCAGTCCGTTACAGGTCCCCCTACAATGTTAATGGCAACATAGTATGCAGCAACCATTACAAGTGCGAATATAGGAAGTGCTAAAAATCTGTTGGTAACTATTCTGTCTATCTTGTCCGATGTAGTTAAACCTGATCTGCCTTTTTTAACCGAGTCTTTAGTGATCTTCGTTACAAAGTCGTATCTCTTGTCGGTAATAATACCTTCGCCGTCATCGTCATATTTTTCTGAGGCTTCTTTTATAATCGCTTCAAGCTTTTCATTTTCTTCAGGACTTAGATAAAACTTTTCTTGAATTTTTTCGTCTTCTTCAAAGAGTTTAATTGCAATCCATCTCTTGGACTTGTTGTCTTTTAAACTTTCAAATTCTTCAATTTCCAAAAGATAATCTTCTATCTCTTGTGGGAAAGTCTTCATAACATTTGGCTTAGTTCCCGCTGCGCTTTTGACAACTTCAATAAGCTCATTAATGTTTTTATTTTTTAAAGCTGAAATTTCTACAACCTTGCATCCCAAATCTTTTTCAATTGCCTTAACATCAATTTTGTCGCCGTTTTTCTCAACAACGTCCATCATGTTTAAAGCAATGACAAGGGGAATACCAAGTTCATTTAGTTGAGTTGCAAGATACAAATTTCTTTCAATGTTTGACGCATCAACAACGTCAATAATTACGTCCGGATTTTCATCTAAAAGGTAATCTCTTGATACAACTTCTTCCAAAGTGTATGGAGAGAGTGAATAGATACCCGGAAGGTCTGTGAAAGATACCTCATGGTCCTTTCTATATTTTCCCGTCTTTTTTTCTACCGTTACGCCGGGCCAGTTTCCCACATATTGGTTTGAACCTGTGAGATTGTTAAACAGTGTTGACTTTCCGCTGTTAGGATTGCCGGCAAGTGCTATTGTTATCATATGTACATCTCCTATTAAATTTCTTTAATTTCAATAAGCTCCGCATCTTCGCGCCTGATGCTCAACTCATAATTTCTCAAATTGATTTGAACCGGATCTCCAAGGGGTGCCACTTTTCTTATGTAAACTTGTGCGCCTTTAGTGATACCCATGTCCATAATTCTTCTCTTCAAGGGTCCCTTGCCGTTTATCTTAACAACTTCATAGTTTTTTCCAACGACAGAATCCCTAAGTGTTAAATTATTCATTTCCTCTCCTCCACATAAATTTTTTTGGCAATGTCAGATCCTATTGCCACTCGTGAATCTTTGACAGACACAATTAAGTTTCCTTCATTATGTGCAATAACTTTTATTACGGCATCTCTTACAAACCCCATGTTGGCAAGATGATTCATCTGCTCTTCGCTTATGGAATTGTTGATGCTGTCTATAATAAACTCAATATTCAATGGAGCCATTATAAGTTTGATCATATAATCACCTCCGTTTGATAATTCTTATCACTAGAATCAGTATAGCATAAAAATTTTTATAATAAAGACTTTTTGATAATAAAAATTAATATCTTTTTTATTTAATTATTTATATAAATGTGCTACTATAAATTCAATGATAATGATTTGCAAGCTCTTTTATTTATCTAAGCCAATTCACAGTACATATTTTTAGATAAGAAAGTAATGTAAGTCATAATTCAATCATTAGGAGGTTATTATGATTAACAAAAGATTACTAAATTTAGGCATAGGCCTTGCAGCAGGATTAATAGGCGGAAAGATTTTAAAATCAAAGACTGCTAAGGACCTTGCAGTTAACACTGTAGCCGGCGGTTTAAAGGTAAAGGATTCAATTGACAAGACTATTGAAGACATTAGAGAAAACACTAACGACATAATCGCCGAAGCAAAGGTTAAAAAGGCTGAAGAAGAAGAAAAGGAAAGATTAGAAGCTGAAGAAAAAAATCTTGAAGATTTAGCGGAAGAAAAAGAAGCCTGAGAGGGAGCATATGAAGGCAAGTATAGCCCACAAAACCAAGGGAAGGATGCGCCTTAAAACTCCCTACAACTTCACTCTAAATGAAGCAAACGGTGTTAAGTTTGCATTAGAGAGAAGTGAGGGAGTTAATTTTTGCAAAGTAAACATGCTTACAGGTTGCATTGTCTTGGAATATGATGAAAGACATGTATCCTCCATTGCAAAAAAAATTCTGAGTCTTAATCTTAAAGACTTTAAAGACTTTGTCGTTCCCGAAAAATACGAAACGAGTTTTGTGGAAGCAAATGAACGGGGACTTTTTGAAATATTGCGTGATTCCTTGGAGAGAAGATTTTTCATTAAGAACTTTCTCCCCGCTCCCATAAAAATAGTTGTAACATTACTTAGATCCTACGGCTACATCAAGAGAGGACTTACGTCTCTATACGAAGGCAAGTTAAATGTAGAAGTATTAGATGCAACCGCAATTTCAACTTCACTTCTTGAAGGAGAATTCGGCACGGCTGCTTCTATTATGTTTTTGTTAGGCCTTGGGGAACAGTTGGAAGACTGGACTCTTAAAAAATCAAAGGCGGATCTTACCAAGTCCATGGAACTTAACGTGGACAGAGTCCTTGTAGTTGAAGGTGATAAAAGATATTTTAAAAACCTTTCGGAAGTAAAGATAAATGAGCTCATTGAAGTTACAATGGGAAGCCAAATACCTGTTGACGGAGAAGTTGTGAAAGGCTACGGCCTTGTAAATCAAGCTTCCTTCACAGGCGAATCGGCAGCCGTTGAAAAAAGAGAAGGCACAACTGTCTTTGCCGGCACAGTATTGGAAGAGGGCTCTCTTTTAGTGAAGACATTAAAAGAATTTGACGACTCAAGGCTGAACCACATAATAAAATTAATATCTGAAAGCGAAAAAAATAAATCCCTGCTTCAAAAGAAAGCGGAATCACAAGCGGACAGACTTGTTAAGTGGTCCTTTGCAGGAGCGACTCTCACCTATCTTTTGACAAGGAATTTCCAAAAATCAAAGTCCTTCTTGATGGTAGACTTCTCATGTGCCCTTAAACTCATTATTCCGATAGCAATAATGAAGGCCATAAGTCAAGCGGCGGAATCGAAAATTTTAGTAAAGGGCGGCAAGTATTTGGAAAACTTGGCAGATGCCGACACAATAGTCTTTGACAAGACAGGCACCCTTACAAAGTCAAAGCCTCGCGTGAGAAAAGTAATCGCCTTTAACGGCCACGACGAAGACGAGTGTCTTAGAATAGCGGCTTGTCTGGAAGAACACTTCCCCCACCCAATTGCAAATGCGGTAATAAAAGCTGCCAAAGAAAAAGATTTACACCACGACGAAATGCATTCCAAGCCGGAGTACATAGTTGCACACGGAATCGCTGCATATATAGAAGACAAGAGAACTTTAATCGGATCCTATCACTTCATCTTTGAAGACGAAAAAGTGCGACTTACAAAGGCAAAGATGGCAAAGATAGAAGAACTTAAAGAAAACTATTCCCTTCTGTACCTGGCAATGGACAAAAAACTCATTGCGGTAATTTGTATAGAAGACCCTTTGAGAGAAGATGCAAAGAAAACCGTAATGAAACTTCGTGAATACGGCTTTACAAAAATTGCAATGCTCACAGGCGATGCGGAAAACAGCGCCGCATATGTGGCGAAAAAATTGGACCTTGACTACTACAAGTCCCAAGTGCTCCCTGAAGACAAGGCGGACTTCGTCGCAAGTGAAAAGGCCTTAAACAGAACTGTAGTCATGGTAGGAGACGGCATAAACGACTCCCTTGCACTGTCCTCCTCAGATGTGGGAATCTCCATGCACGAAGGAGCGGACATAGCAAGAGAAATAGCCGACATATCAATAGGCTCGGACGACCTGTCCTCAATAGTTGAAATAGTTAGAATATCAAAAGAACTTAAAAAGAGAACGGCGAGAGATTATAGAAATATAATACTTTTAAACTCGGCACTTATATTCTTAGGACTTGCAGGCACTCTGTCAGGCACAACGTCCTCACTGCTCCACAATGGAAGCACGGTAATAAGTGCCTTAAACAATATGAAACCATATTAAAAAGCGAACCTCAGTTCGCTTTTTTAATCCCTTTCATTTTATGAATATAACTTTATTAAATAGATAAAAAAATCGACACAAGAGGTTTCCCCATCGTGTCGATATTATTTATCTTTTCTTTCTCAAATAAACTATAAATTTCCCTACACTTATTAAAAACGCAAGAGCCAACGCCCCCGTAATAATTAGTATAACATTGCTTGTCTTTTTTACTTTAGTGGCAACTTCAACATCTTTAGGTAACTCAACCTTAGTTGTACTTACTTTTTCTTTCTCTACCAATTCTCCATTTACAAGAAGCCTCTTAGGCCTTGGAGGTAAAAGAGGATCGCAAGTCAAAAGAGTAATCATACATTTATCCTCTATGGGATTTAATTTTTCCCACTCCCAAGGACTTATTATCTCCTTTGAGGTAACTTTGTATAAAAGAGTTTTGTCCTGCCACTCCAAATAAATCTCATCGCCTTTAGTAAGTTCATCCAAGTGAAGGAACATAATTGCATCATAGTAGCCTCTGTGTCCTGCTATTACAGATCTCGTGCCCTTCTTTTTGCCCGGAAGATCCGTTCCGTCTATGTGTGCCACACCATTTGCCAAATGTTTATTGGACGCATCCAAGTACACAGGCTGAATAATGTCAAGCTTAGGAATTTTTAAATAGCAAAAAATCGCATCTTTATCTTCCAAAAACGAATAGTCTGAAACATATTCCTCCGTAGCAAAAGGATCGACAATTACACTTTCTCCTCCAAGAGATTCATTATATCCCTCCACTTGTTTATCAAGATCAGGATTGACTTCACTAGCCATAAATTTATTATACTCACTCTTGTCAAAGACAATACCCTTACTTAATCCTATAAAAGCATAAAGTGGAAGTAATATCCCTATAAATATTAAAATATAACCGAATATAACCCTTTTATTCTTCATGGCGTCTTTCCTTAAATCTATTTAAAGCGTTAAGCTTTTTAAGTTTCTTTTTCTTCTTCCTGTAGTCGAAAACAAAGTAAATCATAAAGATAAATGACAAACAAGCAAGAGGAAGTGCAAAATTCAAAGCATCCTTATAGTTTAAATTTACAAAGTTAAGAGGTTTTGACTCTTCCTTTACAGGCGGTACATACTCTACTCTGTGTCCACGCACCAATAGTCTGTGGGAGTTAATCATATAAGGAGTACAAGTTAAAAGAGTAGCATAGTCCTCATTTTCAACTACAAGCACCGGTTCAAAATCCGAAGGCTCAACAGTCAAAATCTGATCCACCTCATAGGCAAGTACCGTTTCAACGTTGTGAATATAAAAAGTGTCGCCCGGTTTTAACTTGTCCAAATCCCTAAAAAGTTTTGCAGTAGGAAGTCCCCTGTGAGCAGTTAAGACAGTATGAGTGCTTAGACCCCCTATAGGAAGGCTCGTCCCCTCCAAGTGGCCTACACCTTTTTGCAAAACTTCTTCTCCTGTACCTGCATATATAGGAAGAACCTCGTCAATTTTGGGAATCTCAACAAAGCCGATCTTTTCGGCAACTTCAAGCATTCTCGCATACTCGGCTCGTCCCGCTTTCTCCTTTTCAGTATAAGGGTCGGCAAGCTTTGACGGGTCAAGAGAAGAATTATACCCCTCAGCTAAATTAATTCTTCTGAAAATTTCATTTTGATCCAACTCTTTAGCATTATCTTGAAACTCCATAACCTGATTGCTCGCTTCAATCCTATAATAAGATTGACTCACAAGAGGATACATCATAATAAGAAATCCCAGAACAAATAAGACAATAAATGGCCATATCCTTTTCTTCTTAAAATCATTCCTTGCCATGATTCACCTCATCATCTTTCATCTGCAGTTCTATTATCTCTTCAAGAATCATATTCGTTCTCTTCCTATAGTGACTTATGAGTATAAGCATAAGCACTATAAAGAAAATGACACCAATAAAAATATACTTGTACATAAACTCTCTCTGACTGGACAAAATAAAATTGTCATCAATAGACTCACTATAAGGCACTCTGTGACCTCTAACCAAAAGTCTGTGAGAATTTACCATAATGGGAGTGCAGGTTAAAAGAGTTGCATAATCATGCCCCGGCACAATCAGAAGATTAGAGAAATCTTCCGGCACAACCGTCAAAATTTGATCCACTTCATAGGCAATAGTTTCTTTTAAATTGTGAATATAAAACCTATCTCCTATCTTAACTTTTTTAAGGTCGGAAAAAAGTTTTGCAGTTGGAAGTCCCGAGTGAGCAGTAATAACTGTATGAGTAGAATTACCTCCAATAGGAAGACTGGTCCCCTCCAAGTGACCTGCTGAAGTTTGAAGCACCTCTTCCGAAGTACCCGCTCTAATAGGAATATTAACATCAATAGACGGAATTTGAATGTGGCCAATCTGTTCGTGAAGTTCCAACATTCTGGCATACTCCGCTCTGCCTTTAGCCTGTCTATCCTTGGCATAGGGGTCTTCCGTCACCTGATTTACCAAAGAATCATTAAACGCCTCAGCCAAATCCATTCTTCTCTTTACTTCTTCATCTGATAAATTTTTCTTTTCTTTATCAAAATTTGAAACCTCTTGAGTGGATTCAACTCTATAATAAATTCTGGATACTTGCGGGTAAATCAAAACCAAAAAACCCAAAATAAATATTAACTTAAAAGGCCATGTCCTCTTCTTTCGCTTCAAAGTAATTCTCCTCATCTTATGTAAAAAATCTCCTATCATTACAAAGTAATCATAGGAGATTATAAAGGTTGTTGATTAAAATCTCAAACTATTCATTTTCTTTAACCATCTTAACTCCCAAAACAAAGCATACAAGCCCTGCTGCAACCATTACTATTAAGTTAATGTCTCCTGTCTTAGGAATCTTAACGGGGGGATTGTCATTAGGCGGAACAGGCGGTGGAGGTAAGGGTTTGTTCTTAATATAGATGTCCTTTTCAAAAGAAGTATCATCTATTACAAACTTAATACTTCCGGATAGACCTTCATAGCCCACAGGAGGTTTGCTCTCCCAGAGATAATACTCGCCATAAGGCAAATCTACCACGCTGAAAAAACCGTCGCTACCTGAAACTAAAACCAAATCCTTGCCATTAACCTTAACTCTTTCAAATGAAGAGTCATTCTTAACAGTGACAAAAAACTCAGCTCCTTCAAGTCCCTCTTCCGTATCCGAGGAAATCTTTTTAAAAGTCTTGCCACCCTCATCATCCTTATAGTTATAAACCTCTACATAAGTAGTCTTGGAAGATGAGATATAAAAGTATGTCTTGGCATCTTTAATCTTGTAACCTTTCGGAGGTTCTATTTCATGGAACACATACTCGCCCACTTCAAGATTTTTAATATAAATCTTACCATCCAAATCCGTTACAAAATCATAAGAATAAGTTGTGGAATTAATCGGTATTTCTTCGCCATTTACAATCTTATAGAGCCTAAATATCGCACCCGGCAGAGGGAGTTTGTCCTTTGAAATTTTCAAAAGTTCTACATCTCCCGGCGGAGTATCTCCATGTCCCTTGGGATATACCGTACTTGATTCATTCATTTCATTAACTACAAATGCAAAAGGATAAATATCTTTCGCACCTGTCTTATTTTGAACTCTAACATAGTACGTGCCTTTAGAAAAATCAAAAACAACCTTCCCGTCCTTGTCGGTCTTAAAAGTAGTTAGAGGATAAGATTTAAGGTCATCAAAAGACTTGCCTTCCAAATCCCTTACAAGCATTTGTTTTTCATCGTCTGAATAAACCCTGTCGCTTATCTTCCAGATATTCAAATCTCTATTTGCTATGTCTTCATTCTTGTCGCCTATTCCGCGAAAATCCAAAGTCATAGTCTTGGCATAGATACTGTTTGAGAAAATAACCATGCTAAACAGTACAAAGACAAATAGCAAATTAAATATTTTATTTTTGAACTTTAGCATGGCCCACCCTCTTTCTTAGTTTTCTTCAGCTGATCTTCTCTTAATAGCTACAAAAGCTCCTGCCATCAAAGCAATACCTGCAATTGCGAAGATAACTGTACCGATACCACCAGTTGGAGGTATAGTAAGGTCTTTATTCTTTACAAGCATATTGCCTTTTTCATCATGAGTATTTTCAGGATATCCTTCTGCGTTATCCTTATAAGAATTTTTATCTACTGTAAATGTAATTTCAGTATCTTTATTTCCTGCATAACCTTCAGGGAATTTAACTTCCTTTAGTTTGTAAGTATGTGTAATTTCTGTTTTACTTCCATTTAATTCCGTCTTTTCCCATTTTGAGTATTCAAGACCTTTGATTTCAAATAAACCGTCTGCATCTGATTGTAGATAAATTGGCTTTCCAACTTCAGGAGTGCCGGCATCAAATGCTGTTCCATTTTCATCTTTACAGAACTTACCATTATCTATTGCAGTTTTATTTGCATCTATTAAAGCTTGAGTCCAAACGATTTGTGTATCTCCGTCATAAAGTGCAAATACTGCTCCTGCCAACTTCTTAGTAATTTCTGTTTCAGAAACCTTAACAAACTTCTTTCCGCCTGTTTCTACTTCAGGAGTATCGTTAGGTCTCTTGCTCTTTTCATCTTGACCTTTAATTTTAATTTTTAGATCATAGGTATTCTTTATAGGTGTACCCATTTTTGCATCTTCGTTGATAACTGTATCAACTGTTGCATAAATTTTTACTTGTTTACCTTCTCCTGCATTTTGTTTAACTGTTTGATAATTATCTGCAAGTTTTTGAATACCTGCTTCTGTTAAAGTTACGCTGAATTCTTGACCTGCAGGTGCAGTAAGTACTGTTGTAGCGTCAAGAGGATTCGGTTCTTCAGTTGTAAACTTTGTATCTACAGCAGGTTCTACAAGTGTATAATCTACACCTTTTTCAAGTTCTACTTTATTAGCGTCTTCTGCGCCGTCATAACCCATGTATACTTTAACATTTCCCTTGTAAGTTAAGCCTTTGAAGAATACATCGCTCATTACAAATTTTTCATAATCTTTGATGTTTCCGGGGATATTAGCTTGTAAGAACCAAGTTTGAGTATCTCCTACATTGTGAGTTTCATTTAAGTTTACTTCGTTTCCTACAGTCTTCTTAGGAATAACTTCGTCCCCTGTTACGTTCTTAGGATAAACGTGAACTTTGTTTAGGTAAACTGTTCCGGCAGGTATAATGTTTTCGCCGTCAACAATTTCAGTTTGGTTCATTACAGGAATTGAAATACCGAAAGGTACTGCAATTGATGATGATACAGTGGTAGGTTTACCTGATTCTACAAACCAGTAGTATCCGTCTTCTAATTCAACATCGGCACCTTTGCCGTCTGCAGTAGTAATAGTTCCAACTTTAGTTACATCTGCTACTTTTTCAACTTTTTCAGTTGTGTCGTATTGTTTCGGTGTCTTTTTAAATAATTCAAGTTGTGCAGCGTCCTTTAACTTATAGTATGTAAAAGTTACGCCGTCAAGTTCTTTTACGTTAGTTCCTAAGCTGTTAAGTTGATCTTTGTTAAGCAATCCGCCATTATGACCAAATCCTTCGTCAGGAACTGTGTAGCTGTCCGCTTGCAATTTGTGTACTGTTACCTTAGTCTTTCCTTCCGGTTTAGTTGTTTGATAATCTTCTTTTGCTATTGTACCTTTGGGAGCATTATCTTGAATTACTGCGTATGCACTTAAAGGTGCTACTACTCCGATTATCATCACTAAAGCCAATATTAGTGACAAAAGTTTTCTCTTATTTTCCATTGTCTTCCTCCATTCTTATTTTTAAAAATTTTATAAATGCGTGGCTATTGCCAAGCTATTTAACTTAACTCTTTCGAAGATTTTTAGTCTTGTGTCAAATCTTCTTGACTTATATGTAGCTATTCAATCTTAACATACATTACTCCCTTGTAAAGGAGGGATTTGTAAACCATCAGTATCCCCCCTTTCCCATGTATTCATTTAACTTCTTTCTTTTATCTATAAATATCATGGCAAGAGTCATAAGTCCTA
>QWCK01001915.1_pt1 | contig 28141 bp, 27 predicted proteins | sample 1972571 | NCBI WGS metagenome assembly QWCK01 (sample SAMN09866710, study PRJNA288562) | Human gut metagenome isolate term2_stool, whole genome shotgun sequencing... | isolation source: gut | host: Homo sapiens | place: USA: California | reverse complement strand
GAATTACACCATATCAGTCCTATAAATAGGAGTCGTGGACTATACCACCGATAAGGAATTTCACCTATCCTCTTCTAAATCACTACAAAGATATTGTTTCCCCTCCAATAGACCAAATCAGCTGAATAGGGAGCTTTTGTTCAGGCGAGTAGAAGTTGTAATATTTCTATTACTTCGTGCACATCATACCTTATAAAGCAAAGGGGAGTCGGTAAAGCCATGAGTGTTCTTGATCCTCCGGGTAGTTGATTTGTTCCTGCCTATAGTCTGTCACTTCTAAGTAGTGTGGATCTACGGAAAGCCAGTCCTGCAATGGCAGAATGGTTAAAGCGGCCGGTGAGTCTAAGGTACGATTAATGAGAGTCTGAAAAATAGTTGTCTCAGGAGTGTCGGGCTGTAAAGGAAGTGAATAGGTCTCTTTGAAGCGTTCTGCTCGTTGTGGATCTTCATGCCACCATTTCCTTAATGGAGGCATGTCGTGTGTCCCGGAAGTGGCAACTGAGAGATAAGGAAAGAGTGTGGCATCGCTAAATTCATTCCCAAACTTTTTGCTAAATCGCTCCAGTTCAAGTGTCATAATCCCTAAGTCTGCAAGTACCTCATATACACATTGTGGTGTAAGTCCAAGGTCTTCGGCACAAAGAATAAGGGGAGTATCTTGGGCTATTGCTTGGAGATGCTTTGTGCCATTTTCTTTCCAAAGCGCTTCTTGTCGATGGTAAAAAAAATCTTTTTCTAAGGTAGTCAAACGCTTTTGCAGCTCCCCATCTAATTGTTGGAAAAATCGGGTTGAAGATAGGTTGTAGCGTAAAGTATAGCCGTTTCCTGTTGCATTGGGATAGGGGAGTATTAGCGCATCTTCGCAGGGAGGAATACTATGATCAATTAGAGAGATGGGAATACCTTCTGCGTAAAGGTCCTTTTTGCTCAGTGGTATGAGAGGAACAAAATAACCCATTGAACCTTTCCTCCCATCACGTGGAATGCTCCAGATACGGAAGAAGCCTAATATGTGGTCAATACGCAGAAAAGCAAAGAAACGAGCCAAGCGCTTTATACGCTGTTTCCACCAGATATATCCTTCATCTTCCATGGCTTGCCAGTTGTAGGTGGGAAAGCCCCAATTCTGACCCTCTTGGGAAAAGTAATCGGGTGGGGCCCCGGCTTGCATTCCTTGATAGAAAAGCTCCGGATACTGTCGTACATCAGCTCCGTATGGGCTTACCCCTATTGGAAGGTCACCTTTTAGTACAATTCCTTTTGAAAGCGCTTCCGTAACAGCTTCTGTTAGTTGGTCCTCTAACAGCCATTGTACCCAGTAATAGTATCGAAGAGATCCTTCTGAGGGTAGTGCTGTGCTTCGCCAATTCTGGAAATAGAGACTCGTTTCAGTATCCCTAAAGTAACAAAAGGTGGCATAGTCTCTCAACCAATACGCTTCCGTACGAATATATGTGTCTATACGAGAGTCTCCGGAGATCTCTTTCTCATGAGCTACATAGTATATGTGCAGCCAATTCTCTTTTAAACGAAGCACCTCGCCATAGTGTAACTCTTTCGTATGGTGTAGGCGGTTGGCTTCTTTTTGTAGATCTATGGCATCATTTAGGGGCAGCCGATTGAGATCTGCATAGATGGGATTTAATGCAAATGCAGAGATGGCACTATAAGGGTAGGCATCTCTCTGATCTCTATAGAGCGTGGTGTCATTGATAGGGAGTAGTTGGAGCACCCTTTGACCGTGGTTTACCATCCATGGTATGAGATGAGTAATTGCTCCAAAATCTCCTATTCCTTGATCCCCTCCAAGAGGAGAATCTTCTTCATAACGAAGGGCCGATAGCGGTACGGCACATCCGGTAATGTGTAGGCTTTTATCGTCTAATTGCTTACGGAGACAGGCAATGGTGTCTTGTAGTAGCGACATACTCCCTTATAAACAAGCTCCCCACGCTCATCTTCATAGTAGCTGAGCGCAGGGAGCAAATTGATATCTCTTTATCAAGCTTGTTTTTACTCTTCGTTGAGGTTTACACGGCGGAAGTCGGTTACTTGAAGAGTTTTGCTGCCCTGTTTCAGATAGTCGGCAATGGTCAGCTTATTATCCTTGATAAAGGCTTGATGCATAAGTGTATTTTCTTTGTAATACTTTTGCAGAGAGCCTTCAGCAATACGATCTAAGATATTTTCCGGCTTACCGGCTTCGCGAGCTTTGTCGCGAGCAATCTTAAGCTCTTCGTCAATAACATGCTGTGGTACACCCTTTTCATCTATTGAGATAGGATTCATACTGGCAACCTGCATAGCTATATCACGTGCCATACGTTCATCAATCTCTTCGTTGAATGATACTATTACGGCAAGTTTGTTTCCCGGGTGAATATAGAAAGTGGTGTAGTCGGATTTGATAAATTCGTAATTGCCCAGTTCCATTTTTTCACCGGTACTACCTATACGGTCCGTAATATGATCTGCGATAGGACGTCCATCATGTAGGGGAAGAGCAAGCAACTCCTCTTTTGTTTTGGGAGTATGCTCCATAGCAGCATCAAGGATAGCCTTTGTAAGGTCTAAATGCCCCTGATTCTTTGCTACAAAGTCTGTTTCGCACTGAAGTGATACGATGGCAGCAAATCCCTTTTTAGCAGCTGCTAATACGCACCCTTCAGCAGCTTCGCGGTCACTACGTTTGGCAGCAACAGCTTTACCCTTTGTGCGTATGATTTCCATCGCCTTTTCAAAGTCACCATTAGTTTCTTCCAGTGCTTTTTTACAGTCGGAGAGGCCTGCGCCACTCATCTTTCTTAGTTTAGCGATGTCTTGAATAGTAATTGCCATAGTTTTGGTACGTGGTTTTAATTATTGGACTCGCTATTTTCAGCTGTAGCTTCGCCTTCTGCGGGAGTCTCCTCCTTAGCAGAAGCTTCTTCAGCCATGATAGCTTCTTGTTGCTGTGTAGCCTGTGCCGTTTGTGCGTCTACCTCAACACCCTTATTTGTGCTACGCTCTCTGCGTGCACCGGCACGATTCCGTCGATTAGCACGAGGAGCACGTTCTGCCCCTTTTTCTTCTCCGGCTGTTTCTTCTTCCGCAGCAGGCACTTCTTTCATCTTGTACTCCTGGATGCCTTCTGCAATAGCAGAGCAAACAGCTCCAAGAATTAGCTCAACGCCTTCTACTGAGTCGTCATTAGCCGGGATTACATAATCCACGGGTTTGGGGTCAGCGTTAGTGTCTACAATTGCAAAGACGGGAATGCCAAGGCGAGTTGCTTCACGGATGGCTATCTTTTCCTTGATTACGTCTACTACAAAGAGTGCAGCCGGTAGGCGTACCATGTCTGCAATAGAGCCAAGATTCCTTTCCAGGTTAGCTCTCTGACGGTCAATCTGGAGTTTTTCGCGCTTAGAGAGATTGTCGTATGTACCGTCTTCTCTCATTTTGTCAATAGACGCCATTTTCTTAACGGCTTTCCGGATTGTGGGGAAGTTGGTCAGCATGCCACCCGGCCAGCGTACAGTCACGTAGGGCATACCCACGCTCTTAGCCATTTTCTCAACGGGCTCCTGAATTTGCTTTTTCGTCCCTACAAAAAGGATCTTTTTCCCGTTTGAAGCAATTTGTTTAGCTATTTCAGCAGCTTCATCAATCTTTACAAGTGTCTTACGCAAATCAATGATATGCGTATTGTTGCGTTCAGCAAAGATATAGGGTGCCATTGCTGGATTCCATTTGCGTTTTTGGTGTCCAAAATGTGCACCTGCGTTGAGCAATTGTTCGTATGTGATATTTGGCATAATGCTTCTTCTTTTGTGTTATGTTTACCTTCTTTTTTACTGTTCTTTTAGCAACTACAGGGTAGGGCGTTATAGATTGAAGCCATCCCGGTAGTTTAGATACTAAACATGCTATTCGATTATCGCTTGCTGAACTGGAAGCGCTTACGAGCCTTGGGACGACCCGGCTTCTTCCTTTCCACTACGCGGCTGTCGCGTGTGACAAATCCTGCAGCGCGAAGAGCGGGTTTGTCTTCCGGATTAATCTTGATCAAAGCGCGCGTAACTGCCAAGCGAGCGGCTTCGCTTTGTCCCTTGAAGCCTCCGCCACTTATATTGATTTTGATATCGTATTTACCTTCTACTCCTAACTTGGAAAGGGGCTGCTTCACAATGAATTGCAGCATGGAGGAGGGGAAATATTGCTCTAAATCTTTTTTGTTGATTGTGATCTTGCCATTACCTTCTTTCAGGTAAACACGTGCTACGGCCGCCTTTCTACGACCTAATGCATTGATTTGTTCCATTTGATCTATCGAGGCTACTTAATTACATTATTTCGTTCAGGTCGACCAGACGAGGCTTTTGTGCTTCGTGCTTGTGCTCCGGACCATCGTACACATACATATTGTTGAGTAGTCGGTCACTCAGTTTATTCTTGGGAAGCATCCCTTTAACAACCTTGCGGAATAGGTATGTAGAGCCCTTTTGCTGAAGATCTCGCGGGGTGTAAAAGCGTTGGCCACCGGGATATCCGGTAAAACGAATGTATTCGCGACCTTCCCACTTGTTTCCGCTTAGACGTATCTTATCTGCGTTGATAATGATCACGTTGTCGCCACAATCAACATGTGGTGTGAAGTTGGGCTTGTATTTACCACGCAGCAGCTTTGCTACTTTGGAGCAGAGCCGTCCGAGTTGTTGCCCCTCGGCATCTACCACAATCCACTCTTTGGTAGCTGTCTGTGCATTAGCCGAAATAGTCCTATAGCTTAAAGTATTCACTTCTTTATTGCTTCTAATATGTTTATATAAGTCCTCTAACCAAAAGCCGACATACCACAATCCACATTGATCTCCCCCGATATTGCAATAGTCTATTGTACAGACTTTATTGCTCAACCCTTTGTTTAGGTTGCTACTTGGGTTAACCAAGGTGTATTATGGACTCCTGCTCTTTTCTACAAAGATGGTTCACCTATCGCACAGCTAATCACCCGCATTGGACGGCGCGGGAAGTGCGAATCCCTCTCGTAGTAGGAAGCTGTTGCCGTTGCTTCTTGTATCGAGGCATTCATTCTGCTCTTCTGATATCAATCAGCGACTGCAAAGTTATGTTTTTTTTCTGCGATGACCAAACCTTTCTTACTTCAAGCATGCAAGAAATCTCTTAGTACTTACTTGGATAGAGCCCTTTGAATTAGAGCTCCTAAGGCAAAGGTTGACTCTTGTTCCTATAGACCTCGGAAATAGCTTCTGATCTTTTGATTGAGAGGTATAGATGTTTTACTTGAGAAGTATAGATCTTTTGACAAAAAGATACAGATGTTTTTTGCGGAGAAATATTGATCCTTAGAAACCCTTATCCTGAAGCTTCTTAATAGGGATCTACGTCATAGGCAACGCTTACTTTTTGTTTGAAGCAAACTTGCTGCTGTATGGCCTTTACCGTGTGTTGGATGTTTTGTCGGGTGGAAGTGCTGCTATATTGGGAATTTAACTTGAGGACAATATGGCGAATATAGCGAAGTTTCACTCTTGACACAAAAGGTTCTATGGGGCCATCCACCTGAATAAAATGGGGCAGTGCACGAAGACGCTCACTCAGCCGCTCTGCAAAGGCTATGAGCAGGTCGCGGTTCGTTGCTTTCATTTCAATACGTATCATTCGATAAACAGGTGCAAACCTCAAAAACTTCCTCTCATCAAGCAAAGCCTTAAGAAGGTTGAGGCGTTGCCCATTGCGGAGTGTGTCTATAATCGGATGGTCGGGAGCAGTTGTTTGGAATAGAAAAGAGGCGTCCGGATAACGTATGGAGAGTACATAGCAAAGGTCAAATACTTCCTCATCAATGCGAAAGTATGGGATAGAGGTTAGCTTATCTAATTCGGAGAAAACAATCAACTTGACGCCTTCTAATGAGGAAATGCGAGTGATCATTTGTGTGCCCAAGTAGATGTCTCCCTCTCCTGAATAGATGGTTTGCCGAAGGGCAGCCCGGTGTGAAGTGCGTGCTGTTGTCTCGGCGTCAATACGTACGATGTGGGTATTGGGGAAGAGCTTCGTTAGTTCATTTTCTACTCGTTCACTTCCGTAGCCGATGCGTAGCCACTCTATATTTTCTTTTCCTTTTTTTTGACAAGAGGGACAGTAAGAGGGTACGGAGGTAGAGAACCCACAATAACGGCATACTAGTCTATTTAGTCGCCGATGATACGTGAGCGATACATCGCAATGGATACACTTAGGGCTCTCTCCACACTCTGGGCAGAGTAGATAGGGAGCAAAGCCTTTCTGAGGAGTGATGATGAGCACTTTGCCTTTTTGAGCAATAACTTGTTTCATAGTCTCCTTCAGTGGTACGGATATAATCCTATCTCGGAGGAGACGTCTTATTTTACGCTCTCTTTTTAGATCAATAACCTCAATAGCTCGTGGTGCGGCAGACGGAATGGAATTAATCAACTGCCATTTGCCAACTTCTGTGTTGTAGATGCTATCAAGAGAAGGGTTGATAGAGGTGAGTAAAAGAGGTATCTTGGCTTGTAGAGCACGCCAGACAAGCATGTCTCGAGCATGATAACGGGGAAACCCATCCCTTTGCTTGTAATAGGGATCCTGCTCCTCAAAAATAGTTATTAGACCGACATTTGTCAGTGGAGCGAAGGCGGCTGGACGATGACCTACTATGATAAGTGGTGTCGTGCTTTCTTTAATTGTCTTGATAGCCTTTGCGCGCCTGAGATCGTTAGCATTACCATCGAAGAAAACTATGGGAAAGCTCTTGAGTTCCGGAAAAAGAGAAAAGAGCGCATCGTTGCCTTCAATGGTGCTGAATGGAGGAAGAATGAGCAGGGTACTATATCCCCGGAATAGAGTATGTTGGAGTTGCTTTACGATGAAAGCGGTTTCTTCCGCAAAGGAGTGGGCAACAAATAGGTTGGGTTTATCGTCCCGAAGCTTCTCTTCATCGGAAAGTAGTACCGGCTCTGTGAGATCATTGACGCCTTGTTCAACGTTGGGGGCTGCATAAGAGACACCCAAGATCCCCTCTTCTATGAGCTGCCGTAGTTGTGTATTTCTATTGGGCTGTTTGTCAATTAAGAGGGTTTTGTCAATTGCTGCCCGGAGAGGAAGATTAAGTTCTTCCTGTAATAGCACCAACCTCTCAATGAGCGCTTTGCGTGCCGGTTGTCTTCTCTTGCTGTCTAAGAGCTGCTGCAGTGCTTCATCAGACTGAAATTGTGGTGAAAATGCAATCTGAGGTATGCCGATTGCTTTGTTAAGTCCTGAAAGAGCCTCCTTCGGAACAAATATACCCGCCTCCACCAATTTATCGTACCGTCTGCTTCCCCCTTTCCCCAATAGAGAAATGACTTCATCAAATGGAATGACCTCTTTACCATACTCATAAAGACGAGCAAGGCCCTCTTCGGTCGCTTGGTCAGAAGCGGTATAATTTTCCAATAATTCTCTATCGATGCAAATTAGGGTTTCGCTCTCCGGAAGAAGTGTTTTCGGCAACGCAAGACGCATAATGGTACCCTGCGATACCATGTAATAGCTCGCCATCCATTGCCAAAAATTAAGTTCTTCTCGACTGATAGAGGGATGATCCGGTAGTAGGGCTTCAATAGGCTTTAAACCCTCTCTGGATAAGTGACTTTCCTCCAAAAGAGCCACCACTATACCTATATAGAAGTGTCTTTTACCAAACTGAATTACTACGAAGTTCCCTTCTTTTATTTTCCCCTCTAACTCCTCCGGGATCAAATAGCTGAAAGTGCCCTCTATGGGTAAAGGGAGGAGTATTTGGGCTACCATTACTTTGCACTATTTCTGTTGGGAGAGGTAGGTGTGCATGGCTGCAGCAGCGCATCGTCCGTCTCCCATAGCCAAAATGACGGTAGCACCACCGCGTACAATGTCTCCGCCGGCGAAAACATAGGGAAGGGACGTCTGATTGGTATCATTTACCACTAAAGTCCCTTTGTTGGTAACTTCTAATCCACTAAAGCGTCTCGGAATTAATGGATTGGGAGAAACTCCAATGCTAACAATGACGACATCTACATCAATCTCTTCAATGGCTCCTTCGATAGGAACCGGCCTGCACCTTCCCGAAGCATCCGGTGCTCCTAATTGCATCTTCTGCAGGAGCATTTTATTGACCCGACCGATTTCATCAGCCTTGTATTCAATAGGATTGTGAAGCGTAAGGAATTCAATCCCTTCATCTTTAGCATGATGTATCTCTTCTAAGCGAGCAGGCATCTCCTCTTCGCTTCTCCGATAAACAATGATTGCTCTTTCTGCCCCTAAGCGCTTAGCCGTTCGAACAGAGTCCATTGCCGTATTGCCTCCTCCAATGACGGCTACGCAGCGTCCGGTAAAAACAGGTGTTTCACTATCGGGAGTGCCGGCATGCATGAGGTTAACGCGGGTCAAGTATTCGTTACTGGACATTACCCCGGCATAATTTTCCCCGGGAATACCCATGAAATTAGGCAGTCCTGCACCGGAGGCAATAAAAATACCCACGTAGCCCATCTTTTCCAGATCCTCAGGGCTAAGCGTAGCTCCTATTACTGTGTTTGTCTCAAAGGAAACCCCGAGACTCTTAAGGCGTTTTATCTCAGCATCAACAACTTGATTGGGTAAGCGGAACTCAGGTATTCCATAACGCAGTACCCCTCCAACCTCGTGAAGGGCTTCAAAAACAGTTACTTCATATCCCTCTTTTGCCATATCGCCGGCAAAGGACAATCCTGCCGGACCACTACCTACAACTGCTACTTTCTTGCCATTGTGCGGAATAGATAGATGGGGTTCTACGTCAGTGTGATTGCGGGTCCAATCTGCTGCGAAGCGCTCTAAATAACCAATTGCCACCGGCTCTTTTTTCATTGTGTGGTATATGCAATGCGCTTCACACTGTTTCTCTTGAGGACATACGCGTCCGCATACAGCCGGTAGGGAACTTGTTTCTCGTAAAACGGCATCTGCCTGCTTAAATTCACCTCTCTCTATATTTTTAATAAAGGAGGGAATATTTATCTCCACCGGACAACCTTCCATACAGGAGGGTTTAGCACAATCTAAGCAGCGTCTTGCTTCTACGAGCGCTTGCTGTTCGCTGAGACCTTGGTTTACTTCCAAAGTAAGAGAGGCGGTGCGCTTCGTTATATCAGACTCCGGCATTTTGGTACGCTCAATAGTGGTGCGATCCTTAGGACTATATTGTTTGCGCAGCTCCTCTCGCCAGCTTTCGTTTCTGCGTTGTTTGATTTGATTGTAGTCAATCATATGTACCTCCCTCCTATTTGGCTGCTTTAAATGCGTTGAGTCTCATTAATAACTCATCAAAATTCACCTTATGGGCATCAAATTCCGGCCCATCAACACACACGAAGCGCATTTTACCATCCACAGTAATACGGCATGCGCCACACATACCGGTTCCATCTACCATAATGGCATTGAGGGAGGCAATCGTTGGAATGTTATATTCCTTAGTTAGTTGGGAAACAAACTTCATCATGATAGCAGGACCTACAGTAACACATCTATCAACATGCTCACGCTCTAAAACTTTCTTAATGCCATCAGTGATCAATCCCTTCTCTCCCAATGAACCATCATCGGTCATGATGATTACCTCATCTGAGGCTTCCTTCATCTCATCTTGGAAAATAACCAACTCTTTGGTGCGACCTGCTAAAACAGTGATTACCCGATTCCCAGCTGCATGAAAAGCCTCTACAATAGGGAGTAGGGGAGCGATACCTACACCTCCTCCGGTACAAAGCACAGTACCTACTTTAGATATATGGGTGGCTTGCCCTAAGGGACCTACAATGTCATGGACACAGTCCCCCTCTTGGAGTGCTATGAGTTGGTTAGATGAACTACCTACACCTTGTACGACTAATGTGATGGTGCCCTCCTTTACATTCGCTTGTGCTATAGTGAGGGGAATGCGTTCGCTTGTTGCCGTCGCACGGACAATCACAAAGTGTCCGGCACGCCTTGCTTTCGCTATACGAGGAGCTTCTACACGGAGTAGAGCCACTCGAGGGGATAAATATTTCTTTTCTACAATCTTAAACATGTTTCCTTGGTATCAAATAATAAGGCATAGAGGTTTTGTAAAACAGATCACGACGTAGATGGATGGATTATGCACCTCATTGCTTTATTGTTTCTGGTGTACTAAAGTCCCGGCCAATAGAGCTTGTTGGCTGTTGGGTTTTCTGCCTCAATGCGATTCTCTATATCGTCCGGTAAGTGATAGAAGAAATCCAACCCTGAGAATGCCTCTAACTCATCTACTGAAAGAGCCATAGGTGCCACCCCTCCTGCCAACTTTGCAGGCCGAGCAGTCTCAGTAAGAAAGGCTATTGCATGCCACTCAGTGCCATTCTGACGAGCTATGGCCATCCAATAATATTTAGGTATTACCAGTTTGTTATTACTTCGGTGAGACTCTATCTGATCATCTCTAATGGTCCCACCCTTAGCTATATATAGCTTCTCATTCTTACCCATCGATCGTGCCCAGCCTTGTACTACTCCTTCCAACTGGCTCCAAATGCCTTCATTGTGTTCATGGCGCTGAGGACTCATATTGGTGTAGTAGAAGGTTTGTATATTTGCTTCTGACGAATAGATGCGGTCGAAAGAGGCGACCATGTGTCCGCGAGCATACGTACGACTCTCAAAATCATTTCGGTACACTTCGTACTTCGTGGGAACGAGTGGATCCCAGCTCCAAGCATCACTCCGTTTGGTATTGATTTGAGCGGTATACTGATCAAAAGAAAAACAAACCCAACGAGAATGATATTTTTTGCAGTTCCACTCTAATGAGTAGTTAACTCGTGTGCCGTTTTCCACCTTATGAGTTATAAAGAAGTCATTTGCATCCCCACTCAGACGAGGTAACTCTATGAGTGTGGTATCTCCTAAAATGCGCTCTTTATCACTTTTCTCTCCTTCTTGAATGATATATAAAGTATCAGCTGCATCTCCCTTTAGGGAGCGCGCGATTACGAGAGCTTCCCTCAAGCCGCCTTTATTAGCTTCTATGGAGACAGCTATCGCATGTTGCCCGGCAGAGCCTTTTTGGGGGGTAAGAGAGATTACTTCAGCGCTCACTCCTTGGAGGAGCACTTCCCAGTCTATATTAGACTTTAATTGAATAAAAAAACTACGAGCTTCGTTTTGTAAATACAATTGTCTCTCTCCGGCTACCGTAGTTAGCGAGATAGTGGATTTATGCTCCGGATCCTTTGTGTTGCTTTGGCACCCTAAGGTAAGGAAGAGCAGTATATACAGTGGTATCGCAGCAATTCTATTCATTGTTACCATTTCTCAAAGTGCAGAACCTTTTCCGTTGGGCGACGCTTTTTCTCGCGTTTTTTATCTACTGAATAGCCTAATAGAATATCAAAAAGCACCCGTTTACTTGATGGAACGCCCAATTGGCGGGCTACCTCATTGCCGTTTATGGAGCCTAATATACAGCTCCCTAATCCTTCTGCTTCAGCCGCTAAGCAGATATAACCCATGAAAATACCGATGTCAAAGGGTACGTAATTGATATTGCGGACTAAGTTTCCAATAGATCCCAATATAGAGCTACGCTCTCCTATAATAAAAAGATGTGCCGGGGCACTTGTCATAAATTGATTAATAGCGACTCCTTTGAGAGCTGCTTTACTGATGCACTCTACTTTTTCTTTTTCGGTGACCGCAATTACTGAGTAGGGCTGTTGGTTCACAGCTGAGGGGGCCTGTATAGCACCCTCTATAATACGCTGCACAATCACCGGATCTACACTGCGATCGGGGTCAAATTTGCGATCACTTTGGCGTGCTTTGAAGAGAGCGTATAAAGTTTCCTTTTCCATTTTTTGCTAATTAGCAGTAGCTATTTAGTTTAGCTAAGTATTTGCCAATAATATCAAACTCTAAATTGACTATTGTACCCTCCTTGATTTGGCAGAAGTTGGTATGCTCAAACGTGTAGGGTATGATAGCCACCTCAAAGCTATTATACTCGGAGTTGCATACAGTCAGGCTAACTCCGTTTACCGTTATACTCCCTTTTTCCACCGTTGTGTACCCCTTGCGAGCCATCTCTTGTGGTACATCGTATTCAAAAAGAAAGTAATAGCTTCCGTCCGCTTCACGTACTTTTTTGCAAGTAGCTTTACAATCGACATGACCTTGTACAATATGTCCATCCAAACGGCCATCCATTTTCATGCTACGCTCCAAGTTAACCTTACTCCCTTTCTGAAGCAGGCCCAAATTACTTCTTTCGAGTGTCTCCCGAATAGCAGTCACCGTATAGCACTCTCCTTCTTGTCGCACTACGGTTAGACAGACCCCATTGTGAGACACACTTTGGTCAATGGTAAGCTCTTTTGCTATCGGGGTTGTAAGTGTAATATGTAGGTTATCTCCCTCCCGTACTAACCCGACCACTTCAGCCATTCCTTCTACTATTCCTGAAAACATATTATATCGTTGTTGTTACTAATTTGGTCTTCTACAAAGATACTTATTTAATGTGTCATTCCCATTGAAGTAGTTGACTCTTAGATTTGCTTATTTGCCCTCTCCTGAAATGAAAAAAGGGCTATCAACAGCCCTTTCTCTCTACTTTGATACATTGCACGTTAGTCGTCAAAGTCAAATTCGTCTCCAAAGAAAAAGCTCTCCGGTATATCTTCCATAAATGCATCAAGGTCGCGTCGGTCTTTCTTTGTGGGTCTTCCTTCGCCTTTGGCACGTCCGATAAAGCCGGATAGCTTCTGTAGCTCTAAGAGTTCGTATTGCTCAGGAGCTGTTACGTTTTCTACAAAGGAGTGTACCAATTTGGCACCCATACGGTTCTTGGGTATATCTAATACCTTAAAGCTATATACGATAGGTGGCTTTTTCACCTCTATTATATCGCCTCTTTGTATCATGCGCGCCGGTTTGGCATTTACTCCTGATATCGTGATGCGTCCCTTTTTGCAGGCTTCGGCTGCTTTGCTTCTGCTCTTGAAGATGCGCACGCACCAGAGAAAACTATCTATTCGGATGCTTTCCAATGGCTTTCTTTCTATGGCTCTAAAAAGAGCTGTTTGTTGTGTTTGTTCATACTGCGAGCAACTCCCTCCAAGCAGCTATCCACGATTGCGCTTACAGCTGCCTCTAAAAGAATGGGCATACGTGCATTCTCTAAGTCAGAAAAGTGCCCGAGCACATAGTCAATTTGCTCTCCGCGATTGAAATCGTGTCCGATTCCCATGCGTAAGCGTGGATAATTGCGCGAGCCTAGCTGTTGTTCTATGTGCTTTAATCCATTGTGTCCTGCTGCACTGCCGCCTGCTCGAAGACGTATCTCTCCGAAGGGAAGAGCCAAGTCATCTACGATAACTCGTATCCGTTCAATAGGGATCTTCTCTTCTGTCATCCAGTAGCGGACAGCATCGCCACTAAGGTTCATATAAGTTGAAGGCTTTATAATTATCAGTTCAGCATTTTTTATTCTGCCCTTTGCTACTGCTGCATAGCGTGCTACGCTAAAAGAAGCCTTTACTTCTTCAGCTAAGCAGTCTGCAACCATAAAGCCCATATTATGGCGCGTGGAGGCGTATTCTGCCCCCACGTTACCTAACCCTACTACGAGGTATTTCATTTGTTCAAAAAGGAGATTGTCAGGGGAAAATAGGTGCCCTGCAACTCACGAAGTCTTTATTGTGCTGCTTGTGCTCCGCGGGCTGCACGAGTCAAGCGTACCGCACAAACAACAGCATTTTTAGCATTCATGAGCTCTAAATTGTCGAATGAGAGCTCACCTACCTGGATCGTTTTACCTAATTCCAGATTGGATACATCAATGTGAAGTTTTTCGGGAATATTGTTGTAGGTAGCTTTTACCTTAAGCTTACGTAGCTCACGTACTAACTTACCCCCTGCACGTACACCGGCAGCATGACCTTCAAGTACAACAGGTACTGCCATTACAATAGGTTTATCTTCTCTTACTTCCAAGAAGTCTATGTGTAAAACATGGTCAGTAACCGGATGAAATTGCACTTCACGCATTACGCATGGTATTACTTTCCCTTCTACCTCTAAGTCTACTACGAAAATATCGGGAGTATAGATCAAGTTGCGGATATCAGCTTCATGTACAAAGAGATTATGGTTCTCGCTGCCACCATATAATACAACGGGAACAATGCCTTTTTGGCGATACTCTTTAGATGCTTTTTTCCCGAGGTCTTGACGTACCTCAGCTTTTAATTGGAACCTCTTCATGTTGTTCTTCTTCTAATAGTGTTACTCAAAATTAGTCATGCTAATTTCCCATCACACGTGTCCCCTTCTTGTGGGAAGGGGACATTGAGGAGGAAATTGGTGGGCCCAATAGGATTCGAACCTATGACCCTCTGTTTGTAAGACAGATGCTCTAAACCAGCTGAGCTATGAGCCCTCACCATAGTATATATGTAGATGCGTCTACGAGTTGCAGAAATGTTTGTTGACTGATTTGGTGGGCCCAATAGGATTCGAACCTATGACCCTCTGTTTGTAAGACAGATGCTCTAAACCAGCTGAGCTATGAGCCCTAATCAGCCTTTCGTTTTCCTGCCAAGAGCTTCGCTTCAGCTCTTCTCTCGTTTGCAGTGGTGCAAAGGTACAACTTTTTTCTAATGTAACAATACTTACCCCTCATAAATTATTTGCAAAATGTCCCTTGAAAGACTTTTTCTACTCCTTTTCTCCCCTGTTTTATGCTCTCTTGGGTGAAAAGAGGGGGTGTGATCAATAATTGAGCTTTTTAGTCGTGTGCAAAGCTTTTACCGATAGAGTATTCTTCTCTAATAGAATGGCATGAAAGAGCTTTTTAGCGAGATGTATTTTTCGTGTATAATCTAAAAAAGAAACTTTACGAAAGTCCACTATTCCCGGTCCGTTGCTCTGTGGTGATAGGTAATAATAGGTGGCCTCTTCAAAAAGCTTTGCCAAGTGTCGCGGAGGAGTGGCTGTTATGCTCATTTTCTTCTTGTCCGGACAGAAAACCTCTATTCCGGCTGTTTGCAGCCGTCTTACAGTTGGCTCTATGATCTCATCATACACATCCAGAAGTGGTTTCATGGAAAAGTCCTGATATGCCGATTCTCCAATTTTTTGGATAGGGCGTAGCTGTACAGTTGTAATCGGGTAGTCGCGGATTAGATCCGGAAGGGCACTGAGCTCGGTAATATTATCCTTATTCATTGTATAGTTCAACCGTACCGCAGGGGGATTATTCAGTTTCTTTAGGCTTTCTAATAGACTGATAAAACGCTCCCATTTAGCTCCGACCATCAATGATTCATAGGTCTCTTTTCGCACACCGTGCAGGGATAAAATCAGCTCATTGAGTCCGGCAGTGACGGCTTCCTGAAGGATGTCGGAAGTGAATAGATTCCCATTTGTTACAACAGAGATGAAGGGTACTTTATACTGTCTCCCTAATTGAATCAATCGAATCACCATATCCGGAGCAAGAGATGGTTCGGCACCACATCCTATTTGTAATCGCAGCGCATAAGGAAAGAGGTTGGCAGCAAACTGATCACAGTCCTCCGCAGTAAGTCTCCCCTGTAAGGTAGCTCTGTACGCATGGTCGCTGAAGTAGCACATCTGGCATCGTAGGTTACAAGCTAAGATGGGATCTATAAAGACCCCTATATAGCGTTGCCCCATCAAATGAGCCCCCCAAACTGAGAATAACTTAAGTCTATCTCCTCCCTTACGGCTAACCTTGCGTGCTGTCTTCTGTAGCAGAGAATTCCATTTCATCGTAAAATATTGAGATGGTGAAAACTTCTACACCCTACACAAAGGTAAGGATTCCTTGAATGCAGGCAATCTTACTTTTTTGTAGGGTGCTTATCATTTACGTCACAATTAGTGATTATATTTGCTGTTGAAGGGTTAAATCTTTTTCGAAGAAAAATATAGCAATATATAAAGCATAATAACTGAAATGAAAAAATCTTTCTTGATGCTGTTGTCACTAACAGCACTTTTCGCAGTTGGATGTAGTAATGAGAGTAAGACTGTCCGTGAATCGGATAATATAGTTCGCTTCTTTAGCAACATCCCCTCCGGTGTAATTGCTTCTCCGCGTGCCACAAATGATGGTAAATGGGAGGCTAATGATAATATCGGAGTTTTTATGACACCTGCCGGTCAGGCTATCGCTTCTGCACTACCTAAAGTGAACGCATGTTATACAGCGCAGACGGCCGGAAGTAACACGAGTAATTTTACGGCTACCGGTGATAATGTACTTACCTATCCCGATAATGGTAATGTAGACTTCTACGCTTATTGTCCCTACAAGAGTGATCTGTCCGGACTTACACTTGACTTGGATGTGAAGACTAATCCGGTAGACTATCTCTACACTAAAGAGGCTACTAAGAATGTGGCTAAGACAGCCGCTAATGTGGTTTTGAACTTCAACTATGTACTGCCTATTGTACGCTTTGAGTTTACGGATGAAGCTGATCAAGTTATTCCTGCTTCTGAAATAACTAATCTTACAGTAAAGGCACTTCAATACAAGGGTAGTATGGATTTGAATAATGGAGCAATTACCGTAGCTGAAGAGAAAAGTGATCTTTCGGTAACCGGTAACAAATTGCTTCTAATGCCACAGACTACAGATGTTGTGGTTACATTATCTTACAATGGTAAGAACTACACTTGGAATGCAAAACAAAACTTCGTATTTGCTCCTGCTACAGCATACACCTTCAAGGCTAAGCTTTTTGCTAATCAAGCTGTTACCATTGATGCTATATCCGGAGTAATCAATGGTCGTACGGCAGAAGAAGGTAATGCAACCCCCGACGAACTTCGCCCGGATGGAACGGTTACTCCTCCTGCAGAAGATGCCCAGTTTGCCATTCCCACCATTGAGGCCGGTGCAACAAAAGATTTTACCAATGGAGCCATCAATGAAACTATACCGGTAAGCACAGATAGCAAAGAGTGGTCTGTTTCTTCCTCCGAAAGTTGGCTTACAGCAAGCAAGGTCGCTAATGCAATTTCGCTTGTTGCTGAGGCAAATTCATCCAACACGGAACGAACTGCAATAGTAACAGTCACTTACTCATTAGAGAAGATGCGTGCAGAAGGTACGTTCTCCTTTACAGTAAAGCAGGCAGCCAAAGAAGAGTCCGGTAGCGAATTAACTGAGCTGATTATTTCTGCATACATTGAAGGAAAGGGGTTTAATAAAGCTATTCAGATCTATAATCCCACGGCCAATCCAATTGATCTTAGCATGTATAAAATAGCCATGGAGAACTATGGCAAAACCAATAAATTGGTAGAGGAAAAAAAACTCACATTGAAGGGTTCTTTAGCTGCTGGAGACTATCTTGTGATTCGTCATTCTAGCGCCAAAGGGTCATATCCGGGTAAGGAAATAATTGATAATAATGTATGTAACTTTAATGGAAACGATCCGGTAGCGCTCCTTAAAGGCGAAGAAGTGATAGACGCAATAGGTCCTTTTAGGGCCGGCCCTACGACTAATTTCGCAGCTGATGTGACACTGCACAGAAATGCAGAAATCAACAAGCCGAGTGCGACCTACAACGAAGAGCAGTGGACGAAATTACCGACAGACGATTTCTCTCCTTTCGGTAAGCGCTAACACAGTGGCAGAGCTATAGTAATGCCAAGTTGATTTAGAGGGTGGATCATAAGGTCCACCCTTTCTTTTGCAAGTAACTAACGTTTCCATAGCATAAAAAATAGATCTATATCTCTCAATCGAAATATATAGATCTATCTAATAAAAGATCTGTACTTATGGAACAAAATACCTATACCTTTTTTCTTTGAGGAAAAGGTTATTTTTTTCTATTGTATAGTGTGTAAAAGTTGCAATGCTTTATCCTCAGCAAGGTGCATCGCTTTCTCTTCTTCCGGAGTGATGTCATTCAATCCGCATAAGTGCAGCATCCCATGTATCAGCACACGATGAAGTTCCTCCTGATAGCTCACCTTCAAATTACGAGCATTCTCCTTCACCCGATCAGTACTGATGATGATATCGCCATAAATTACCTTCTCGGAAACTCCGAAAGGTCTATTTTCAAAAGTAAGGATATCTGTGTAAAAATCGTGCCCCAAGTATCGTTTGTTTTCCTTAAGCATAGTAGTATCGTCTACAAAACGATAATTCACTTCTCCAAGCTCATACCCACGTTCCTGGAGAACTGCCTCTATCCAGTGCTCTACAAGTCGCTTTTTTATGCGAGGCATCCCCGTATTTTCTACTGAATAACTAATCATGATATTCCTTTTCTAAAAACTATTTCAAGCAAAAAATAAATAGGTAAACCCAACAGCAGCTACTAATCCGGCCAGATCTGCCAACAGCGAGAAGCCAACAGTATAGCGAAAGTGGGTTATTCCTACACTTCCAAAATAAACAGAAACCACATAGAGCGTTGTGTCGGTAGAGCCTTGAACACAAGACGTTAATCTACCAATAAAGCTGTCTGCTCCATGAGTTTGCATGGCATCAATCATCATTGCACGCGCTCCACTGCCACTGATAGGCTTCATTATCATAGTCGGAAGAGCCTCTACCCAATCCGTATTTACCCCCGTGAAGGATAAGAATTTATGTAACCCCTCCATAAGTAAATCCATTGCTCCGGAAGCACGAAAAACAGCCACTCCTACCAACAAAGCTACTAAATAGGGGATTATCCGCACAGCCGTAGCAAACCCGCTTTTGGCTCCTTCGATAAAAGAGCTGTAAACGTTGACTTTGTGACGAAGACCATCTACAATAAAGGCACACACAAGGAGCATAAGAATAATAGAGGCTATTGCCGTAGCGGCTTGTGAAAATTGCGCAGCGGGGATGAAATGCCAAGCAATGAATGTAAGAGCCAGTAGTGATAGTACCACAGAAAAGAGGGCTATTAATCTCGGTTGCCACAAGCGTATTCGTTGCTTCAAAGCGACAGCCAGTATAGCAACCAGCGTAGAGACACTTGTGGCGAGTAGAATAGGAACCGCCACGTCAGCCGGATTTGCACTGCCAGCCTGCATCCGAAAAGCCATAATTGAAGTAGGTATCAATGTAAGTCCACTGGCATTGATCGCAAGGAACATAATCATTGCATCACTGGCATGTTCTTTGTTTGGATTAAGCTTTTGGAGCTGCTTCATGGTTTCTAATCCCATGGGTGTAGCAGCATTGTCCATTCCCAAGAGATTAGCAGAAAAATTCATCAAAATAACACTCATAGCCGGATGATTGGGGGGGAGCGAGGGAAAGAGAGGACTTACATAAGGAGCTACCTTTCGCGCTACACGATCCAGCAACCCACTATTCTGTCCTATTCGCATAAGCCCTAACCAAAAGGCCAATATACCGGTCAATGCAATAGCTATCTCAAAAGCATTCTTAGAGGAGGAAAAGAGTGCCGCTGACATAGCCTCAAATGGAGCTGTGCTACCCGTTGTGCATAGGGTAAACAGTCCAAAAGCAACAGCTACTAAAAAAAAGCCTGCAAAAAGCCAATTCAAAAACATCAGTACAAAGATAAACAACCTCATTTAATGAAAAAGAGTCCAAACGGCAAAAAATGAAAAAACACTCATGTCTTGGCTCCTACTCTCTACTGTAATAAAAAAAAGAAGCCTCGGAAGGAAATAGCTCCTCCGAGGCTTACATGTTCTATTCACTCCTTGTAGCACTTAGGAATGTCTGGGGCGGGATATGCGTTTATGTGGGCGTTTCATTTGCTCGATTCTCACTAAGGGAGACACGTATGAAGGCCATTGCACCTCCGTTTCTGCCGGACGCATATAGGCAATAGGTTCTCCCTTACGGACAGCCATGCCCTGTGGCACACAAATCTCTGCAATCTTTCCGGTTATGAGACTAAGTACCTCGGTCATTTGCCCATAACTATTCTCAATACTACAGAATGGTTGTCCGGTAGCAAACTCAGCACCAACACGTGGAGCCATACTGCCCTCCACAGGATCTATCTCCCATAGGACAATACCACTGACAGGCGCCTCTACAGCCACAGTGCCGGCTCGCATCGCCTTCTTGATCTCCTCGTCATCAAATCCCTGCTTAGCAAACTTCTCTGCCTTTGCTTTAGCTAAATCTTCCTCAAAACGCTCTTTAGCTACACCACTCATTAAGTCGCGATACTGACGGTCATGCATAGCAAGTTCGAAGAGCTCTTCATCATCTTCGCCATAGCTCCAACCATTTGTATCCATTTCTTTTCTATACTCATCTAATGCATCAGGATAGAACTGCTGAGGATCGGCATCACTAAACTCAAAGCCCTTAGACTTTGCCAAATCAATAATCTCCTTATCCAGCTTGCCGGGCAATTGACCGGCTTTACCTAAGATCATGTTCCATACATTCTGATCAATAGCTTGCCAGCGTCCCTCACCGCGTACCATGTTATACACGTTCATAAGAGAAACATTCTTCACATACTGACTGAATGGAGTTACAAGTGGGGGATACCCGACACGTGGCCAAACATAAGCAACTTCATCAAATAACTTTACCAAAAGATCATCAATGGAGAGCTCCGGCTGACCATTATTCCTCAGATACATGTTGATACCGGCATGTACACCTCTTAGGTCACTCATCATTGAGCCCATCATACCACCGGGCAACCCACAGCCGACAAGCAGAGAAGAGGTTTCTTTATTTGTAGGTGACATAAAATAACCGAGGAAATCATCAATAAACTCTTGAGTTTTACTACGGGCACGCATATATGCATTCATATTGATGCTCGGTACATCAAAGCCCGCGTCAGCCAACATTTCTCGTATGGTAATCACATCCGGATGCACCTTCCCCCACGAGATAGGCTCCATCGCTACATCTAAGATATCAGCGCCATTCTCACAAACCTCCAGCATAGAAGCAACAGAAAAGCCCGGACCACTATGTCCGTGATACTCAATGATTACTTCGGGATGCTTATCCTTTATAGTCTTTACTAATTTGCCCAAGAAGTGAGGACGTCCAATACCGGCCATATCCTTTAAACAGATCTCAGGAGCACCTGCTTCTATCAGCTGATCAGCAAGATTGCTATAATACTTAATGGTGTGTACCGGAGAATAAGTAATGCAGAGGGTAGCTTGGGGAATCATACCTGCTTCCTTTGCATAGCGAATAGAGGGAATTATATTGCGTGGATCATTAAGACCATCAAAAATACGCGTAATGTCCACTCCTTGCGCTTTCTTTACTTTATACATCAGTTTGCGCACATCAGCAGGTACAGGATACATACGTAACCCATTTAATCCACGGTCCAGCATATGCGTAAGTATACCGGCTTCATTGAACGCTTTTGTAAAGGCGCGAACTGCTTTATTAGGGTTGTTGCCCGCCAATAGCTGCACTTGCTCAAATGCGCCTCCATTCGTCTCTACCCGGCTAAAGCATCCCATCTCTACAATGATCGGAGCAATCTCAGCCAACTGCTCTGCACGAGGCTGAAACTTACCTGAGGACTGCCACATGTCGCGATACACAAGGCTAAACTGAATCTTTCTCTTTCCTGCCATATCTTATTATGAGATTATATACTTATTTCTATCATCGCAAAGGTACAAAAATAGTGCCTATAGCATATGCACTACTAAATAGGTAAACAGCGCATTCACTAACCATTTGTACAAATAAAGGTCATAATATTTATATAGCGTAGCGAATGTGTACAAAAGTAAAGCTAATAAAAAGGGCCCCTTTATAGGCCCTATCAGTAGTAATTTTTTCTTTAAATCAAAGCTGCCTTGCAATAGCAATCTACGATCTATAAGGTGATTTAAGCTCAATGACCTCTAAATTGTGCATCTCATTACCTTCAATATCTAACCGAATTAATGTACGTACTGTTTGCCAACCTGAGAGACCTGCAGCACCAGGGTTTACATGCAATAAATCATATTGTTTATCATATTGTACTTTAAGAATATGACTATGTCCACATACAAAAAGGTTTGGCTTAAATCGCTCTATTAGCATACGGGCAGATTTACTGTAATGCCCTACAGAGCCTCCAATATGCATCATCAATAACTTGACATGCTCTATTTCACAAGTGAGATACTCAGGATAAAGACCTCTTATATCCTGTCCGTCAATATTTCCATAAACTGCCTTCAATGGGGCAATTGAAGCAAGATGCTCTGCGACTACTACACTCCCTATGTCTCCTGCATGGAGTATTAAGTTACACTCTCTGAAATAGTGTGCGAAACTTTCATCATAATAGCCATGCGTATCAGAGAGAATGCCAATTCGTGTCATATTGCTTAAAAAGAAAAAACTTCGGAGAGACGTCACCAATGCGGTATACAGACGCTCTCCGAAGCTTCAGTATTTTCTACAGGATATTATCTTCAATTAATAGAAGCGACCACGATTGTCTACTACCTTCATATTATCCATTACAGAGCGGAAGGCACGCCAACCTAAGCCCTGTCCAATAGAACGACGTTGCTGCTCAATGTTGCTATTAACTACTGTAACACTGTTTTCTGCAATAGGTTGCACCACAATCACCTCTGTAGTAGAGGGGAAAGGCTTGGAGATAGTACCCAAAGGAAGTGTCATTGCATAAGCACTTAAGCGAGGAGCTGAATTGAGTTCCGAGATGTTTGATACACTGCTAAGAGTGTCTATTTGAGTTTGCATTGCTTGAGCATACTCTCCCATAGTCTTGTAACTCTTTTCGGCCAACTGAGTAGCGAGCTGCTCTCCGCGTTTTTCAGCTATAAGCTTGTCTGTAATAGACTGCTTTACCTCCTCAATAGGAAGATGGCCGGCAGGAATAGTCTTTCCGATTCTAGCAATTACCAAATGACTGGTACCACAACGGAATACATGCTCGCTTACTTCTCCCTCTTTGCCACGCAATGCCCAACTAACTACTTCACGAGACTGTCCAATGCTTCCCAATTGTGCTTCACTGGCACTCGTCTTAACGCCTTCTGAAACTTCAAAACCTGCCTTTTTTGCAGCCTCTTTCATGCTATCAAAAGATTTGTTCTCTGCGAGTATATCGCTCATAAGACGATACTTTTCGTTATAAGTTTCATCAGAATAAGTAGCGGGTATACTACAGAAAGCAATCTTAAACTTAGGCACATTTTCACCAAATGAAGCTACTTGCAGAATCAACTTATTGGCTCCTTGATTAAATACAAAAGCTTTGTTGGGAGCTACCTGCATGAGGGTATCCAAGCCGGAGCGTGACAGCATGGGTTCTGTGAGGTTGCGGCTCAGCATGCCATTGTTGTCCTGAAAGGTAAAGAAGCCTTCTTGTGCTTTCGTTGTCGGATCAATGGAGTAGCGATTTACCATTTCGGCAAAAGAGGTACTTCCCGCATTGATGGCCGTTGCAATGCTATCTGCTAACTTGAAGTTGATTGAATCAAGTACAATCACACGAGCTGTCAGGTCTTTTGGTGCTTGCTTCTTATCAACTATTTTAACTAAGTTATAGCGACCATTCTCAGCAAAAGGCCTATTTACATCACCTATCCCGGCAACTTGAATATAAGAGTTAACCAACACACTAATATTCATTGAACTAATTTCATCACCCGTAAGGTACATGTCGGGAGCAAAACCGTTGTCGTAGTTACGTACAACTGTTTCCGGATGAGCCGTATTGAGAAGCGCTTCACGGGCTTTCTCCATTTCTGCTTTAGAAGCAGCATTATCTGCTTCACTAGGCAGTACTTCTGCTGCTATGTAGTCCACTAAGGTATAGGGGAATGGCAAACGATAGTTCTCGATATGCTGTGCATAATAATCTGCAACCTCCTTGTCAGATACTTCAATCGTAGGATCTTTTAGCAAGGTAGAAGGAGTACGAACCACTGCCACTGTACGCGTGGGAGCACCACTCATGAATTTTTCATCCACCTTATTCACTGCATAAGTACGCGCGATTAAAGAGGTGTATTTCTGTAAAAGGCGCTCTGATGAGATTGACTTATACAAAGCATCTAATTGAGCTTTTGCCTCATAGGCAGCTGCTTGTTGCTCTTGTGGAAGTGCCTTTATTTGGCTTTCATCCAGCTGACGGAGGAAGTCCTTGATCTGTTCCGGATCTGTCCCTAAGTTTTGAGCTGCAATGGGATGCTGTTGTACTCCATCACCCATTACCAATGCAAAAAGTTCTTTTGGTGTTACTACCAATCCTGTCTGCTGAGTGATCTTTTTGAGGGCTTCATTTTGTATGAATTCCTGTGCCAGCTGATTATTGATTTGCATGCGCTGTGCATCATCCAACTGTCGCCCCTGTTGCTCATACATTCTTGTGATCTCTGACAGACGCTGTGAATAGTCTTCAATTTTAACTTTTTCGCCATTAATGGTAAGAGCATTCTGCTTTCGTTGCTGTGCTACAGTGGAGCCGGAGCGCAACCCGTCACCAATGATAAAAGCTAACAATGCCACACCGATTACTATTATAAGTAAACCGGCTCGGTTACGTATCTTCTGAAGTGTAGCCATATCCTTATCTATTTCTTATTGTCTACAGTGTGCAAAGGTAAGAAAATTATAACGAATATGATAGGTGCCGATAACTTCTCCCTCAAAGGATCGATTGAAAAATGAAAAATATTGGTATCTTTGAAAGGCTCAGACTTATCATTGATTATGAAACGAACTCCTGTTGTCCCCATATCGGATGCCCTTAATAGTTGGCTCTCACGTCGCCCATATATACGGGAAGGACTTATGGAGCAACGTCTTATGGAGGTATTCAATGAGTGTGTCGCTCCTATTAAGCAGTATATAAACTCAGCCGAATGTCGTAAACGAATTATTTACGTGCGCTTCTCGTCTTCTGCGGTACGACACGAAATGACCAATCGTAAGCAGGAGTTTATCCGGCTTATTAATACACAGCTGGAAACAGACTTTCTGATTGATATCAATATGTCGTAATCTAAGTGGATTTATTACCTTTGTCATTGTAAAAAAAGGAAGAAACCTCATCATGAACCCTTTGTTTTATTACCTTGAGCAGCTTTTGGTTGTACACGACTGCGTAGTTATTCCCTCTTTGGGTGCAGTACTCAAAGAGCCTATTGCCGCACGATATGATGTGAAGCAGGGACTGATCTATCCGGCTGGTGAGCAGTATCACTTTAATAATGCACTTATGGAGAGAGATGGCCTACTTGAGCGTTGCTATGCGGAGGCCTATGCAGTCAGCTTGCGGCGTGCGCAAATAATATTAACAAAGGACGTTGAAGAGGCTAAGCAGCTTCTTTTGGAGCATAAAGAACTCACTTTGGGCAGTATAGGCTTACTTAAACTCCAAAGTAATGGAGGTATAGACTTTATCCCTTCTGATAGAGAAAAATTTTTAGGATGCGGAAGCACTTATGGGTTGCTTCCCATGCCCTTCAGAATGGCTTCCTCTCGGGCTGAGGTTATCGCTATGGAATCGCTTCGCAAGCAGCAGCCCAAGAGCTCTCGACGTTTCCGTATTGACGCAAATACTTTTGCACGTGCTGCTGCTCTCTTTGTAGTGCTTTTTGCGCTCCTTCCATTCCTTTCACCTTCTTCCTCGTCGCGCTATAGTGCAGGGTTTGTAAGTGTTTCTCCGGAACAGAATAAAGAAGTTGAGGCTGCCCCGAAAGTGATTGAAGAGACTACACCCACTGAAGAACCGTCAACTAACCTTGTCCCCATACAAGAGGAGGCTCAAAAGTATTTTATAATAATTGCCTCTTTTACAACCGATGCACGCTGTGAACAGTTCATCGCTTCACAGAAAGATCATAGCTTTGCCGCTACAATTGGTACTATGCGCAAAGGGAAGCACATACTTGTCTATACTAATGGCTATGCAACTCAAGACGAGGCTCTGAAAGCTCGCGAAGAGCTAATAGAAGCTTATCCTAAAGAGCATGCATCTGCATGGATCTTCAATGCATCTGCGCTGCAAAAATAAGTTTCGACCCTTGCCTCTCCTCAATGTCCGGCTTGGGAATACATCACACCTCAAATAAGAAAGAGCCCCTACCACAAGAGGCCTATTATATTAAGCAGTGTCTTCAGGAAGAGGCGCTGCGTCTTGGTTTCGTAGCTATGGGAATAGCTCGTGCCGAGGAGGTAGATGAGGCTGCGCGCCTTCATCATTTATCCAAGCGGGCTCGCTATGGAGTCGGAGATATGACTTACTTAGAGCGCAATGATCATATACGCTTCGATCCTCGACTTCTACTTCCGGGTGCACAGAGTATAATCATGCTGGCCTTTAATTACTACCCTGCTGAAAAACAATCCGAGGAGGTACCTCAAATAGCTTGTTATGCCTATGGAACGGACTACCACAAGGTAGTCAAAGATAAACTCTATATATTAGTAAACTTCCTAAAGGAGCGAATCTCTACTCCTTTTAAGGCAAGAGTATTCGTAGACTCTGCTCCTTTCATGGAGCGCTATTGGGCAATGAAAGCCGGCATAGGACGTATCGCTCGCAATGGCTTAGTGCTTATTCCCGATCATGGAAGCTTTTGCTTTTTATCGGAGATACTCCTCACTCTTCCATTGCCCTACGACTCTCCTCTTAGTGGCTCTCCGTGTGGCAATTGCCATCGCTGTATGGAAGCTTGTCCCATGGGAGCAATTACCGAATCTGATGGAATTATCCCCACTAAGTGTATCAGCTACCAAACTATTGAGAGTAAAAGCAAACTTCCATCCAACTTCCCAACAACCGGTAACCGCTTTATTTTCGGTTGTGATCAATGTCAATTGGTTTGCCCCTACAACCGTAAACTCACTCCACATCAGGAGCCACAACTATCTTTACGCTCCTCACTCCTAAACTTAAGCAAACAGGATTGGCTTAATCTACCGGAAGAGGTATTTGAAAGCCTTGCCCACGAGTCGCCATTGAAGCGAGCCGGCATAGAACGTATAAGATATTGCATCCGGCATCTCAGTGATGAGGAAAAGAGAAAATAGTGGCGTTTTTCTCTTTGGTAAACACTTTTCGTGAGGAAAGAACGCACTATAACAGCCAAAAAGAGAAGCCTCCACAACGATACATCGTTGCGGAGGCTTCTGTAAACACAGTTTCCTCTAAAACTTATTTCTGGATAATAGCCTCAGAAGGACAAGCAGCAGCGCATGCGCCACAATCTATACATGAATCTGCGTCAATTACATAGATATCGCCTTCACTAATAGCGCCTACCGGGCACTCATCTTTGCAGGTGCCACAAGCTATACATTTGTCTGTAATAAAATGAGCCATATTCCTTTTTCTTTCTATTATTAGTTAATACCTTTTTCGCTCTTGTTTAACACGGCAAGAAGACCTTTATCCTCTCCTTGCACTGCAAAGATAATAACAAATTTCATATTATACCTACTATTAGGTATATCAAAGTAGAAAAATCCTCTTTTTGTACCATTTTCTCGTTACTCTTTACCTCTTTTTCTACCTCAATCCTCTTTCTCGCATTAGGAAAGGTATTGGAAAAGTAATGTGACTATTGGGGTGAAGATATTATTTTTGAGTGATGAACTAAAATAGGCAAACGAAGTGGAAACCTAATAGTTATGCTCATACTCCGCTAGAACCGTGCGAGGAAAGATACTATGCAATGATTTCATAGGTACAGATCTTTTACCCAAAAAATACTGATATTTCAAACGATAGATATAGATCTTTTTTGCCTTCAACATTGAAAGAAAAGACGTTTAGAGCACCGTCTTTTAAAGCTCCCCGGAGGGAGAATCTAAGCAAGTAAGGAACCTATTTAAAGGTACTACTTAAGCGCAAAGAGGAGAGAAAAACCCTTTTGTTACAATAGTGTCCTAAACGTTTTGCAGGGTAAAGAGAAAAGGGTAGGTTTGTAATTGAAACAAAGCACAGCTAGTAAAAGCTGTCACAAACCACCCTTTTCAATGGCAAATATAACACTATTCGCACAAGTAATCCGACTCATACCTCGAGAAATCATCCAACGATTAGTCAAGAAGCATGGCACAGACAAGCATGCAAAGGGCTTTAAC